>Ga0153996_1000585_pt1 | contig 16281 bp, 18 predicted proteins | sample TSNC080MetaG_FD_104728 | JGI IMG/M metagenome (GOLD analysis project Ga0153996, IMG submission 104728) | Attine ant fungus gardens microbial communities from North Carolina, USA - TSNC080 MetaG | ecosystem: Host-associated > Fungi > Mycelium > Unclassified | place: USA: North Carolina, Lumber...
CTTTCCAAAACACTTCTGTACTGGCTCAACGAATACTATTGTGGATTTTGTCAAATTGGTCACAACGATACCTCAACGTTGATCATCTATTGGATCCTACCCAATGGGTGAGTTTGCTTTTGTTATCGGGTCTTGGAATATATTAACATCAACCATTTATATCTATTTATATCTAGACTATGGATTATTGCTCCATCCATAATTGTTTGGGTTTTGGGGAAGAGCATCATACAATCTCTTGTCGTTGCATCAGACTCGCCCAAGGTGTCCCTGAAGAAAATGATATAAATATCGCGAACTCTTGGTTGAAATTTTGATTCAATTTACTATATACATTTTCCATTGATCTATGTGTGGACAGGAGGTATACCCATTGGATGCTACCACACTAACGCTTATCTTTTTTTAAATCAATGTACGACTAGTCTTTGGAAAATGATATGCGTAGCGATGTCTTCCAAAAATTGGTCAATGGAAAGTGAAAGTACCAGAAATGTTTTTTAACTCGTTTTTCATTCAACATGCGAAGGAGGAATATTGGCGTTGAGTTGGGGTTGGTGTTATATGAATTGAGAGCCAGCTGTGAATGATGTTTTTTTCTGTTGAGTAGTAAAGAATTTCTTCGACCTAGGGTTCTTTGGCATATGGTTGCTTGGTCAAAGTTGAAATTGTTTCTCTGTTGAATCGCTGTTTTGTTTTCATTTAGTTTATATTGTCATCATCAAGAAGAAATCTTCAGCGACCGAGACCAATTCTCACCAAAAATATAACTATTGTAAAAAAGTCTCCCGCGTAACGATAATAAATTATGAACACAAAATGATCTGTTGTCAAGTTCTGTTTGCAAGCTTAAGAACACAGGAGCGTTGGGTAAACCATCATACAGCAATCTCTTGGACCACATCAAAGGGTTTCATGAGAACGGTAACTGACAACACAGAATCGCATTTCCCCCTTTCCAAATTCTCTCTCACTCGTGGCTGCCACTTTCTTGCTCTTTCTATCTGACGCAAACACAATGCTGGCTCTCTTTTGTAATGGACTGGCGTGGTCTTTTTCGATGGAGACACTTTGTGATTTTGAAGGAACTTTCACGAGTCTGGTGGTACTTGTTTCCTGCGAAATAGAAAATGTCGATTTCGTCGTCGTTGTCCAGAGATAAAAAGACGCCTATGTCGAGCCGCTGGTGTATATAATTCTGCCAAGAGTCGGTCTTCGTTCCCTGAAAAAAGGACACTGGGGCAAGATCGTCATGAAGAAGTTGATCGTATCCAGTGACCTGCCTACATCCTTCAAAGCCAGTCCTTCCAGGCCTAGAGGCAAGTTCAGAATCCATATAGCATCACGTTGAAGGATAGAATTTCGTAGTCAACTCAGGCGCTGTTTTGGCAACCAGAAAATGAATTTCAGAACGTAGAAATATCAAATAGACGGCGACTGCACCAACAGGTTGGAAGGCACATCCATTCACATAAATGGTCGTGGTGCTAGTTCCAAGTCCATACAACGCGTTACTTGAGCTGTTTCGTCAACGAATTGATCGTTACCCCTCCTTTGACTCAACCCTTCACGACACACTCATTGACCACCTCATCATTTCCTAACGTCCTCACTGTCTCCCTGTCTCCTTCAGATGTGTGCAGAACCGATTTGGCAGAAGCGTTGGAGAGTCTAAGGTTCTCGCACCTAAGTGGATTGTCTAACGCCGCGCCCATTTTTCCACGAGTCAAGCAGAGCTCTTATGGACTCAAGAGGATACTCGAAACTTTCTTCAGGCTTCTTCAATCGACACATAAGGTCGTCGGGTAGTGTAGACACTTGAATGGCCTAACAGAGGTCTTGTCGAACGATACAGTTGAAATATAAGTCTTTGTACCAATTTCCATCAGCCAGATGTGTCTTCATTGTTGGGCACTCGATGGCTTGACCGTCATCCTTGTCGGATTCCCACGTGTCATTCATGGATTCACGAGACTGTCCAGTTTGATCCTGTCCGCATTGACGATCAAGTGCTTGTTCCTAAGTACTCACCCGACGGCAAACTCCTTGTATGTTGGTTTGACGACGATCCTCAGATCCAACGGTTATCAAGACGAGAGTACCCACCTACTTCGTGGAGGAGGCATTTGTTTCATGATTGTCTTGACACGCTTCACCGTAACTGTAATTTGGTGATCAGCATTGTACAACTTTTTGTTGTTACAATGATCAGGCGGAAATCGGCAATAAATTCGTCAGCATTGCAACTAGGGTTATCTGGTATCGAGGATTTGAGGATAGGACTTTGCAAGCCTGCATTCAGTGGTGTAAGAATCCATTAGAGTAGCGATACATGCGACAGGGTCGACAAGCCGTATGAAAGGGGACACGCCTTGAATCTCTCAGAATTCTGAATAGTTGATTAGGCATAGCGTAGTTGAGCGCCTGGAGATGCAGAGGAGCTATCGGAGTGATAGTCAGACCAAGATGCGAAGAGTTTCCCGTCGGGAGAGTACTCAGATATCCGACGGATATGCGCTTGATCATCAAAGTGGACAGGAATCAAACTGGGCAGTATCATGGTTCCATGAATAAATTATGGACGGGTAAGACATGAGATCGAAGATGTCAAGCCCTAACGAAATCCAAAGAATAGGTGATGCCAGACTTGGAGTAATCCTGAGCCAGGTCGATACATGTTTGGAAGACGACTTTCAAAGGCAAATTTTCTCTCCAGGTGTGTTATAATGGAGACCCAAACAAAATCCTGTGAACGGAAATTCCCACGCGAGGCCAGATCTGATCTCTTTACATGGCCTTGCCCGTATAAAACCCCTTCACCCCACCCCACAATCCTCCTCTCTCCGATTCTAGCTATTCAACACAAATTGTCGGCAGTCCAAAGAGGTGTCAGTGACTCAAATACATCTAGCTCCGCCAACAATAGTGCCATGAGCGAGCTGGATGACGATGACCAGCATAAGGTAGATGATTCGGCCGACCTGAAGAAGATCGAGACTATACAATCTGGCACCGAGGAGAGGAAGGTGGGCATGAAGGAGTGGAGAAGGCTCAAGAGGACTCCCCAAGGGAGCGTTAAAAATGAGCTATGTACGCCCTCTCGTCCTTTTTCATTTATGACTCCACTTAGATACACTATGCAGCTTGAGGGCTAACCTCAATTCTATGGCCCAACTCGTCAACGTCATCAGTCTCTACTCCCTCTTCTGTTACTCGCGACAAAATGTTCCTCACAACAGCCCGAACGCAACTTGATGCCGATCACTTCGGTCTTGAAAAAAATCAAGAAACGACTCGCTGAATACATTTCTGAAAGAACTCAATGCGGACAAGGAAGCACGGGAAGCAGCAGCTATCACTGCAGTAGCCGAAGAACCTGCTAAAAAAACCGAAACCGTGCCCCCTATTGAAGCAGAAACCACCGGCTTCACCTTCCAGTGATGTACCCATCCCTTTAACAAATCCTCCGCCACCTCCCCCCTTTCTAAACCTCGCTCATCATCCACCAAGGGCTCAATACTCCTTTTCGTTGGGCCACCAGGCACGAGGAAAACTTCACTTGGTCAAAGCATACTCATGCTCTCGGTCGACCATTCCAATGTATATCTCTTGGTGGTGTCCGTGACGACGCCGAAATACGTGGTCACACATGTACGTACTTACGTTGCATCTGACCCCGGACTTATTGTTCAAGCGCTCCGTAAAGCCTCATGTGTTGACCTTGTCATTCCTCGCGATGAAGTTGACAAAATTGGACAAAGCAATTTCCATGGAGATCCTTCCGCTGCGCTTCTAGACATCTTGGATCTCGAACAAAATTGGAGTTTCAATCAATGTTCCAATTGATCTATCTCAAAATTCATCTATCTGTACTGCCAATTCACTCGACACTATATCCTCGCCACTACTCGATCGATGTGAAATAGTGCATCTAGCGGGATATACGTTCGATGAAAAAGTGGCGATCGCAAACAGGTTTTTGGTACCTAAGCAGATTGGGATAAATGGATTAAAGAAGCAATATGTGGAGATGAGCGAGGAAACACCAAGAGAGATTGTTACAGGGTGGACAAGAGAGGCTGGGGTGAGGAGTTTGGAGAGGATTATTGCAGGTGTTGCGAGGTTCAAAGCTGTGCAGTGGGCCGAATGGGTGGAGAAGCTTGAGAGCGATAGGAAAGTTAGATATGTTCCTTCATCAGAAGAATTGGAATCACTGTCAGCATCGTCAACAACCGTGCTCTACAATCCAATTGTCCGCCCCTCTGATCTAGAAACCATACTCGGTCTTCCTCGTTTCTCATCAGATACTTCCGATTCATCCGACCGTGATTCAGATCAACATCCAGGCATAGTTTACGGTCTCATTGTGATGGGTCAAGGCGAAGGAAGAATACTGCCTGTCGAAACGATACTTTTACCTGATGGCAGCGGAAAGTTGAAATTGACTGGGAGTTTAGGTGAAGTAATTAATGAAAGTGGAGAGCTGGCGTTGAGCTGGGTGAAGAGACATGCCTGGGAGTTGGGGTTGGTGGAGGAAAGGATGGGGATCCTTTGAGAGTTTTTGTCAATGGTGGGCGTACAAGCGTGGAGGGTGAGAAAGACGATCATGGCATTGAGAGTGATTTGGATACAAACGGAGGACAGGGGTAGATGTACACTTGCACCTTCCTGCTGGAGCGCAGAAAAAGGACGGGCCGAGTGAGGGTATAGCCATGGTCTGTGTTTTGGTGTCATTATTGACAGGATCGTGCGTTCCTACGAATATAGCTATGACAAGCGAGGTAGGCGTATATCTGCACTCGCTTCCTCGTTTAAATATAACCGGTTGGATTTGATAGATAACGCTTCGCGGCAAAGTCACTCCTGTGGGAGGTATCAAAGAGAAAAAAAGTGCTTCTTCCATATTCAGTAAAGATGTTGAACACGATTTTCCAAAAGAAATCAAGACCGAAATTAAGTTTGCATTTGTGAGGAATGTAGGAGAGGCGTTGGAAGAAGCGTTTGGGAAGGAGGGATGGAAAAGATGGGTGGTGGAAGGAAACGAGGACCGTCTGGGAGAGGAAGAGGTGGTGATGATGTCAATGGTGATGATGATGAGTGGGATAGGAGTGAGGGTGGTGATGATCAGGATGTGTTTGAGAGAAGGGGTGTTGTATGGGTTGGAAGCCGGTTGTGAATGACTTTTTTTTTGCAAAGTGGGTGTTTGTGGAGTAGAATCTCTCGGCCTTGAAGTTTTTGTTGGCATGTGTTTCCTTGCTTTCATATTTGTGGTGAACTATGACGAAATTTGAAATGATTGATAAGAGACTTTCCTTGACCTAGATCGGTTGTTGATCGGTTGTTTCAACCAATAATGAAAAGTCTTTTGTGGAAAAACAGATGACTTGTTGTAAAGATGATTGAAACACAGAAGTGGTAGTAGGTAGAACCATTCTTGAATCGCAACAACTGATTTTTTTTTTCTTTTTCACATCATTTCCAATTTTTCGACTCCCTCACTCCTTTCTTGTTCTTTTGACCCCACACGAACACGATGCTGGCTTTGTTTTGGTGATAGACTGACCTGGTTGTTTGTAATGGCGGAGTACACATTTTGTGAAATTTTCACAGGCATGGCAGTATCGGAGAACACATAGATCCTGTGAAATGGACAACTACAATTTGTTTTGAAGTTGCTGGAGGGAAAAATCGGGGTTTCGTTGTCGGACCGTGGTCGTTGTCGAGTTAGAGTGAACGAGAGATTTGCTGTTATCAAAGGAGGAGGAGGAGTCATCTCTCCTCGTATCTTTTTCTTCGTTGTCGTCCTTATCCGAAAAGATTGAATGACACCTGTGTCGATCCAGGGGTACATAACTAATTCTACCAGAAGTCAGCTTTTCCAACAAGAACACTGGGACAAGATCGTCATACGGGAGCTGACCTTGAGGTATCCATTGTATCTCCACTGTTCAATGTACAATCATTTCAGGCCTTGACCAAGCTCAAGATCCGAATAACACCATGTCGAATCCAGTAGTCAACTTCTTCCAACGGGTGGCTCGTTGAGAGGCATTGTGAGAGCTATAGGACAATGTTTGAAAATCTCCCGAAGGATTTCAAGGTGGAGCCTGCGTATGGGAGCAATGTAAGCTCGAACTGTGCACTTTTATGAATCCTGATGACTTCAGAAATCAGCTAGTGCTGTGACATCAAGAGGGCAGTCGATCAAGTGGTGTTGCGCCCCATTCGCAGTGTCCTGCGAGAACATTCATTCAGGAAATCTCGGTCCAATACGAAGAGTTCGGTACCGGATTCGGATTTTGGGCATACCATATGGACTCGCCTAATTTGTTCTGGAAGAGAATATCAAGGTAGGTTGCTTTGTTTTTTGTTGGAAAACTGATCAACGAGTAAAAGGAATTGACTATCGAGTGATAATAACTGCCATCTGGTACAGTTCCCACACTCACAGCTTTGCCATGCTTCTGGACACTGATGATCAAATTTCCACCCACTGGATTTGGCGAGGCAGCTGTTTCGATGGTTCTACAGCCTTGTCCACCTGATAACAGCATCCATTCGCAACGTTGTTTCCCGCTCTTTCCACCCATTCCACCCAAAAATCCAATCAATGGCACACTCACATGAAACCGCTACTGTGAAACCAACTATCCGAATTGTTGGTGAGTGCTACCCTGTCTTATCGGCTCAACCAATCAGTAGGCTGAGCTGCATCTAGAATTTATCGGGAAGCTCGATCATAAATTGCCACAATCATTGATTGTTAAGCACTCTGACAAAGTGGATGGCACCAGCCATCTCCAAGATACTGAAGGGAAACTCAAGAAGAATATTGAGGGAGATCAACAACTCAAGTTGACAAGAAAATAGTGAGTTGAACGTCTCATGTCTAGGCAGCGCTCAACATTCATGTGGTACAGTATTCTCAAACAAGAAAGTGATCTGGATATTGAGATACACAGAAAGCATCCTCTGCGACAGAAAATCTTCAATTTTGGGCGTATTTCAGATGATCCTTTGTGTCGAGTCAGCATTAAGTTCAACAATCTATGGGATCACCTGGTATCTCAAACACAGGAAGGGACCAAATGTAGGTTGATCTTTGTCTCAATTGCTCTCAGTCTGCTCAGGGTTATTCAGCAAATTTCAAAGTGGAATTCCCCAATGGAATTCCAGGATTGCAACTCTGGATTGTCACTGAGGTACGCTATCTTTTTGCAATATGTAGAATGTCGACTCAAGTCACGTCGTAGGCCCATGACTGCCAATTTAGTGCCTTGGTTGCACAAATTAAAGGCATGATGGAGGATCTGAACAGGTTTCAGTCTATTTTGCGTCGTCTCGGCCCTGCAAGAGATGCTGTTGGGATAATCATGGAGCTAGGAAAGCCTTTAAGCGGAGTAAATCATTATTAGTCAATACGCATGCCTGCTGCCTGACTCAAACCAGTTGAATTCTATAGCATCAAAACTGTTCACTTGCGTTGAAATTGTCTATCAAGTGGGCCAAAATTACTTCTTTCACCGCTAATATTGTGACTTATCGAGCTTCCAGCACTTTGAAACTCAAGAAGAATCTCATGAAGCAATGAAAAACCTTGTAGAGAGTATGATTGTCCTAGCTGGGCAACTCAACAGGCTCAAGGAAGTCCTGCAATCAGACGCACTGCGTGGCACCATCAATGAATTTCCCAATATGATGGAAGAAGTAATAAATTACATTCAGACTTGGCTCGAAAATTGGATAGGTATGTGTCAGTTCGCCCGAGACGTATTCTTCACTGAATGTAACGTCCAGTGAAGCACATCCTTGTTGTTGCTCAAAAGGACGAAGCGAGTGGATTACAGAAGAAGCTAGATGCTTTCGCGCAAAACTTTGACCGGGATCTTCTGATAGAGATACGGGCTGAGCAAGGTCTGATCTTCGTGTCTGACATTCAATGTCTAAATCATCTGATTCGTGGTATCAGCTACTGCGGTGAAAGACATACGGACCGACATTGCAAATGCTCAAGGTGGGTCGTCTTCGATTCCCAATCGGCTCTAGTAACACGTCATCTATATACCAGAAACTGCCCATGCCACTCAAGTCGGTGTTGATGGTCTTCAAGGTGTGTTATCTATGTTTGCTGTTTGGTGATCCTCATGGCGTCTAATTTTGCACCAGCAAATGCAAAAGTAGTTGCTGAACAGAAGGAGCTGGACAACTTGGTTCGTGTCCTTGGGGAGAATAGGCTCTTCCTACACAAACCGTGTATAGAAGGCACCCGTAGATTCGTTCTACAAGAGATTGAAAACGAAATCCAGAACGTCGATGACCACAATGTAATTTGGATCAGAGGATCTCCTGGCGTCAGGAAATCTGCATTGGCAGCTAGTATCGCTGCTCGGCTACAGGAACAAGATCGCCATGTGATATTATTCCGTTTTGACTGCACAAAATCCACCACCATCACTACAGATGCGCTCTGGCGCGTCGTTGCCCTTGGCCTTGCTCGCCTGTACCCTTCTGTACGCCAACACATTCTGGACATAGTCAAAAACGATAAGATGCCTGATCCATCCAACATCGATGGTAGATTCAAATGCCTGATTAAGATGCCGTTATTCATGCTCAATAGTGTACCGCGTGGGGAGCTTCCAGTGATTGTGATTGATGCACTGGATGAGTGTGGTGGTCTTAGACATGACTCATCTGGAAAGGACGGTCACAAAGGTCTTCTACGCACGCTCAATCGTTGGATACGCATTGATCACTTGAAGAGGTTTAAGCTGGTCATTACCAGTCGGCATGATGAATTCATCCAGCGAATGTTTCCTGCTTCCGTATTGATATTCCTTCTGGCAACAATGTCAAGCCAGGAGATCCTACCTCCCATGACATCCACATATTCCTCAAGTCACGACTTGATTCAATGGGGGAGGGAGATGCATGGGTCAAAGGGGCTCTTGATCGTCTGGTCCCTCGCGCTGCAGGCATTTTTATCTGGGCAACAACTGTTGCCGACTTCCTCAAAGTGGATCCCAGGGTACGGCTTGGCATTCTAGAGTCAAAGAAGCAGGGAGACAACACAGAGGGGCTAGATGAGTTGTACTCGGTGTACCTCACTGTCGTTGAGGCAGCATTCGGACAGATTTGCGAAGAAGAGATCCAGGGAATCGTCTCTGTCATGGGCGCAATGATTTTTGCCAAACAGCCACTCAGCGACGATGTGCTTCTAATGCTTCCTGGAGTCAGGATCGGTGACTCAGATATTCTGCGATTGATCAGAAGAGGTCTCATGTCCGTCCTTGACTCTGGTCCTGTCCTTCATTTCCACCATCGGTCATTTGAGGATTTTCTTCTCTCCCGCTCCTTTCGGCAAAAACTACACGAGCTCTCTGGTATCTGGGATCATGAACTTCATGAACGTCAGCTTGCCCTTCTGTGTTTGAAGGCTATGGTATCATCGGAACTGCGCTTCAATATGGGTAACTTGGACTCTTCAAGCATCAAGAATGTGGATATTGATGTCAAGTCTACCGTCTCTCCTCTCATTTCCTATTCATCTCTGTTCTGGGTAGACCATGTTACTCAGACTCCATCCGATGAGATGATGATGAAGGCAGTGCAATTTGTGATATATGAGAAGCTACTATTCTGGTTGGAGGTCATGAGTCTGACAGGTAATGTTCATGAGGCATATTTGATGCTCAGAAGGGCTGCAACATGGAAGGTATGTCTCCAGGTCATTTCTTTGTGATACATCTGATGTTGGCTGGCCAGTCCCTCAACCCTGATAATGAACTGACATTGTTTATCCACGATGCTGTCCGATTTGTTTCTACATTCTTTATTCCAATCTCTCAGCGCGCCCCTCATGTTTACATCTCAGCACTGCCCTTCGCACCTGAGGAATCTCTTGTTGCCAGAAATTTCTGTCCAAGGTTTCCCAACACTCTTGCAGTCACTCAAGGGAAACCCAGCCAATGGCCAACGGTGGAGTTCACTGCAGAGCACCACAAGGATCCTGTGCGGCATATGGTCTTCTCGGTGGATGAGCGCACCTTTGCTTCGATATCACCCCAAACTATGTATGTCTGCGACTCCGAAACCGGTCATTGCATTTCAGGTCCCTTTGAGCTGTCGAATTATGGGGAGGTATATAATGCCTGCTTCAGTCATGACGAGAAACATATTCTACTCAGATTAAACTCTTTTGCAGTAGTTTGGGACATTGAGATGGGTGAGGAGCAATTTCAAATCGAGGGCTATGGTTTTGCTTTCATTCATCATGATGAAACAATTGCCTCCACACATTGGGTAGATGAAGATGGAAATTCCAGTCGGAGAGTTGCCTTAGATGTCTCTGAAGATGAAGGCTCAACTCGTCTTCTAGTCAAGTTCTGGGATTCTAGCAACGGTGCACTGATACCCAACAGGCTGTTGGAGGTGAATGACGTTGCTGCCACCCAAATTTCCCCTGATGGGCGTTTTCTGGCCATAGGACGAAGGTCTGAGAATGTCATTGAATTATGGAACCTGGAAGATGGCAAGGATCCCCAACGATTCCCATATCCTCCTGGAAATTTGTCATCACTCCACTTTTCTCTAACCAGCGACACTTTGATGGCCGATTTTAGGGAAGAACCTCGTCATATTCACCTTTGGAGATTGGACACACAAGAGATGGTATCCTTCAGCCATGATTTCAACTACAAGCCACATGTTGTTCACTTACCTCTCACTGATTACCTATTTATCAACCGAACTTACACAGTGGAGATGTGGGATGTCTCTATGACCGGCTCAGAATGGATCTGGCACACAAAGTCTCTAGCCAATTCAATTGTAACGAGTATCTGTCCATCACGCGATGGCCACAGGGTTTTAGTTGGATATCTTAGTGGAAGTGTGAGGATGTGGAATGTGGACCTCGAGGATTCGGTGGGAAATCAGGCTGACACTATGGACACTCAAGATGATACTGATACGCGACAAGTCATTGGAATCTCATCCTCTGGAAAGGTGGCGGCTACAGTATCGTTGCAATCTCACAACGTCGAATTCCTGTATACAAATACTTGGGAAGTCCTAGCGCGCACAGATGTCGAGTACGAAGATGGCACAGATATTGCGTTTTCCCCAGATGACAACCAGGCAGCGTTTCTGTCTAAATCTCTCGTCACAATCTGCGATATAATGCATCCGGAGGGGCGCGTCTCATTTGATCCCTGGCAGAGAAAAGATGTCCAGTTTTGGGAGGTGACCTTCCAAACATGTAACAACCTGGTTATATCCGCCATGTTTGGTGATGACTCGGGATTACTCCAAGTTTGGCATCGGCAGGATCCTGCAGGTTTCGAATGCACCTATTCTTTAGACTTCAAGGCGGAGAGCAACTCGCACCCATACCTGGCACCCGATGGCTTGACCGTCGTCATCAAGCATTTGTCTTCCTCTTCCTCCGCCACACATTATTCATGGAATCACGCGACTGCCCAGTTCGATCCTGTCCACTTTAACGATCAAGTGCATATTCCCTGGGATTCCCCACCTGCGTACTCACCCGACGGGAAACTCCTTGCATGTTGGTCTGGCGAAGATTCCCACGTCCGAGTGTGGGACACACGAACTCGCCAAATCGTTTCTAAGTTTCCAATGTCCAAGGTGTATGGAATTGCCTTCTCACCTTCTCTGATTGACCATTCCTTTGGCAACAGACTCATTGCCCTTAGGCTCATGCATGAGAATGCAATAGGCCTCTTTGATGCCTATAACGGTCATCTGTACGGTCAAATTTTGGGTCAAGAAAATGCACGTATGGAGTTTATACGAGATGGAACAGCATTGGCATACTATTCCAGCAACATTGGTCTGAGAACATGGGAAATAGCAGACCTAACAGCTGAGCACCAGCATTCCACCAATGGACTTGAGCTTATGATGCAAGGCACGAGGGATGGATGGGTGATGGGTCAGGATGATGAGCCACTGTTTTGGGTCCCAATTGAACACAGGAAAGATGTGTATGTACCACCGTGCAGAGTGATGATCAAGGCACCCCAAGTCCCAACAATCCTGGACTTTTCTAACTCAAGATTCAGCAGAAAATGGACGGAATGCATTGACAAAGAATGGTTGAGGGAACTGGAGAAAAAGGAGAAGGAGGTAGGAAATCTGTTGGAGTAAGAAACCGAGGTGTGCCTTGTCTTCAGTGGAAGCACTTAGAGTGTTCAAATGAATAGGTGAACTGGAAAGTAGGACGTGCTCGTTGCTCTACCCAAGTTTTTGCTCTCTCGGTATATCAGGATAAATTTGCTTCAGCTCTAAGGGAACCACCTAGTATTTTCCGTACTTATCACTGCCAAGCCTTTATCAAAATAATTATAACGGATGATCACAACGTGCTTTGGTAGATGTAGGGAAAATGAGATGCAACAATCCAGACCTCATATCAGGTTGCAAAAAAGGAGGCAACACGAATGCCGACCGCCGACAAATTGGTACAAACAAGACCCCTCTGCCCACTCACAATCACCAGGATTCAATGGGCTGTTCTCAGACTTTTTGACAGACTTGCTCGTGATGCCCTGCAACCAGCTATGAAAAAGGGCTACGTCAAAATAAAGACATGGCCGATACTCATACATTCTGGGTGGCCGACATCCTCGTAGTCAGCATCGATGCTGACTACAACGACAAATAGGGTTGATCTTGGTCGCCTTCCCTTCCTCTCTTCACACATCCCTTCGACCGTATCCAACACTCCAGTTCGTTTGTATCTTACCTCTCATTTATTCCTCAAGGGGGCCTCCATATCTGACGTATCAAAGAAAATAGCTTCCGCCCTAGACGAGTCCCCGTCCAGGCAACAGAGGGAATCCTTCTTGCGTCAACAACTTGCAGCATTCAACACGAATTAGGTGACAATGACCAGCATGAAGCAGATAATTAGGTCAATCTGGAGAAAAAGATCGAACTCACGCAATCTAGTATTATGGAGAGGAAGATGGGCATTAAGGGATGGAGGAGACAATCCCTCGATGTAGCATTGAAAATGGTGTCATCAGGAGCTAGGTATGCCGTCTCATCCTTTTTCATTCACAACTCCACTTAAATTCGCTATGCAGTTCGAGTGGCTGACCTCAATTTCTTCGCCCAGCTCATTAACATCATCGTTCTCCCTTCGTCTGTTACTCGCAAAAACCGTTCCCCACGGAAGACCTAATTCGACTTGACACGGATCAAACAATTAAGAAGCGACTAATGAGTACCTCGCAATAGTCCATCTCAAGTGGACAAGCAAGCACGAAAAGCAGCAGCTGTCACTTCTGCAGCCAAGGAACCTGTCAACAAGCTGCGATCCCATCGCTGCAGGCAGACCTGCCACACTCCACCTCTTTGTCATCTGCTCCTCTTTCCGAACCTCGCTCATTATCGATCAAGGGCCGGATACTTGTTATAATTGGGCGGCCAGGTACTGGCAAAATCTCTGTCAGCGTATCTCTCTTAGCAGTGATTGTGACAAAGCCCAAATATGTACTTGCGTTGTATCCAGTCACGGATTTACCGTTCAAGTGCTCTGTAAAGCCTTGTGTGTTGACTCTTCTCGATGAAGTTGACAAAATTGGACAAAGCAATCTGCATCAAATCCTTTCACTCTTGGATCTCAACTTCGCCGTTACTCGATCGATGTGAAATAGTACACCTAGCGGGGGACTCATTTGATTAAAAGGTGACCATTGCGAACAGGCTTTTGGTACCTAAGCAGATTGAGATGAATGGATTCAGGAAACAATATGTGGAGATGAGTGAAGAAACACTGAGAGACGGACAAAAGAGGCTGGGATGAGCTTGGAGCAGGTCATTACTGGTGTTGTGAGGTTCAAAGCTATACAATGGGCCAAATGGGAGAGGAAGCATGAGAGCGATGGGTATGTTCCTTCATTGGAAGAATTGGAATCATCGTCGTCACCCTCAACAACTGTGATACACTCCATTGTCTGCCCCTCCGATCTAGAAGCTATTCTCAGTCCTCCTCGTTTCTCATTAGATACTTCCGGCCCTTCACTTCTTCCGACCGTGATTCAGATCAACGTTTAGGTAGGGTTTACGGTCTTCCTGTGATGGATCAAGGCGAAGGAGGAATATTGGCGTTGAGTTGGGGTTGGTGTTATATGAATTAAGAGCCAGTTGTGAATGATGTTTTTTTGTCTGTTGAGTAGTAAAGAATTTCTCAGACCTGGGATTCTTTGGCATATGCTTGCTTGGTCAAAGTTGAAATTCTTTTTCTGTTGAATTGCTGTTTTATTTTCATTTAGTTTATACTGTCATCATTAAGAAATCTTCAGCGACCGAGATCAGTTTTTTCACCAAAAATACAACTATTGTGAAAATTCTCCCGCGTAACGATAACCAATTATGAACAATCTCTTGGACTACATAGAAGGGTTTCATAAGAACGGTAACTGACAACACAGAATCGCATTTCCCCCTTTCCAATTTCTCTCTCACTCGTGGCTGCCACTTTCTTGCTCTTTTTTTCTATCTGACGCAAACACAATGCTGGCTCTTTTCTGTAATGGACTGACGTGGTTTTATTTTTCGATGATGGAGACATTTTGTGATTTTGAAGGAACCTTCACGAATCTGGTGGTATTTGATTCCTGCGAAATGGATTATTCCATTTCGTCGTCGTTGTCCAGAGATAATAAGACACCTATGCCTAGGTGCCAGGCCACCGGTGCATATAAATAATTCTGCCAGGAGTTGGTTTTCGTTCCCTGAAAAAAGGACACTGGGGTAAGGTTGTCGTAAAGAAGTTGACTATATCCGTTAACATCCTTCGAAGCCAGTCTTTGCAGGCCTGGAAGCAGGTTCAGGATCTATATAGTATCATGCTGAAGGATGAAATCTCGTCGTCATCTCAGGCGCTGTTTTGGCAACCAGCAAATGAATTTTAAGAACGTAGAGATATCAGATAAAACCAGAAGTGTTGCACATCAACAGGTCGGAAGGCACGTCCATTCACATAAATGGTCATGGTGCTACTTGACAAATTCCAAGTCCATACAGTGCGTTTCCTGAGCTGTTTTACCAATGGACATGACTGTTACCCCTCTCTTGACTCAGCCCTTTGCGACGCACTAATTGGCCATCTCATCTCCGCGCGGTGCCTTCACTGTCTCCCTGTCTCCTTAAGATGTGTGCAGAAGCCACTTAGCAGAAGCGTCGAAGAGTCTGGGGTTCTTGCACCCGAGTGGAGTGTTGAACGCCGCGCCCATCTTCCACGAGTCAAGGAGATCTCTTATGGACTCAAGAGCATGTTCGAAACCTTCCTCAGGCTTCTTCAATCGACACATAAGGTCGTCAGGGTGCAAACACTTGAATGAGGTGGAATGACCCAACAGAGGTCTTGTCGAACGATACAGTCGAAATCTAAGGTCGTTTTTTCATCAGGCGGATGTGTCTTAATTGTTGGGCACCCGATCGCTTGACCGTCCTTGTCGGATTTAACCACACGTGTTATTCATGGAATCACGAGACTGTCCAGTTTAGATCCTGTCCAGATTGACGATCAAGTGCTTATTCCTTCCAGTTATCCAATGTCACAGGTGTACCCTCTCACCTGCTCTGAACATTCCCTTGGCGACAGACTCATTGCTCCTAGGTTCCCACGCGAGAACGCAATACGTCTCTTCGATACTATTCCTTCAATCTTGGTTTGAGAATCTGGGACGTAGCAGATCTCGGACCAGAAATCTACTGATGGATATACCCATATGCTGCAAGGCATGACAGATGGATGAGTGATGGGTCAGGATGATGGACCACTGTTTTGGGTCCCAGTCGAGCACAGGAAGTATCTGTATGTACCACCGTTCAAAGTCGTGATTGAGGGGTCCGAACTCTCGACAATTCTGTACTTTTCAAATTCAAGGCTCGGCAGAAAGTGGGCAGAATGCGTCGACAAAGAGTAGTTGAGAGAACTCGAGAAAAAGGAGAAATAAGAATCCTGTTGGAGTAAGAAATCAAGGTGTGTCTCGTCCTCAGCCAAAGTGCTTCAAAGTATTCAAGTGAATGGGTGAACTGGAAAGTAGGGCGTGCTCGCTAAACTTTTAGTCCTCTCGGTGTCTCAAGACATGTTTCCATTTCGGCAAGTCTCTAGACACCCGATTTCCTGTACCTAAAGCTGCAAGCCTCTATCCAAGCAATTATAAGGTCTCAACGTGTTTTCGTAGATGTAGTGAAGATGAGATACAATAGTCCAAGCCTCATATCAAGGCGGAAGGAAAAAGA
>Ga0153996_1000586_pt1 | contig 16279 bp, 12 predicted proteins | sample TSNC080MetaG_FD_104728 | JGI IMG/M metagenome (GOLD analysis project Ga0153996, IMG submission 104728) | Attine ant fungus gardens microbial communities from North Carolina, USA - TSNC080 MetaG | ecosystem: Host-associated > Fungi > Mycelium > Unclassified | place: USA: North Carolina, Lumber...
ATATAAATAATAATATGCCTAAGATATTCGCTATTATAGTAATAGATAAAAATATAATAGATAAAATAATTTTAAATGCAGAATCTGCTAGTATGAAATTAGATATATATAAATTTGTTAGTAATAGTGATGTACAAAATAAAGAATTATATATAAGAGGAGAATTCTCTTATTTTATATCTGGAGATATAAATTATAATAAAGATATAGATTATATGGATGATGAGAATAAAAAAGATGTATATAAGAAAGTAACAATAGGAATGTTGTCAAAAAGCGCTATAGATAATAATAATAAAACTTATAATACTACATTGCTAAATAGTGCTATGATGAGTATAGTTAATGATGTTACAAAACATATGCCTATTCTAATAGAACCATTTACATATAATAAGATTGTAAACCAATTATTACTTTTACCATATAATAGAGTATCTAAGACTCTAAAGTTTCTAAATTCTATAGCTGTATTTTATAGCACCCCATATAGATTTTTCATAGACTTTGATACTGCATATCTTATTAGTTCTAGTGGTAAGGCTGTACCTAGGAAAAAAGATTTATATTCTTCAGTGGTTATAACAATGTATAAGATAAATGATAAAACTGGTGATATAGCTGGTATGGATGAGGATAGTAAAAATAAATGTTATAAGGTAGATATAAATGCAATAGATAGTAATTATAAGATAGATAAGAATAAAGAAAAAGACTTTAATAATCTTGCTGTTGTATTAGATTCCAGTAGAGATAAATCTCAAGTAATGACTAAAGAACTTAGTAATGCTATGACTAAAGTAACAAGTGCTATAAACACTATAAATAAATCATTTAATAAAATACTTACAGATATAACTAAAGGTCCAACCACTTTAAACGCTAATACAAATTTATTCAATAGTGAAATATATAATCTAGCCTATTATAGGAAAAATGAATTTGATACTATTATAACAGCGTTAAAAGCAGCTATAGATGCAGCTCCAGCTCCTGTACCACCAGAGGGTAGTACAACTGTAACTGCAACAGATAGAACTGAATTGAAAAATAAAATAACTACATATGCTAACAATGTTCTTAATTGTATAAATACAGACGTTCCAACTGTAAAAACTATTTATACTAATTCAACTAATAAAACGCTAGATCAGCTTGTTACTGTTGGTAATACAAAAAGTTATGTAAATGGTGTAAATCCTATAAATATGCAAGATAATACAAATAGTATAATTAGCTTATATACTACCATAACTAATAACAATACTAATATAACTAGTATAAACACACAATTAAAAACTGCACTTGCAAAACTTGATGTTATACCAACCAATATACAGTTAATAATCAGTTTAGTAAGCAGTTCTACTTCTGATATATCAGCAGATACAGGAGTGGCAGCACAAGTAGCAAATTTACAAACTCTAAATACTAAAGTTAAAGCATCTATAAGTAATTTAAATAGTTATTCTACTTACAATAGTAATATTTTATCAAACATCCCAGGGTTTACTAGTAGTCTTGGTAGCAGTATAACAAATCTTATAAACGTAAATGTAAATTTAAAAGGACTAATGCTTGGTACTACAACTATAACTTCTGCTTTAAACACTCGAGCAAAAAATATATTAAACACTATAAATAAAACTTTAAGTTCCACCACAGGTGGTATTTTGAGTATAACATCATTAGTTGAAATACAAAAAAATCTAAATAGTTTTAATGATATATCATCTCTTGGAAATTTAGGGATTTCTAAGTTCTATACTCAATTAAATTTAGAATCAGCATCAGCTACTCAAAAAAATAAAATTGTTAGAGTTAATAATGATAATACTAATATGGTTAAAAATATGAAAGCTAAAGCAGAAAGTTCTAGTGTTAGACTATCTATAAATAAAAATAATTTAGACGCTTCTGTGTTTACTATAAATAAAGAATATACGGTAAAAAATTATGATGTCCATAATAAAAGAGATGGAAAATTTATATTGATTAGTAAAAAAGAATTATATATTAGAGAAGATGAAAACTTTACTGTTAATGTAATGCTAGATTTTAATATTGTCAAAAGTTAAATAAAACAGCTAGGGAAATTCCCTAGCTGTTTATTTTTTGTTATTGTTGTGATTTAAGACCAGCATAGTCTTTAGCTGCTTCATATCCACCTTTGAAATTAGCATCAAAAGATCTTGCTTTAGCAATTACTGCCTTATGAGCATCCAATTTCTTTTCTTCATCTTGTTCTTGTTCTGCAGCATTAATCAAATCAATTAATTGTTTCCTTTGAGCATTATTAAGTTCATTTAATTTAGTAGAATAATTTGTTCCAGCTTTAGCTACAGTATTACCTTTACTAGCATCTGTACCGACATAACCAGAAACGTGATTTTTAATAATTTTCATATAATCTTTATATATGATAGTAACAGCAGTCATTTTAGCAGTTAATACAGTGCTACAATCAGATTGATATGCTGATATTTTTTGTTCCAAAGAATTAATCTCTTCTGCACCTAATTTAGCATCACTTGTAGCTTTGTTATCTGTATCATGAGTTTTATCTATACTTTTATTACTATTGGATGCTAAAGAACTAGTACCGCCAGATGATGAAGCAGTTTTATTATTATTATCAATTTTAGCTTGTGCTGGTGATTTTATTTCAATTTCAGTAAGATATGTTTCATATATAGCAGAATAAGTTATAGGTCCACTAAATAGATATGACGCATTTTGTGTATTAGATTGCTGTTGTTGTTGTGGTTGATTAGATTGCTGTTGTTGTGGTTGATTAGATTGCTGTTGTTGTGGTTGATTAGATTGCTGTTGAGTAGGCTGCTGTGGTTGCGTCTCAGTGGGTTTTTGTTCTGCTGCTTTTAGATCTTTCAACCTAATAGAAAGATCTCTTAAAGCTATATTTGTAGAATTGATTAATGTTTTTTGATCTTTTTCAATATTACTCATAATCTTCTTATGATCTTTACAGAAATTATATAAATCTGTCATATTTATCGAATGTTCATTAAAGTCTTTCTCATCTTCTCCGCCTTGAAAATATACTTTACAAAAATCAGCAAATTCAGATTTTCCATCATACTCAGGAATAAGTTTCTTTTTGAATCTAGTATCGGTGTCATCTTTAATATTAATATCATTTAAGAGATTAGTAGAAAATATAGGAACGGATCTATTAGCAATACGTTGTAGTCCGATATTATATTCTCTCATTGTTATAGTTACTTCTTTTAATTTTTTGCTTAAAATAATATCCTTATATTTCTCTAAATACCCGACATCTGTGTTCATAACACGAGTTATATTTTCGACAAATTTACTCCATATCCGTTTAATAAACCCAGTAAACTTTTCCCATCGTTCTCTTATTCTATCACCAACATCTTCATTTAAATATCGTAATTTCTTAAATTGGCTCTTCCCTTCTGCCAAGATAAGACACTCTTGGATATATCTATTCATCTTATCTTGCTCTCTTAATTCATTGATAAGATACATATTATAAGACGACTCTATTGTATAATCCATTATTAGTTATCCTCCTTTTTCACACCTTGTATTTTATACAAAGCTTGATATAATACAGACTTGTCTTGTTTAAAGCATTCTCTAATAGCATCTAATTTAGCAGAAAATGCTAAAGCATGAATATTAGAAATTTCTTGAATCTGATTAGCTTTTGCTTTAATCATAAGATCTATAATAGACATAACATCTCTATCAAATGTATATTCAGCATTTCCACTTCCGGTATCTACTGAAATGAGTTTTCCATCTGCACTTCGTTTAGAAGCTTTATCAATTTGACTTTTTACACTATTATATTCTTTTTCTATTCTAGCTTTATCTTTATTAACACTAGTTTCAAAAGTTTTATATTTGTCAAATCTATCATAATATTCTACTACTTTAGAACTATTAACAGTAATCTCTTCTTTAGAATTACTATCATTTCTAAATAAAGAAAATAATTCATTTGAGAAGTCTGATTGGTAGACAACTCCATCCTTACCAATTACCTCAGCTCTTACCTTGTCATAGAATTTATCATCCAAATCTTCAACTAGTTTATCATATTTAGCTTTTAGATTAGTTGCTATTGTTTTATTTTTCTCAGCAGCGCTATCTGAATAATTTGTACCATGTGTATTTTTACTAAGTTCAAAATCTTCCATAGAATCTGCAAATTTCATAAGAACATCTAAAACAGGTACGTTAGCAGGGAATACAAATTCGTATCCATTGAAAGTAAATTCATGATTAGACCCAAATTTTCCAAAATCTGCTTTATGTTTTTTCAAATAAGATTCTCTTCCAATTAATGCATTTAATTTAGTAATGAATTTACTAATAAGCCTACTAATAAAATCTAAGATTTTATCGATAATCTTTTTAATACCACTAAAGAAATCGCTAAATGCTTCATGTATTATAACTTGATTATTACCACTTTCTAATACTGTTTTATAAAAAGTTTTATTATATTCATTAAACTCTTTTCTCGATTCTGATAAAAAATTCAATGTTTCAATAAAATAAGATTCTTCATATAATGTAATATATTGGTTTATACTTACAGGGTCTACATTCTCATTAACAACCAAATTAACTGGACTAAACACTGACATTGTTTTCACTCCTTTATAATTTTTATAAAAGCATAGGGATTACCATTCAGGCAATCCCTATGTTAGCTCTTCAATTACTTGAAGGTTAAACCTGAAAGAAACGAAGTATCTTCGGAATAATTGAATTGAGGTTCAGTGGTTGACTCGTTTTTAGGGTTGTAGCGAAGAAGAGCAGAAGCAATTGCTTTGTTTTGACGAGCGTTATCTTTGATTGCTGTCATACGAGCAGCATTATAAGCTTGTGCAATTTCAAAGGCTTTGCGAGCAAACTGTACTTGAACACTTAATATAGTAATATCTTGAGACGCATTAGTGTTTGTTGGAGCTGTTTTAACTAGATCGTTTTGCTCTTTCTCAAGATCTTTAATTACTTTATTGGTTGCTTTCTCAAAAGCACTCAATTCTTTATTAAGATCAGACTTCCATTTATCTACTCCTTCGAGTTCTCGAAGGATTTTAGTGACGTCAACATTCTCAATATCTTCTTTGGAATTTTGACCATCACGGAAATGAGCGAATAACTCTTTTGAAAACTCTGATGCTGTTAATGTACCAGATCCGCTAATTACAGCTCCACGCATTGTTTCATAAGTATCTTCTGCGTCTGTTCTAGCTCTAACAGCAGCATCATAATCCGCTGGTGCGGTAGTATAAGAATTTAATTTATTGAAAACATCTTGTACACTAGGTTTGCCTTCAATAGTAAAATTATATCCGTTATATTTAAAATCTTTTAGGCTCTTTGTGATAGTCATAAGATCTTTCTTATATTTCTTAGCAAATTCTTTATCGCCTTTAACATATGAGTCAAACATAGCCATGAACTTTTTGAACAATCCACGAATCTTAGCTAGAAGGTTCATGAAAAATTCTTTTACTTTAGCGATAAATCCTTTACCAGCTTCCTCACTATAAACCATGAGTTCGCCAGTAGATTCGTAACAAACCAATTCTTCGATACCAACGCACTTCATAAGTCTAGCATAATTATCTTCTGCTTCTGCGACGATATTAAGAGCAGCTTCATTCACTCCGTAAATATCGTTCATATTGCATTCAATAATAAGTTCGTTATATACTTTAGTAGATTCGTTAACAGTGGCTGAATAAATACCCATAATTATATTAATCCTCCTTTATTTTTGTTCCTAGTTGATTTCGTCAAAAGCTGACATAACTTCATATTCAGCTTCGTCTTGGAATGCCAATTCAAGATCAGCACTTTCTTTTACAGCTTTAGGGTTATGAGCTACAGCAGCAGCAAAAACACGACGAGCTTGAGCTACTTCGAATTTTACTTCACGAAGAGCAGCAGCAGTGAATTTACCAGATGCTGCTTGAATAGCAGTTGCTTGACTTTGGACATAATTTACAGCTTTTAGCGCTTTCTTATTTTGAGCAGTATTTCCTGCGGTGACAGTGCTAGAATTATACCCTTTACCAGCAGGTTTTGCTTGTGATTTATCGATACCAAAATCAAGCGAAGCACTTTTAGTTCCAGTTGTAGCAACAACCATATCAATAATACTTTTCTTTGATTTTTCAATCTCTTTAATGATATCAGAAATAGCTTTTTCTATACTAGTATTTGCTTTCCTAACAGTATCAATTCGTTTGTTGTCAACAAGAGTGCTACCAACATCGCGAATAATAGAGTCTGCGCCATCAATCTCTTCTTCATCTTCAAAACAAGCGCTATGGACTTCTTTATCGTATTCGCCAACTGAACTAATATTAGTTCTAGGGCTGCAAGAATTGAGGACTTCTACAATATATTCGTCGCGATCAAAATCCTCAGCAATCTTTTCAACATCAGCACCCATAAGCATTGTTAGACTTAAACAAGGTTTATTAGCAGCAGCACTAAAACTACCAAGATCAAAATCAAATGTAGCGCCTTTAGGTTTGCTGTATTTTACTTTCATTTTACCGAGGTCTTTTGCATAAACAACTTTCGAATATTTAGTATGGAATGCTTTAGAATCCTTCATAACTTTGCTATCAAACTTAGCCATGAAGTTTTGGAAGATTCCTTTTATTTTCTTAGCAAGAGATAAGAAAAATTGTTTGATGCGTTCAAAGAAGTCGGTAATCGCGCTTTCTTCAATAACTGAAACTTCTTCATCAGTTGCACCTTCTAGACGAGCTGCAACGCCTTGAAAATCTTTAGAAATTACACTATCGAAAAGCGCAAGATCTTGTGCATAACCTTCAATCATAGCAAGCTGAACACCAGCTTCCCCTACGTATCCAAGGTCTGCTTCTACTTGAATATTACCAATAGAACTGTGTCTATTATTTGAATAAATACCCATAATTGTTGTAACCTCCTTAATTTATTAAAAGTTTATGATTTTAAAATCATAGATTTATTATTATGTTTAGCGTACTACCTTTAAAATCATAAAATATATACTGAAACTATTTAAATTTAGCTTATTATTATATAATTTATATCAGGAGAATTATCATCTTTTGTATTTACATTTAAAAATTCTGGAACTGTATTATTAATTTTATAATCGTCATCAGATTCTACTTTATATATACTTTGTTTTACTGGACCATATCCATTTAAATCTAAGAATTTAAAGTATACTAATTGTTCTCTGTATTTAGTGGTTATATAAGTTATAAGATTTGGCATGTGGAGATCACTTATACTATTTATATCTTCTAAATATATTTTTATATCTTTAGTTATATAATCAGTTATATATTTGTCAGTAACAGTAACTAATTTTAGTTCGAAAGTTAGTGTCATATTTACTTTATTTAATAAAGTCTCATTGTCTATATTAAATAGATTAGAAGGGCCATATGTATTAAAGAATTTAAAATCAATACCAAATGAATCTTCCAATATAGTTATACAATAATCTATATAACTTCTTCTTCTTTCTACTTCTTGTATAAAATTCTGTATTCTATCTTCAGAACTAATATAAGATCTTTTTATCAATGGCATTTTGTGAATTACATAAGATAAACTATTATCAGAGTTCTTTACTAATTTTACATATGAAGATACTATATTACTATAATTATAGAAAAGATCTATTCCGCTGTCTATTTCATATGTATTACATAAAGTATACTTATCCAAATTAGGAATTATATCATCCAATCCTTTTCTGTCTAAGTCGTCATCAGATTCTACTAAAATATATATTTTCATTTTTACATTAGAACTAAAATATGTTGACTTTAAATCAGAAGTGCCTACTTCATATATACCATCATTTATATAAATTTTATTATTTACATTTATTACATCATTAGTCTTTATACTAAATTCAAAACCATATATAAATTCAGAGAGGTCATAAGATTTTAAATCTGCTATACAATATCTATAAGGGTTTCCTAATATATCATCATATAAAACCCCTATAACTTTTATTTTACAATTAGTTACATTGCCATCATCATCTAATTCTATTAAGTTAAAATCATTATTAATATTTTGTAATATGTCTAAACTAATCTTATAAGTATCTTTATCTTCAAAATAATTTCTAACACAGTTTACAGATGAAGTTATAAATTGTAATTGAGATTGATGATTTATATAATCGAATATAATATATTTTAAAGAATTTATAATAGTAAGGAAATATGATACATAAAATGGCGATTTGTTTACTATTATCAAAAATGGATTCATATATAAGAACCCTTCATCTTCCATAGCAATTAATTGGTCTTCAGTAGAACCTCTTTTTACAACAGCATTGGAACTACTAGTACTCAAATATATATCTGCTCCGGGTAATAAAATATAATTTTCGTTATTAATAAAATCAAATTGTGTCCTATACAGTTCTACATTTAAAGTATTTGTAGGAATTATATTATTATTATTTTTTATAAGCATATAAGAGTAATATAATCTTTCTAATTGATTATGTACTCTTTCTAAGAAATACAATTTACAACTATCATCATTTATAGAATTGAAGAAATTATTCAAATCTGTATAAGTAGTTATACTTCCTCTTGATAATGCTTCTTTAGGAATTATAACTTTTAATTCGTCCACTGTTTTTTTATCTGATCCATATACTGAATCTGATATTGGTCTGATAATCATAAATAGTCGTTCATAAGTAAATCTCTCTGAATTTAAATCCATCATAATGTCTTCATTATATGTAAAATTACATTCAGATCCTTTAGTGGTATATACATTTATCGTTACTTCACAATTTATTCTTGGTTCATAAGATTTTCTATTAAATACTAATCTTATATTATTAGAATCTAAGTGAGAATAATTACAAAACTTACTTATAGAATAATCTTCTAACCCATCATATATTGGTTCTAAATAATGAGTTTCATCTCCCTCTTTTACTTCTACATTGAAATATGCTAATTGATTATCAAAACTGAAACTTAATACTTTATTCTCTAATGGATTATCTACTAAAATCTTCTTAGATATTTTAGTATAAGTAGTTTGTCTTATAGAGCAATTTATTGCAATTACAGTCATATTTGTTATTTTTATTTTTCCTATTGGAGGAAGATACGGGTTTGTTATATCAGACAGTTGATTTCTTCCATCATTATCATATATAGCGGTATATACATATTCCCCTGTTGGTAATTGATTTCTAGTTATAATCATATCATAATCTAAATGATATTCATATGTATCTATACGAATTGAAATGTCTTTATCTAAAGTAAATTTATTATCTTTCATATTTAACAATAAGTATTCTTCTGGTATAAACATCATTACATTCATATATGCTGGTGTTGCTCTTATTTTATTTATACCTAAAGCAAGAGCATGTGTTATAATATTTCTTTCAAATTTTGCTTTTACTGGGATAGCTTCATTAGAATATTCTGATGCCATTATAATAGCATTTTGAATCATATTTGAATTCATTGCAGATAGATATCCAAAAATACCCATCATCAAAGTATTCTCTGGTACATCTATAAAAGTATCCATCACTTCTTCTACATATGTAGATATATCATATATATCTGAACTTAAATCTGTAGCCATTTTATAACCTCCTCTAGTAATTATATTATTAATATGTGATATACGTAAGAAAATATATAATATAAGGTTTGTAGCATGTCAATGTGCCAAAATATGTAACATCCTAGTAAAATAAAAAAGAAAGGTATGATTAAAATGTTAATTGCTGGGAACGCTGGACATTATCCAGGATTAGATTCTGGAGCTGTTGGTCCTAATGGTTTAACAGAAGCATTTGTGGTTGATGATATAACTAGAAAATTTTTAAAATTTTTAGAAGACGCTGGATATCAAACTTTATTTATTCAAGAAAATAGCCTAGCTGCTATTTGTAAAAAAGCTAATGATGCTAATGTAGATCTGTTTATTAGTATTCACTGTAATGGGTTTACTAATCCAAGTGCTAATGGTATGGAAATATATACTACCACCGGAAATACACAAGCTGATCCTCTAGCAACATGTATTATGGAACAGTTACAAAAGTCAGAGCCAACAAATAAATTAGCTGTCAGGGCAGATTGGTCAGATGGGGATGTCGATAAAGAAGTAAACTATTATGTATTATATTATACAAAAGCTCCTGCTGTATTAGTAGAAACTGCGTTTATTACAAATCCTGATGAGGAAGCTATGTTATCAGATGAAAATAATAGGACTAAAATAGCTGCTGCTATTGCCAGAGGTGTAACTGATTATTTGTCAAAGAAATAAAAAGAAGGATGAAATCCATCCTTCTTTATCCTTTGGGTATTACTCTATACATATAATTAAATAATAATAATAAAGGAGGTATTTAATATGATTAATATAAACGAACCAAAAAATAAAATTAGTTTTATAAAAATAGTCAGAGTATTAATGATAGTTATATTATTCCCAACAATAAATATTATAACACAAACTTATCAAGCTTGTGTACACATAAAAGATGTGAATTATTCTCATCAAGAAAAACTTGATAACTTTAATAAAACAAAATGGGTTTTTGTATCAACAATTATAAATGAAAATAAAGAAAAAGCAAAACTTCAGGCAAATAATTTAAAAGACAGAATACAAGCGAGATTACTTGAAGAATATGAAAATGATTTTGATACGTTACAAAATGATTTGTTTAGTAAAAAAGAGTCTAAAGCATCTAGAATATTAAATCAGGAACTTTCAGGAAAGTATTCGAATGTTTCTAATGATAATAACGATATGTTCATTGCCATTCTTAAAAGAACGGTTAATACTGGCGCTACTAAAAATTATACAATTAACAGTCCATATGGGGTTTGGGAAGGGGAAGTTATATCTCATTCTAATAGACATTTGCCTAATAAATGTATAAAACTTATTATAACTAGATCCAAATCTTTAATCTTTTGGAATGAGCCTAACAACGAATCAAAATTAGAAAAATTTACTAATCCATCAATGTACTTATTAAGGGATTTGTATATGGTTAATGGTTTTGATAGTTTAAGAGGTTATAATTTTTTAGTACCTTCATTTGTACAAAGGGATAAAAATGTATTTGATATTCCTAACACAAATGTCCTAAGTGTTATGAACGATGATGTAAAACTTGTTGTATTTCAAGAACTTAATGTTGTTGAAACAATAGAAAGAGATCATGAATTTGTGATAGAATATTTTGAACATGCAAAAGATCTTATAGAAAAAGATAGGTTTCATCGTATTTCAAAAATAACAATGGAATTGTTCATGAATCTATCATTACTAATAGCATCATTCATAGGAATAGTCTTAGCTACTAAAATAGTTATAGATAGAGGTGAAGATCATGACGGTGGTAGAGGTAGTAAAGATTGAATATATAATAGAATATTTCTTAATATTTTTTTTAGTATTTGTAGGAAGTTTTACAAACGACTATTTAAACATAATACAATTAAAAACTTGTAAATTATCATTAACAAAAATATTTTTATCTACCTTTACTGCATCATTATTAACATTCTCTGTAAGCGAATTTATACAAGTATATATAGGAGTTCGTGGATTAATGACTGTTTCTTTTATAACAGGATTGGTTGGATTTCAATTATTAGAAAGATTGTCAACTCTTGATAATTTAATAAGTTTAATTAAGTATATTATAGAATTGATCCCTACGCATATTAGAAAAAAATAATTTTTAATAATGAGAACTACCATGGTAGTTCTCATTATACTGCTTAAACATATTATTAAATAGGATTAGAGGAGGAAATTGTATGGCGCACTTATATACTGTTTGGGTTCCAGACTCAAATAATAACAAGATATTGAAGGTCGAAAACGGAGTAATAACAAAAGAAATACAAGTTGGTAACAAACCAAGAGGAATTTGTGTAGGATTGAATGGGAGAGATATATATGTGACAAATATGTCAGATAATACTGTCTCATGGATTAGAAATGAAAAACGAGAAAAAGATATACCTGTTGGAAAATCTCCAATGTGTGTAACAATTGATAGTACAGGAGCAGCTTGGGTTGTTAACTATCAATCTAACAATATATCTAAAATCATTAATGGGTTTAAAATATTTGATGTGATGGTCGGTATAGGACCAAGAGGTATATGTGTAGATAGAGATGATGTAATTTGGGTAACTAACTTTTTATCTAATGATGTAAGTAAAATAATAGAAGGTACACGAGTAATAACAATCCCAACAGGGAATAACCCTTATGGTATTTGTGCTGATAAATTTGGTCATATATGGGTAGCTAATAGCGGATCGAATACAGTATCTAAAATTCACAATAATAAGAAAATATTAGATATTCAAGTAGGAAAAATGCCATATGGAATTTGTTTAAATTTAAGAAATGAGATTTATGTATCTAATTATTTAGGAGATACAGTGTCGAAGATTGTTAATAGTCAAAAAGTAGAAAACGATATTGCAGTTGGAGATGGACCTCATGGTTTATGTATTGATAAAAACAATGCTTTATATGTAGCTAATACTAATTCTAATATACTTACAAAAATAGTTAATGATGTTGTCACGCAAAATATAGAAGTTTGTTATACGCCAATAAATTTTGGTGATTCTACTGGAATGCAACAATATATATTATTTGAATATTCGTCAGAACATGGTAAGGTATCATATGACGATTTAACTGAAGATCTTCAAGATATAATAAATAGCGGTGGTACTGGATCTATTAATGCTAAAAATGTTATATTTAATAATACAGAGTTTCCTACTGCAGATTCAGCATTAAATGCGTTATTAGGTGTAAAAGAGAAAATGGAAGACGATGGAAAAAATATTGTATTTATGATAAATAATGTAGATATAGGAGTTGATAATATAGGAGAGTTTGTAGTACCTTTTTCTACATATGCTAGAGGTATTTCAGCGAACGTTCCAAAATCAACAGAATTAACAAAATCAATTAAATTTGATATAGAGAAATATATAGATACAAATAATTGGGAAGTTATAGCAAATGGGGAAATAACAATTGATAATTCTTCAAAATATATATCAAAATCTTTTGATAATAAAATTTTATTGGATAAATCTGATGTAATTCGGGTAAATATAAAAGATTGTCAAGAAGGGCTTAAAAATTTAGTGATTTTAGTAAATTTGGATGCAACTTCTTAATAAGAGTATAAAAACATAATAAGTTTTATACAAACTAAAAAAAGGAGCGATGGATATGGCACAACCTATTATTTCAGTTTACGATGGTACTAACACAAATAAAATTACCAGTTGGGCTGCTGGTAAAGTAAAGGCTAATAATTCGTCTGCTGTTGTAGATTGGTCTATTTGGAACAATCGAAGTGGTACAACAGACGTTTCTGATCTTATTGAGGCGTCTGTTACTACATTAGACGATACTGGTAGTGCAGTTAGCGATCCTGTTGTAGAAAAATGGGTACAAGTATTGATAAATACAACTGCTGAAATAGAAGCAGGTGTAAAACTATTTTCTCCAATAGGCGGGGAAGATGGAACTAGGCCTCTTCGTTCAGAGGGTGTTCTATCTAAAGATGGATATATAATTAAGGGAACTGCTAATGACGGATCACTGGCAAATTCCCTTAATAACTATTCGTTAGCTTCTGTGAAAATATCAGTCCCAGATAGCGCTGTAGCAGATAGCTATTCAATTCGTTTACGTATTCAAGGATACTATACCTGATCAAATTATATGGTATGAGATTTTTCTCATACCATATTTTTATGTTAGATAATAATATAAAAATTTAACAAGTTTGGTTTTTATACATAACTTTTTAATAATAATTATAAATTTAAAAAGGAGAATTATTATATGGCGAAACCTGTTATTACAATATATAATACTAATAATTCAACTCAATTAAACTCCATAGATATCGGTTCTATAAATATTAATAGTGCGTCCACACCTGTAGAAGTTTTAATTTGGAACAATCGAAATGGGAGGAATACTGTTTCTACTCTTATTAACGCATCAATTACAGTATTAGATAATAATGGAGGTTCTACTGGCAGACCTGTTCTAGAAAAATGGGTACAATCATTGGTATACTATTATGGATCGGATGCTAGTAACGAATTATATTATCCAATAGGCGGAGAGGATGGGACTAGACCTCTTCGTGCATATGCAGTTCCATCTTCAGAAGGGAATATTTTAAAAGGATATGGTAGCAGTAATGGTAGTTTAACTTATATGGAAAATTTTGCGATAGCTCGTCTAAAAGTAGAAGTTCCTAGTAATGCTAATGTAGGTGATTATAATTTTATTTTTCGTGTCCAAGGATATTATATTTAATATACGGTATGAGAATTTTATACCGTTAAATTATTGAAATTTTTAAAACATAAACATTAAATTAAATGAAAGGAGTGGTATAATGGGAAAAATAGAAAAATTGGAATCTCCTATAAAAAATCAAATGTTTATATGGAAGGCAGTATACGAATCTGGTGATTTTCTTACAGAGTTTGAAAATAATAAAAAAGAAAATAATTTTGATGATATAAATAAAGATATATTAACTAGATTTGGATTAATTGGTTGTACTTTAGATTTCTCATATAGTATAGATACTGGAGTTTTTGACTTATTGAATAATAAATATGCATTTAAAATAGAATATGACGATACTAGTATTGATTTAACGGGGGCAAAAGATCATAAATATAACGATATTATTACATATAAAAAATTTCTATGTGATATTTCAATAGGTGGCAAAAAACAAGCACATTATCATCCTATACCAGAGTTTTATTTTGGGTATAAGACAATTATAAAAAATGAAGATATTACAATATATTATCAAAATTTATTTGCCATCATAATAGGAAAAACAATAAAGTTTTGTCTTAAATTAACACCATCAAGAGATGTAACTAATGGTAAACTAGTATTTATATCTCAACAAGATGGTATAACAAAATTTCCATTAAATTTAACTAAAAATGAATCTAGTAACTTAGAATATCAAATGAGTTTACAAACGGTTCCATTTAAAAATTAATAAGGGTAAGAGGATGTAAAAACATCCTCTTATTTTTTAAACATTTAATTAAATTATCTCAATACAATGAGATTGGAGAGTGTTAAAATGTCCATATTAACAAATAAGATGGAAGCGACTATTAATTTATTACCACCGCCAATTAAAACCATAACAGTACCTATAGTAAAAGATTCTATGCTTGATAGTAGTAGAAGCGTCATTAACTTTGGGAAAATAATGCAGCTAATAACAACAGATGTATCAGAGGATAAAAAATATAGATCTATTATAGGGACAGATACTATACCAATTATAGACCATACAGATTGGTCAAATTTAATACGTGTGAGATTAACTCTATATGTAGCTAGATATTTAACAGATGGAGGAGAAATAGGTTTATATATAACAAAAAATAATAAATGGACAGAGACAGGTGTGACTTGGGCTAATCAGCCAACTGATTTAGAATTTGTAACTTCTAAGTCTATGGCTGCTACTGATAAATCAATAAGTTTTGATTTAACTAATTATTTTACTACAAATCCATCTGGAGAAATTATTAATTTTGTATTAATGAGCGAATCTAATGTATATACTAATATCCCATTAACATTTGGTTCTAGGGAATCAGACTATCCACCAATATTAGAATTTGCTTGGAAGTATTATAACTCAAATGCGCTGGTATACGATATACCGATTACTATTACTACATTAGCACAAACAATTGAAGATATTCCTATTACTTTTGAAGTGGATAGTGATATTGCTGCAAAGAATATTCCTATTACATTTACTGTACCGAATGATAAAGAATATTTAGATATACCAATTACTTTTTCATGTTCAAACGATATTCAAGTAGATATTCCTATTACATTTACTGTACCACCAAATGAAGAATATTTAGACATACCAATTACGTTTGAAAGTATAAAAGATACTAAATTAGACATACCAATTACATTTGAAAGTATAAAAGATATTAAATTAGATATTCCTATTACATTTAATGTACAACTCGATAAAGAATATTTAGACATACCAATTACATTTGAAAGTATAAAAGATACTAAATTAGATATTCCTATTACATTTGAAAGTATAAAAGATACTAAATTAGACATACCAATTACATTTGAAAGTATA
>Ga0153996_1000587_pt1 | contig 16268 bp, 15 predicted proteins | sample TSNC080MetaG_FD_104728 | JGI IMG/M metagenome (GOLD analysis project Ga0153996, IMG submission 104728) | Attine ant fungus gardens microbial communities from North Carolina, USA - TSNC080 MetaG | ecosystem: Host-associated > Fungi > Mycelium > Unclassified | place: USA: North Carolina, Lumber...
TTAAATACAATTGTTTCCAAAGTATGTGTGCTTTTGAGTATCCCGCCCATGGGTAATCCTAGTGCTATTATGAAAACCGTGTCTTTCATTTCATAAACGCCTCCTTTGGAAAGCATTTTATTTACAGCACTAACACTTGTTTCTGCGTTATACCCATGGATTAAACCTTTGCCAATGGCCAGCAGGTTTACACCTTGGAAAAAAGCGAATAACACGCCGAGTGTAATGGCAACCCCCATGACAAATATGGCAGGTGCTTTCTTATAAACGAGAAATCCCATAATAATAATTGGAATTAACAGCGTAGGGTTTAACCAATATTTTTCTTCAATGCCGGCTATGATAATACCTAAGCTAGTGGCATCAATACCTGAGACCGCACTGTACTGCCAGCCAATAATAGCGTAGATAACAGGAAATAATGGCGGCCGGTATGGCGACATAGAACATCGCCGATATATGATCAGGTAACTTTGTTTCAGCAGTGGCACAGGCTAAAATATTGGACTCCGAAACTGGCGAAAGCTTATCGCCAAAATAGGCGCCCGTCAAAATTGGCGCTGCCATTAACCCTGGCGGAATGCCCATTGCCGTGCCTATACTAAACATAGCGATCCCGACTGTACCGGCAGTTGTCCAGGAACTGCCGGTGCAACATGACATGATTGAGCAAAGAATTAAGGTTGTTACCATAATCCATTGAGGTGAAAAAATCTGTAGTCCCAGGTAAATCAAATAGGGCACTGTACCACCAGCACACCATGCGGCAATAAGCATGCCAATTAAAACATTTAAGATCATGGCTACTGAACCTTTTCGCATACCATCGAGCATCATCTTTTCGATTACTTCCCAGCTGTTGCCCCAGTAAGCAGCAAAGCAACAACATACGGCTAAAGAGGTGCCTAGCGCGACTAAGGCGCTAAGACCTATGATAATATTAAAATAAATAAGTATTGAACAGACGATAAGCAGCAATAGACAGGCTTCGCTAAATTTGGGCTTTCTACCTTCGTAAGTATCGTTGAAAAATTTCTTCACCTAGATCAACCCCTCTAGCTATTATTGATACAGTGTCCTGCCTGGCTTAGAACTACATAGTATGCACCATTACAAAGCCAATCTCATACAAGGGGCGATTCCCTTATCCTTTCGGGAAAAGCATATTTGTAATTAGTAGTGCAGGTTTGTCGATTAGGGCTAAATCCAGGCAGGACAGAAGTGGCTGCTGATTATTCGTGGAGATAATTTTGATAATACAGAATACCCGCTATTTCTCTAATATATTTAGGTGCCAATTGGCGGTTTCAGCAATTTCTTCTGTAGTTTTATACTGGTATAGAAGACCAAGATGCCAGGGGAAAGTACAATGGTGCCAGTAATGCAAAAGATTTATATATCGTACATAGGTTCCCATTAGCTCACGGTATTCATTCTTTGTAGTAATTTGCGGCAAAACCTCTACGAGTTTCAATGCCATATCATGGACTTCCGGTGTAGATACATGTGCGAGAAATTGTGTTGGCTGAAATCCTGTAGTTATTTCTTTTTCCGTTAGCCTTTTTAAAACTTCAAGAGATATGTTCGGGTCATCGCAGCATTGAACAAACATAAAAAACATATGCTGACCAAAAGCGATTGTATATACGTTTATAAACATCATTGTCGACAAATACTGATTAAAGGAACCGGCGCCTGTTGTAACAATGCCATGCCGCAGTCTTTTCATTTCTACCGGTTCTTCCAGCCAGTTCCTATCTATTTCCGTTTCAATATATTTTTTAAGCCCACGCCAATCCATTATTTTTCCTCCTCATATTTACTTCAGTGCTGTAATTATTACTCTCTGCGGCTCTGTAACTCCCGCTAATAGCCTTGCCTTACTTGACTCCCCGGCCTTTTTAAGAAGCTCGATATCTTCGGGGAAAACTTGAGCAAACGTATTGACAAGTCCAGGCTCATTTGTTTCCCCATAGGGAATAACAATCCTTTGTCCGTTTGTATAGATAAATAAATTGCCGGGAGTGCGTTCTGCTGGGTATTCTCTCTCTAGCCATAAAAGCTTCATTGGGACACTCATATTTTGACCTGAAATTACCGTATGTCCCTGAATGCTCTCAAAAGGCAGCAGCTTTTTAAGCTCCATACAAAAATGAGGAGCTTTGTCGATGAGAAGATTTGCCCGTACTTTGATGCCAAGTTTTTTCCATTCCAATTGAATTGTACTTATCATAATCCTTCTCCTTTACATGTTTTAGGCAACGAAATATTATAACTCCTTTCCTCCGTTTCTAGAAGATTCCGTAAATAATGGCTAATGGAATCTATTACATACTAGAAGCAAATTTCATGCCAATTATGCAACCGGAGCTATTGAAGAGCCTAAATGGTCTAATAATCCCCAAATTCCATATAAGTAATTAATCCACTTGGAATTTTAGTGTAGTTGATTTGGTGAAAATAAATAGTGCAATAATAGAGTAATTAAAATTACTAATTAATTAAGTTGCTCAATTTATGCTTTCTACACAGTATTCATTTCCTTTTGTCGTTAATTTTATCCCACCCCTGCCACGCTTTCTACAGATATATTCTTTTTTTACTAGGTCGGTAATCATATTTTCAAAGCGTTTTTCACTGAGAGCTATTTTTCGATCGTGAAGAAGACTGAGTATTTTGTTTCTGCCCATGCCTATATCATGATATTCATAAAGGATTTTCAAGATTTCCTTTTCAATTTGTTTAGGCTGAATCTCAACTGCCTTTTTTACAGACTTTGTTATACAACTCAAATTTCCTAGCAGACTATAATAGCTTGCGGTATTTTTTAACTCTCTGACATTACCTGGCCAAGAATATTCTATTAAAACTTGTTTGTCATATTCCGTTAATTTGTTATAATCATTGTTTGTAAACACCTTAAATAGAGGCAGGATGTCTTCCTTTCTATCCCGTAAAGGTGGAATATCTATTGTAAACACAGCCAATCTATAATATAAATCAGCACGAAAGCTTTTATTTTTGATTTCGATCATGAGATCTTTGTTTGTTGCCGTTAATATGCTAACATCAATATCAATTATAGTAGTGCCGCCAATACGCATTATTTGCTGTTCTTGGAGTACCCTTAAAAGTTTTACCTGCAATGAAGTAGGCATATCGCCAATTTCATCCAAAAAGATTGTGCCCTTATTCGCCAGTTCAAACAAACCAATTTTGCCTTCCCTTTTAGAGCCGGTAAAGGCGCCGCTTTCGTAGCCATATAATTCACTTTCCAATAGCTGTTCGTGAAAAGCGGCACAGTTAATGGCTACGAACGGCTGGGCGCTTCGGGCTGAATAATTGTGTATAGACTGTGCAAGCAGTTCTTTGCCTACTCCGGTTTCTCCATAAATAATAGCCGTATGCTTGGTATTAGCAATTGCTTTAGCCGATAACAGGCATTGCTCCATAACGGGTGAGATAAGTACAATATCATCAAAGGTATAGCGGGCATATAGACCCATTTTACGAAGCTTAGTGCTAAGCTTGCTGCCCATTTCGTTGATGCTTTTGGCTGTTTTAAAATCAAAGCAATACCCTACTACTTCATCCATGCTTAATAATTGATTACGTTTGACCATTACATATTCATCATTGATTTGTATTAGATCCTGACTAAATTCTCTGCTAAATATCAGCTCCGTAATTTCGGATGATAATTGGGGTCCAAAGCGAGCATCCTTGTCAAATTTGGAGTTGAGAATTTGATTAGCTCGCTGATTGCAATAAATAATTCTCCGCTCCTTATCGACGATAATCATGCCGGAATCCGATTCTTCAATTACTCTGACAAGTGTTTTATTTAAGAGGTAGGACGATAGGTATCGTCGCTCTACGTCAGTATTTTTTTGCGGCAGATTCTGAATATACTTGATTAAATTTCTTGTCAGTCTGTCGCTTTCAATTTTTAATTTTGAAAAAATACTTAGGAATGTTTGTGTATTCAACCGGCGATAACCTGCTTCAATAACTTTTTAAGTGCATAATTCCTAATTGGTAAAGTAAACGAAGCATGTCCCTAGTTGTTTCCGGAGTTTTATTAATCACTAAAACAGTTTCATTAGGCGGTATTGACGTAATATTTTCCAATGAAGTCTTTGATAAAGTTCGCGTTGCCAGCAGAATGGTATCACGGTTACCTTTAACATAGTCCTTTATTTCATATAGCATAGCGTATACAGGTACAAGGACGATATCGGCATCAGACATAGACTCATTTCCGAGAGCATCTAAATATCTGATGTGAATCTCAACTGTATTTTCCAGTACTTCTTTAAGGTTCTCGCGCATAAATTCCGCTGCCGGTTTATCCTTTCTTTCCTCCTGCATAAGAACGACAATTTGTTGCATAACGAATACCACCATCCCTTGTATGATTAAGTCTTTAAACAAGAAGAAGAGCACTTGAACAGAAGTCCAATTTTCTTCTTTGAATCTACGGCATCTCCTGTTTTTTTGCAGCTCTTCTTCCTAAGGTCGAAAGACCTAGAAGGATTTGTTCTCAGACCCCTTGTATGTCCATTCTATCAAAAAGCTCGATAAGACAATACAGAACAAGAGGTAAATCAAACCACTTGTTTGATGCTGCAGACCATACTTTTATATTGGATTCAGATTTTTGGCGCAAAAACCACGGGAGGGAATTTCATTAATTCGATAGATTCTCCGTAATACAGAGGGCAATCCGGTTATATTTATTTTTCTTTTTCTTGCTCGGTTCGCTTTTTGGTGCTGCTCATAGAATGTAAATAATTAGGAGGGGTCTTGATGGCTAAGAAAGTTGTTGTTGTTGGCGGTGGCTGGGCGGGTACAGCCGCAGCGTTAGCGGCCCGCAAAGCTGGGTGTCAGGTAGACTTGTTTGAACGGGCCGATATGTTGCTAGGTACCGGACTTGTCGGCGGTATTATGCGCAATAACGGGCGTTTTACCGTTACGGAAGAAATGGTTGCTATGGGCGGCGGCGACTTATTTACAATTGCCGATGAGACTGCCCGCCATAGAAATATTGAGTTTCCCGGGCATAAGCATGCTAACTTATACGATGTTTCTACAATTGAGCCTGCTGTTAAGAGCGCGCTTGTTAACGCGGGCGTTACCGTCTACTTAAAATGCCGAGTCCGGGATATCCATAGGCAAAATAGCCGCATTATGAGCGTGTTAGCCGATAGTCTTGGGGGAAATACAATTGCTGCGAACGGTGATGCTTTTGTCGACGCTGCCGGTACGGCCGGCCCCATGGGTAACTGCATTAAATACGGCAATGGCTGCGTTATGTGTATTTATCGCTGTCCGACATTCGGACCCCGTTTTAGTATTGCAGCCAAAACTGGAGTCAAAGAGCTGATTGGAGAAAAGCCTGATGGAACGCTTGGCGCAATGAGCGGCTCGTGCAAGCTGCATAAAGATTCATTAGCCGCACATATCGTTGAGGCGCTTAACCGCACCGGCGTATGTATCGTCCCTGTACCGGAAAATTTACAAAAAAGCATTGCCTCGCTGGGGCAAAAGGCCTGCCAGCAATATGCCCTGAGAGAATTTGCCGAAAATATTGTATTGCTAGACACTGGACATGCCAAGTTGATGACGTCCTATTACCCGCTTGATACACTGCGGCAAATCCCGGGGTTCGAAAATGCCAGGTTTGAAGACCCTTATTCGGGCAGTATCGGCAATTCTATCAGGTATATCGGTATGTTGCCGCGTGATAACTGTATGCAAGTTGCTGGGCTTGAGAATGTGTTTTGCGGTGGTGAAAAAGCAGGTCTGCTCGTCGGTCATACCGAGGCGATTATAACGGGAACGCTGGCCGGACATAATGCTGCCAGACAAGCCCTGGGGCTGGAGCTGATGGAAATACCGCAGAGCCTTGCCTGCGGCTGCGGGATTGCCTTTGTAAAAGATAAAATGCAAACAAAAGAAGGGTTAACAAAAAAGTATACATTCTCCGGGTCTGTGCTGTTTGAATATATAATGCGTAAAGAGCTGTATAGCACCGACGTTGCGCAAATTAAGGAGAATGTCAGCAAGGTCAATATGGAAGGGGTTTTTGCTAAAAATTTGATTTCAGGCCAATTGGAAGTGGCAGCCACAGCAAACGAATAATGAAAAGACTCAGTCTATTCGCGTTATCCCGACTTGGTGACATCGACAGTGTAGTATCGCGAATATTTGACCGTAAGATCTCGGTTGCGAAAAAGGATTTCTTGCCGCCTGCACGAATTTATTTAATTCAGTAGTTAGATGGCTTGGGGGGACATAGGGGTGCTTAGTGAGCGAGAAAAAATAGAGTTTGATGTTTTGAATATCATGAAAGGTTCTGTACAGCCCATGGGGTGCGGTTCTATTAGCGCTAAAATGAACATTCTGGGTCATTCTATTAGTGAAGCGACTATCGGGCGTATTTTACGCGATCTGGATGCTGCCGGCTATACAGATAAAGCGGGCTACCAGGGACGCTGCCTATCATTTCGCGGCTTTGGACGTGTAACAGAGTTGAGTACGAAAGAACGCTGGCTGATGTTGGGGACAGAATTGATTGGAGCCGTTCAGGGTCACACAAAAGAACAGTTATTGGAAGTGCTTATTGCTCGCAGAGCGATTGAAGGTGAACTCGCTTATCTAGCGGCAAGTAATGCAACCGATGAGGACAAGATCCGACTGCGGGCCGCTCTTGACAGACAGCGGGACAGTATGGGGCGAGGAGACGGCTCAGCTGAGGGGGACGTAGAGTTTCATAATATTATTGCGGGCATGGCCTGCAACCGAGTCCTGGCTACTGCTATTGCGTTAATCAGGCAAGATACTCAACTGTCGCCTTCACTGGAGTATATCAGAAGGCATGTCAAAAGGCTGACGCTTGTCGACCATAAAAAGATATACAACGGCATTATTCATACTAATCCAATAGAAGCAAAAGAAGCTATGATCGAACATATCAATAACTTGATTCTTGACGTGGAGAAGTATTGGAAAAAAATTATTAAGATCAAAAGCTAGTGAACTTGTTTCAGCAAAGCTGAAACATCGGGGGGCAGGTGGAGACTCTGCTCCACCTGAACTGAAGCCGCATGTAGAGGCGGGAGTCTTGACTCAATGAATGCTATATTCCTCAAAAAGCATTATCCACAAACGATCAAAAACAATTATTTCTCCCATGTAGGAACTTTGATTTGCTCGGCAACGAGTGATAGTTGATCAGAGAAATATAAGGAGGGCCAGCATGATCATTAATCAATTGTCAGTGTTTGTTGAGAACCAGGCAGGAAAATTGGCTGATGTGTTAGGTGTTTTCACAAAACATGGAATTAATATTCGGGCGATGACTGTCGCTGAAACGTCTGATTTCGGGATATTGAGAATTATTGTTGCTGAGCCGGAAAAAGTGCAGCAAATATTGCGAGACGCTGGGTACGCTGTTAAGGTGACGCCGGTATTGGCGATTCTAGTTACTGATGAGCCTGGCAGCTTATTTGCACAGGTCGACAAGCTTAGTGCGGCCGGTGTCAACGTTGAATACGTATATGCGTTTGCTGCAACATCAGCGGATAACGCCCGCGTCGTTCTAAAAGTTGATAATTTACCGGCCGCTGAGCGTTTGATTGGTGATGAAGGCAAGACAGATCACCCGTACAAGGATGAAAAGAGTGCGACGCCTAACTTTCACTGGTAAAACCTCTTGACAAAGCTAAGTATTCTTGGCATAATGTATACAATGTTACAAATTGCGTAAGAGAGTGCGTCTAGGGTTCCGCTGGCTGACAGGACTGGGCCGAGCGACGCAGAACACGGGGATGCCGTGTTACACCGTGAGTATAAAAAGCTCTGCGGAAAGTTTCTTGCTGTTAAACAAGTAGGAAGTCTTTGCAGGGCATTTTTGTAACTATTGTGCAATAAAATAATATTGACAATCGTAATGACTGGGACAAAAACTTATCATCTAGTTTCAGAGAGCCGGTGGCTGGTGCGAACCGGTAGGCGATGTAAGTAATGCTCACCCAGGAACTCTTTTGCCGAAGTGTATATTGTTAATCGATATACTTTAAGCAATAGCGGCGCCGGCCGTTATCCGGATGCCCATGAAGTGTTGTTCATGGTGCAAGTAAGCCCAAAGTAGGGTGGTACCGCGCATTAGGCGCCCCTATGGACAGATAATATCTGCCATAAGGGCGTTTTGTTTTTCTCAGTAAAACAATTAACGGAGGTGGCAATTGTGCAGCCCAGTATTCTTTCAGTACTCGTTCATAATCAGCCGGGGGTTCTGGTCAGAGTGGCCGGGATGTTTTCTCGGCGGGGCTTTAACATCGACAGTTTGACAGTCGGCGTTACACATGATCCGGAGTTTTCCCGGATAACGGTAGCCGTCTGCGGTAACGAGGCATTTATTGACCAGGTAAAAAAACAGATTGAGAAATTGGTGGAGGTTGTGGCCGTGCAGATATTGCCTGCCAACCACTCTGTCGTGAGAGGGTTAGCTCTGCTTAAGGTTAAAGCCGGCGATAATCGCTCTGAAGTTCTCAAATTGGCTGAAGTTTTCCGGGCCAATGTCATCGACATTTCCGGCAGTACTGTTACTTTGGAAGTAACCGGTGAAGACAGCAAGGTTAACGCCTTGGCAGAATTATTGGTCCCTTACGGACTTTTGGAAACCATCCAGACCGGCCTTGTAGCGCTGGAACGGGGTGAAAATACAATTTATCAATATGAGGAGAGAGATAATGATGAGCAAAATGTATTATGAACAAGACGCACGCTGGGAATTGATTCAGGGTAAAACTGTAGCGATTATCGGCTACGGCAGTCAGGGCCATGCCCATGCGCTTAACTTGAAAGACAGCGGTGTAAAAGTGATTGTTGGCCTGCACGCCGGCAGCAAATCTGCAGCTAAGGCTCGTGAAGACGGACTGACGGTTACTGATGTTGCCCAGGCGGTAACTGCTGCCGATATTACTATGGTTCTTATTCCTGATGAAAAGCAAGCTAAAGTATACGCTGAAGAGATCGCTCCCAATTTAAAGCAGGGTTCTGCGCTGGCGTTTGCTCATGGCTTTAATATCCACTTTAATCAGATTGTGCCGCCGGCTAATGTCGACGTGTTTATGGTAGCCCCGAAAGGCCCAGGGCATCTAGTGCGCCGGGTATTTATCGAAGGTAAAGGCGTACCGTGCCTTATGGCCGTATATCAGGACTTCAACGGCAGCACTCAGGACCTGGCACTGGCGTACGCCAAAGGCATCGGTGGCGCCCGGGCCGGCGTACTTGTTACTACATTTAAGGATGAAACCGAATCGGACTTGTTTGGCGAGCAAGCTGTGCTGTGCGGCGGGGTGACCGAGTTGATCAAAGCCGGCTTTGATACGTTGGTTGAAGGCGGTTATGAACCGGAACTCGCTTATTTTGAGTGCCTGCATGAAATGAAGCTTATCGTTGACCTGATGTATGAAGGCGGCATGGCTACGATGCGTTACTCGATCAGCGACACGGCCGAATACGGTGATTATGTTACTGGGCCGCGGATCGTAACTGAAGAAACGCGCGCCGAAATGAAAAAGGTTCTCGCCGAAATCCAAAATGGCACATTTGCCCGCAACTGGATTTTGGAAAACCAGGCCAACCGCCCGATGTTTAGTGCTAAGCGCCGCCAGGAAGCAAATCACAAGATTGAAGTTGTCGGCAAAGAATTGCGCGACATGATGTCCTGGTTAAAAAAGTAGGCTGTCGGTCAGACAAAAGCTTCGTTCCTTAAGTCCGGAGCAAAAGTCTCTAAAATGAAAGGGAGGTAATGACATGGAAGCCCGCAGAATCCAAATATTTGATACAACCCTCCGTGATGGCGAGCAGACGCCGGGAGTCAACTTACAACCAGAAGAAAAGGTGGAAATTGCACTAGCTCTGGCTAAACTGCAAGTGGATATCATTGAAGCCGGGTTTCCCGTCGCCTCGCCTGGTGATTTTGATGCCGTGAGCCAGATTGCGTCCCGGGTCAAGGGTCCGGTGATCGCCGCGCTGGCCCGTGCTGATGAAAAAGATATCGCTACTGCCTACAAAGCGATAAAATTGGCTGAAAGGCCGCGTATCCATACTTTTATTGCCGCCAGTGATATTCACCTTGAGCATAAGCTTAAAATGACCAGGTCTCAACTGCTGGAACAAACTGAGCAGGCTGTACGTTATGCCAGGAGTCTGACGCCGGATGTCGAATTTTCGGCAGAAGATGCCTCGCGTGCTGACTGGGATTTTCTGTGCCAGGTGTTTACCAGAGCGATTGCCGCCGGAGCCGGTGTCATTAACGTTCCCGATACAGTCGGCTATACGACGCCGATGGAGTATGGCGCGCTGATTAAATATATCCGCGAGCATGTACCCAATATTAACGATACCATTATCAGTGTGCACTGTCATGATGACTTAGGCATGGCTGTGGCCAATACTCTTGCTGCTGTGGTTGCCGGCGCCAGCCAGGTGGAATGCGCTATTAACGGTCTGGGTGAGCGGGCCGGCAATGCTGCGCTGGAAGAAGTTGTTATGGCGTTAAATACGCGTCGTGAGTGTTATCAGGCTTGCACCAATATCAATACAAAGCAGCTTTACCGGACGTCTCGCCTTGTCAGCACTTTGACCGGTATTGCCGTTCCTCCGAATAAAGCCATTATCGGCGATAATGCCTTTGCGCACGAGTCCGGCATTCACCAGCATGGTGTGCTGAATAACCCCTTGACATATGAAATCATCAGTCCGGAAACAGTCGGTGTCAGTCGTAATGCTATCGTGCTTGGCAAACATTCGGGCCGCCATGCCTTTGAAGAACGCCTTAAGCATTTGGGATATGAGATTGATGCCAGTACGATAAACAACTTGTTTGTTCAATTCAAAGACTTGGCTGATCGCAAGAAGATGGTGTTTGACAGAGATATCGAAGCGTTAGTTGCAGAAAAAGCAGCTGTCAGGCCGGAATGGTATACGCTAATTTACCATCATGTCGCCAGTGGTAATAAAACATTGGCTACAGCGTCGGTACAACTTAAAACAAGTGCCGGCATCTGTGAAGCTGCCAGTTGCGGCGATGGCCCGGTAGACGCCGCATTCAAGGCGATTGAACAGGCAGTCGGTTTTGCCGTTGGTCTCCATGATTACCAGCTTAAAGCGGTAACGGCTGGCGAGGATGCGCTCGGGGAAGCTACGGCATGGATTGAGCGTGATGGCCGCACCTTCAGCGGGCGGGGTCTTTCGACCGACGTTATTGAGGCAAGTGCCAAAGCCTATGTCAATGCAATAAACAAAATGTTGGCTGTTTGCGGCTTTCCCGCAATTGAGCAGACTGCAGGGAGGTAATACCTATGGCTAGACCGATGACAATGACCGAAAAAATATTTGCAGCTCATGCCGGTTTAGACGAAGTTTCTCCTGGCCAACTGATCAGAGCTCGGCTTGACCTTGTTTTGGGCAATGATATAACGGCGCCGCCAGCTATTAAAGAGTTTGAGCAGATGAGTGACAAAGTATTTGATAAAGATAAAATTGCGTTAATACCTGACCATTTTGCCCCTAATAAAGATATTAAATCAGCCGAGATGGCTAAGTCGATGCGTGAATTTGCCAAAAAACACGAAATTACCCATTACTTTGAGGTCGGGCGTATGGGAATTGAACATGTGCTGCTGCCGGAACAGGGGCTGGTAGCTCCCGGCGAGGTCATTATCGGTGCTGATTCCCATACATGTACGTACGGGGCGGTTGGTGCGTTTGCCACCGGCGTTGGTTCGACCGACATGGCCTGCGCTATGGCAACCGGTGAAACCTGGTTTAAAGTCCCGGCCAGCATCAAAGTGGAATTGATCGGTAAACTAAACAAATGGGTATCAGGCAAAGATGTAATATTGAAGCTTATCGGGATGATCGGCGTTGATGGCGCACGTTACCAGTCGCTAGAGTTTGCCGGTGAGGGTGTAGCTGCCCTCTCAATGGCAGACCGGTTGACGATTGCCAACATGGCGATTGAGGCTGGGGCCAAAAACGGCATATTCCCGGTCGACGCGGTGACGGAGCGCTATCTGGCCGGCCGAGTCACACGGAAATATACGCCGGTGACAGCCGATCCGGAGGCCGAATATGTCCGGACTGTTGTCATCAACTTAAGCCAGCTGACGCCAGTCGTCGCCTTGCCGCATTTGCCGGAAAATGTGCGTCCCGTCAATGAGCTCGAGCCCACTCCTATTCATCAGGCAGTTATCGGTTCCTGCACCAACGGCCGCATTGAGGATTTGGCGCAGGCGGCTGCTCTGCTAAACGGCCGCCGGGTTCATGACGATGTCCGGGCGATTATTATCCCCGGCAGTCAGGAAGTGTATCTTGAAGCTGTAAAGCTCGGTTATGTTGAAATATTTATCAATGCCGGAGCCGTTGTCAGCACACCGACCTGCGGGCCGTGTCTGGGCGGACATATGGGGATTCTTGCCAAAGGTGAACGCGCCGTAGCTACAACAAACCGCAACTTCCGCGGGCGGATGGGGCATGTTGACAGCGAGGTTTATCTGGCCAGTCCGGCGGTGGCGGCGGCAAGTGCCGTATTAGGGCGCGTTGCCGGGCCTGAGGAGGTAATATAATGCAGTTTTCCGGAAAAGTATGGCGTTATGGTAATAATGTAGATACTGATGTCATTATCCCGGCGAGGTATTTAAATACCGCCAATATGCAGGAACTGGCCGCCCATGCCATGGAGGACATCGATCCCACGTTTGCTGCCAAAGTAAGGCAGGGCGATATTATTGTGGCTGGTAAGAATTTTGGCTGTGGCTCATCCCGCGAACATGCTCCTGGCGCTTTGAAAGCGGCTGGTATTGCCTGTGTGGTAGCCGAAAGTTTTGCCCGGATTTTTTACCGTAACGCTATTAATATCGGTTTACCGCTCATTGAACTGGGCGATGGCGATATAAATATAAAAGCAGGCGATACGTTAGCCGTCGATCTTGACGGCGGAACGGCTGAAAACCTGGCGACAGGTGAAAAATTTACCATACCTGCCTTGCCGGGCTTTATTCAAGATATTGCCCAAGCCGGAGGCTTGGTTAGTTATACCCGTCAGGTGCTAGCAGCTAAGGAGGGAGACTATGAGTAACAAGCATATTGTTGTTATACCCGGTGACGGAATTGGTGCTGAAATTACTGCGGCTGCGTTGAGTGTGGCGCAGGCGGCCGCCAACAAATGCGGCTTTACTTTTACTCATGAAATTAAGCAGGCTGGTGGAGCGGCAATCGATCAATTCGGCGTTCCACTGCCTGAAGACACAGTTCAAGCTTGCCGAAAAGCAGATGCGGTGTTGCTAGGAGCAGTCGGCGGACCGCAGTGGGACAACGTCGCTCCTGAGCTGCGAGCCGAAAAAGCCATTTTGGGGTTACGCAAGGCACTGGGTCTATATGCTAACCTCAGGCCGGTTAAAGCTTTGCCGGCGCTAGTCGGGCAGTCGCCGTTAAAGCCTGAGATTGTCAGTACGGTCGATATTTTGATTGTCAGAGAACTCAATGGCGGCATTTACTATGGCGCCCGTCAGGAGGCGGCTCTCGTCAATGGTGTGGAACAGGCCAGTGACAATGAGATGTACAGCCGCCCTGAGGTCGAACGCATTGTGCGGCTGGCTTGCCAGGCGGCCATTGGCCGTAAAGGCAAGGTAATGTCGGTTGACAAGGCTAATGTGCTGGCTACGTCCCGGCTCTGGCGCAAAGTAGCCGAAGAAATAGCTGAAGGCTATGAACAAGTGGACTTGAGCCATATGTATGTCGATAATTGTGCGATGCAACTCGTACTCAACCCAGGCAGTTTTGACGTAATCGTTACCGGTAATATGTTTGGTGATATTTTAAGTGATGAGGCCGCTGTGCTGACCGGATCGATCGGTCTCTTGCCCTCTGCTAGTCTCGGTGACGGCACTGGCTTGTATGAACCGATTCATGGCTCAGCCCCCGATATTGCCGGCAAAGGCATTGCCAACCCGCTGGGGACAATATTATCGGCAGCCATGATGTTTAGATATTCTTTTGGCAATGAACAAGCGGCTCTGATGATTGAGCAGGCAGTAGAGCAAGTCCTCAATGATGGCTACCGCACGGCAGACCTCTATCAGCCAGGCTTAACCAAAGTATCGACTGAAGAAATGGGTCGGCAAGTAATTGCTAGATTGGGGTGAATTCTATGCTTATGACAGGCGCCCAAGCCATTGTCGCCTGCCTGCTTAAGCAGGGGGTAGACACAGTATTTGGCTATCCGGGAGGAACAATTTTGCCACTCTATGACGCGTTGCATGGTTCGCCGGTCCGCCATGTACTGACTGTGCATGAGCAGGGCGCCGCCCATGCGGCGGACGGCTATGCCAGAGCCAGCGGACGGGCGGGAGTCTGCATTGCTACCTCCGGTCCCGGAGCCACAAATTTAGTTACCGGCCTAGCCAACGCTTTTATGGATTCAGTGCCGGTAGTGGCTATTACCGGTCAAGTGCAGACTAATTTGATCGGCAGGGATGCCTTTCAGGAAATTGACATTACCGGTATCACGATGCCGATTACCAAACATAATTTTTTGGTCAAGGATATCAGTAAACTGACAGATACATTGCGGCGGGCTTTCAGCATCGCCCAGTCTGGACGTCCTGGGCCGGTACTTGTTGATATCCCGCGCGATATTCAAGCCAACGAGTATGACTTTGCCGATCTTGAAGTGGAGTACTCCCGGCAAATGCTTGTCAGGCAAATGCCTGATCTAGCGTCACTGCTCAGCAAAGCGGCAGCGGCGATTAGCGCGGCTAAGCGGCCTGTCATTATTGCCGGCGGCGGCTGTATTAACGCTAACGCCGGTCCGGCGCTTACCCAGTTTGCCCAAAAGTGCGGTCTGCCTGTCGTAACTACGCTGATGGGCATTGGCGCAATAGCCGGTAACCATGATCACTTTATTGGCATGACCGGCCTGCATGGACTCAAACAAGCCAACTATGCTGTTCATGCCGCCGATGTCCTCATCGTTACCGGCAGCCGCTTTAATGACCGGGTAACAGGTGATCGGGCACGTTATGCTAATGGCAAGACGATTATCCACATTGATATTGATCCGGCCGAAGTCCATAAAAATGTCGATGCTGCAGTGCCTCTAATCGGTGAAATGAACAGCATTCTGGCAGAACTTAGTCAGGCTGTACAGCCTGGTGATTTAACGGCCTGGTGGGAGACTATCAGGCAGTGGCAGGCCGAATATGATATTGCACCGGCCGCCGCCGAGCTGTCAGCTCCCTGGGTCATGAGCGAACTCAACAGGCAGACGGCAGGCCAAGACATTATTTATGTTACTGATGTTGGCCAGCACCAAATGTGGGCGGCGCAGCATCTGAGTGTCAGCAGCCCGCGTGGCTTTTTAACGTCAGGTGGTCTGGGAGCCATGGGCTTTGGTTTACCGGCTGCTTTGGGGGCGCAACTGGCTATGCCCGGCAAGCGGGTCATTCACATTGTCGGCGATGCCGGACTAAGAATGACCGGCTGTGAGCTTTATACTGTAGCTGCGGAGCAACTGCCAATTATATCTATTGTTATTAATAATAATAGCCTTGGCATGGTCAGACAGTTGCAGCATTGCTTTTTCAACAAACGTTACTCGGCATCACTACTGTCTGCTTCGATGGACTTTACTGCTTTTGCCGGCGCTTTTGGTATTCCGGCAGCAGTAGCTAATACTTCGGACGAATTTCGCCAGGCATTTGCTACGGCCGTCAAGCAGTCGGGACCATCCCTGATTGTTGCCAATATTGCCACCAGTAATATGGTGACGCCAATGATTGCTCCTGGCGGTGCGATGGACACCTACGTTGATGTTACATAACAGTTAGGCCGATAGTGAACTGTTTCAGCAAAGCTGCAATATCGGGGTTCAGGAGAGAGTCTGCTCCAACTGAACTAAAGCCGCCTGTAGAGGCGGGGGTATTGACTCAATATTTAAGAAAAGGCTAAAAACATCCTACTGGATCTTTGCCGGAAAAGCGTTGCTAAGATAAAAGCCAGGTGGTCTTCTGTTAAGAAATACGTACTGTTTGAGCGCAGCGAGTTTACGTATTTTGGGGAGATCGCCTGGCCTTTTCAGCTTTACTACCTTTATTATCTCTCCAGGCGCGCCGGAGAATCCGGAATATTGTCTGCAAGCTGGCAGGCAGGTATATAAAAGCCAGGGAAAACGCTTATGAAATTAGGCTTAAGAA
>Ga0153996_1000588_pt1 | contig 16263 bp, 16 predicted proteins | sample TSNC080MetaG_FD_104728 | JGI IMG/M metagenome (GOLD analysis project Ga0153996, IMG submission 104728) | Attine ant fungus gardens microbial communities from North Carolina, USA - TSNC080 MetaG | ecosystem: Host-associated > Fungi > Mycelium > Unclassified | place: USA: North Carolina, Lumber...
CAGTCGTTCTACCAGGTTATTATGACCGGCGCAATTATTATAATTGCGATATTAGTTGATAAGTTTACCAATAAATAAGTAATCATTCATACTAAAAAGGAGGGCACTATGGAGATTCGATTTGATGGAAAGACAGTAGTTATAATTGGTGGCTCGACTGGGATTGGAGCAGCCGCTGTAAAAGGATTTATTGAATCGGGCGGATGTGTTTATTTTACAGGAATTGAACCGGAGGCGCAGATTAATCTTCAGGATTATTGCGGGGGGAATAAAGACAGATGCTTTTACTATCAGCTGGACGTTACAAATGAAGGAGCGGTAGGGCGCTTTGCTGATTATGTCAGGGATAACACCGATGGATGTGATGTTTTGTTTAACAATGCCGGAATACTGATTGCCAACCGGGTTCATGAATTATCCCTCGATGAGTGGAATAAGGTTATGGCGGTTAATGCCACCGGAGTATTTCTGGGGTCAAAATATTTTCTGCCCCAGATGATCGCAAAGGGGGGCGGCAGTATCGTTAACACTTCTTCGATGTCAGGGTTATTTGCCGATTATACCTTTGCTTCCTATAATGCCTCAAAAGCAGCAGTGGCAAACCTGACCAGGAACATGGCAATGGATTATGCTAAAGAACATATCCGGGTCAATGCGGTTGCGCCCGGGTCAGTCAAGACTTCGATGTATAGCAACTGCGCCGATGGTGTTGGCGGAATTGATATATTGGATATCGGTCATGAGGAAGTGTATCCGATGGGACGAATTGCCACGCCTGAGGAAATTGCCGATACAGTTCAGTTTTTAGCATCTGATCAGGCATCCTTTATAACGGGGCATATTCTGGTGGTTGACGGAGGAATCACAGCATATACCGGCTCGCAGCATCAGTGGGAGCGGATCAGAGACTATTATGGTAAGAGCAGGTCATAAATAAAACGGGTGCCGTTGGAAATGAACGGCACCTCCTAATAATATTGTGATAGCAGTTATCCTAATAATAGCTGGGAAACATCTGCTGACTTGTGACTTTTGACTGGATTTCAGCGATTTCAGCCGGATTTAATACCTTCTGGAGCAGCGCCTTGAGACCGTAATTATCCCGTTCGGCTAAGATTACGGCCTTGCTGAACCCCTCGATCTGCTTCTGTGTATAATCAGATAAATCAAGGTCAATATAATGCATACCAGTATAAGTGTCGTTGATGATATCGAGGCGTCCTACCGCTGCATCGGCCTTCCCCAGAGCAACATTTTTGTAAGTATTAATATAGGTGGTTTCCAGGCGTTTGATATTGAGGTTTTTACATAACGAGTCGGTCAGATAGAGCTGGTCGATCGAAGAAGGGTCAACTGAAATGGTCATTCCTTCCTCGAGGCGACTATGCTTATGATCGGAAAAAAGCAGGACATATCGGCCGGCGTAACCGCAGCCGTCCAGCTCGGATACCAACTCCAGTGTCTGATAGCGATCCTTCAGAAGCGAAGCGGTCAGACTGGATGCGACGATAAAATCATACTTATTGTCGGCCAGAGCTTCAATCCTGGTTTTAGAACCCTGGATAAAAATACAATTGAAATTAATATTATGCTGCTTCATACATTCACAGATACCGGTTGCCAGACCGCTGCTGAGCAGGTTGAGCGGCAGACTCATCACTCCGGTCAATGACCCCCAGCCGGTATAGCTCCAGATTTTATCAATATCTTTATGGACTAAATGGGTGCCCATATGGCCCTTTTTCTGAATGGTAATCGCTTCCTTTTCACTTAGATAAGTGATAGCGTTTTGCACCGTGCCCCGGGAAATATTAAATTTCTCAGCATATTCGGTGATGGTGGAAATTTTACTGCCAATCGGCATGGCTACCATATCCCTGGCTATTTTCATTACAGCCAGACGGTTTTTCAGAAAAAAGCTGTCTGTCAGTTTCATTTGCATCGGTTCCTTTCCCTTATTATGTAAGAAGTCAATTATACCTGTATCGGTAAAATGGATTATTCTGAAGGCAGGTATTGATTGAATGTTCAATATTCAAAATATTATATATTTATCATATTTAATAAGGTAAATTTTGTCAATAGATAATTGTTAATTTTCTGTTAAAAGCGGTAAAAGATAATAAAACAGGTGATTTATATGATAAAAGCATTGGTTTGTATAAAAAGTATACCGGATCTGGACCAGGTCGTTGCCGGAGATTGGAAATATGGTTCTCATCTGGAAGAGCCTGATGTTGGATATGCCAATCAGATCATCAATAATTGCGATGAAAATGCCGTGGAAATCTTATTAAGGCTCAGGGATGACTGCCGCTCCCGTTCAGAGGAGGTTGTCATTGAGGCAGTTACGATCGGGGGATTAAAGAGTGCCGGTGTGTTAAAAGAAGCTTATGCCATTGGTGTGGATAGATGTGTTCAGATCGAAAGTACTCTGGATAATCGATGTAATTTTCAGGCTATGGCGGCACTTCTTCACGCCTACATAAGAAAGCAGGATGATTATGACATTATTTTGTGCGGGGAATCGGCGCCGCCCTATGAGAATGGCCAGACTGCGTTTGTGTTGGCTCATCTTCTGGGATATTTGTGTGTTTCCGATATCCGTGAATTGACCTGGGCAGAGGGACGGTATCAGGCAGTATCCCAAAGTGATGGTGTCCGATGTATCGTAACCCCGGCTGGCTCCTTTGTCGGAATAACCGGTAATATCAGCGGTTTTAAGCTCAGATTGCCAACGTTAAAAGAACGGCTTCAGTCGGGTCGAAAAAAAATTATTAAAATGACGGCCGAAGATCTGGGCCTGTCTGAAGAAACTCTCCGCCATGGCGGTGGAAAAACACTGAAGCGTTTTTTTGCCGAGGAAGTCCGCAAGGAGTGCCAACATCTTGAGCTGCAGACCAATCCGAAAGATCTTAAACTGCTTCTTACGCTGTTAAAGAATGGATGTGAAAAGACGATATGAATATTTTAATTATTACCATCAACAATTGTGAAGGATTACCTCAGTTAATACGGATGTCCAATGTCCTGGCGGGAGAGAGCGGTATTATTGGATGGTGTGCACTGACCGAACACAATGTCGATGTAACAACGGCGGGAGTCGACCAAGTTTACCGGTATCTAAAGAAAAGCGGCCGGCCGTGGGAGGCTTGGCAGGTCCGGGAAGTGATCCGGGAAGTGATGGCGCTTAGAGACTTTTCGGTGATTTTGATTGAAAACAGTCAAACCGGTGCTGCTGCCGGTGCCGGAATGGCTTGTGAGATGAATGGTGAGATGGTAGCCAATATTACTGGTGCACACCTTGAGAGTAGCGGCCTGGCGGTTATCAAGCCAGTCTATTCCAGCAACATCAATGCTGTATACCGGATTACTAAATATCCGTGTTTTATAACAATCCGAGATGCAGTTAAGAGCGATGTTACCCATTTGCTTAGAAAATCTGCTGCGGTTATCGAAAAAACCTATTCCGGTTCAGACTCTAAGCAGATCATCTATGAGACTGATGAGAAAATGGAATTACATACCCTGCGCGACGCCACGCGGGTTGTTGTGGCCGGCAGAGGCGTCAGGAATCCTCACGATCTGCAGATCATCGAAATGTTTGCTGAGCGGATTGATGCGGTTATCGGCGGTTCGCGGCCGCTTATTATGAACGGGCTGCTGCCGACGGAACGGATGATCGGACAATCGGGACGGATCATCGCCCCTGATTTGTGTGTAGCTGTAGGTGTCTCCGGCGCGACGCCATTAGCGGTTGGGATTGTCCAGGCGAAGACGATCATCGCCATTAATCAGGATCAGGAGGCTCCGATCTTTAAGTGTGCCGATTATGGAATTGCGGCCGATTACCATGAGGTGCTGACAAGTTTAAATTTAAAATTAATTGAATAGATCATTTATTTGTTTTACTTGACAAAGGCATGGAATATTAGTAAAATTAAAGACTGTAGCGGGTGAAAACTTAAATACTAAAGTTATCAGTGCGGCTTTCAGATAAATGATCACCTTGTGCTTAAGAGATATTATGCGCCCAGATAGCTCAGTCGGTAGAGCAGTGGACTGAAAATCCACGTGTCGCTGGTTCGATTCCGGCTCTGGGCATGTACTGAACAGTTAATGAATGTACAGACCAACAATTTAATATGCGGGTGTAGTTCAATGGTAGAACACCAGCCTTCCAAGCTGGATACGTGGGTTCGATTCCCATCACCCGCTCTTTAAAACTGTCAGCGATGACAGCTTTTTTACTTTCGGGAAACAAATGATTTTATTGCGAAGGAGGCAGTGATGACGCAGTTCAGTACCCTATGTTATATCGAAAAGGACGAGAAATATCTGATGCTTCACCGGACAGTCAAGAAGAACGACGTCAACAAGGATAAGTGGGTTGGTGTAGGCGGCCATTTTGAAGCGGATGAAAGCCCGGAAGAATGTCTGCTCCGGGAGGTCAAAGAAGAAACGGGTTACACCCTCACTTCATATCGTTTCCGAGGTCTGGTTACCTTTATTTCCGGTACCGGCGTTACGGAATATATGTGCCTGTACACCGCTGATGGTTTTACCGGTGAGGAGATTCCCTGTGATGAAGGAGAATTAGTCTGGATAGCTAAAAAGGAGATTGAGAATCTTAACCTGTGGCAGGGTGATTTGATATTCCATCGTCTGATTGACGAAAACAGAGAATTTTTCTCTTTAAAATTGGTCTATGATGGGAAAGCCAATCTGTCATCCGCTATACTTGACGGAACTGCACTGGAATTGTAAATTTGTCTCAGGAGGGCATAATAATGGGAAAAGTAAGAAAGATGTTAGGAAAAGCCGACTCACCTTATATCCTTTCGATGATGAGACTCATTGAAACTCAGAGTAAAGTAACCATTGCCACTTGGTGCATTGATTATTCGGACGAGCATTTTCTGCCCATATATGAAAATGCCTGCCCGGATGATTCGCGGCCGAGAAGGGCATTGGAGGCTGGCCGGGCGTGGCTGCGAAAAGAAATCAAATTACCGGAAGCAAAAACGGCAATTCTCGAATGTCATTCCGCTGCACGTGAAGCGGAGAGCGATCCGGTGATTCAGGCAGCGGCCAGAACGATCGGCCAGGCAGCGTCTTCCATTCACACCCCGACTCATTCGCTGGGGCTGGCCTTCTATGGTGCAGCAGTGTTCGCCTATAGCCGTTACGGTGTCGATGAGAGTGCGGAATTCTATGATCGGATTGCAGCCGAAGTATGCGGTCAAATGGAAGCGTCGCTGCGGGCTGTCTCAGCTCAGGACGAGCCTGATCCGGCCAGGATTAAATGGTATTGCTAACAAGTGTAATGAAGCATTACTAAACCACGAAGGTATCGGTTATAATATCTAATTGTTTGTGATTTACGCCGCAATCCAACAGGTAGTCTCTGGCATTACCATAGACATCGCGGAAGTGGGTCAGAGTTTCCACCATGCTGGAGGCATCGGAACGGAACATGTATTCCGGAAGATTGTAGCCTCTGGCCCGATATTCCGCCATCTGCTTATCAAATATCGGTTTCATGAAGCCGTAAGTCGCCGCGTAATCCTGAATGATCACCTCGTCGCTGGCGCCAGCCAGGTTGAGCAGGAGCATTGCAGTGGTTCCGGTGCGGTCTTTTCCCACTGCGCAGTGGAACAGGCAGGACTGCCTTCTTTCAAGCGTTTCCGCAAAGGCCTTAAATATGCGCGAAAAGCCCTCTTTTGCAGTGTCCAGTAAATGTATGTATATGGTACTCATCGAAGGCGGAAGGACACCATCTTTCGGACCGGAATTCAGATCATCGAGCATCTGTACATTTTCATAGCGGACGCTTTTCGTGTCAGCGAATACGGATGGAGCATTTATGACCTCCTGTTGGGACCGCAGGTCGACTACCAGTCCGAGATTTTTATCGGCAAGAAAAGCGATATCATCTTTTAAATATTTTGAAGTACTGTCGGAGCGGAAAAAGATATCTTCCCGGGTCTGGCGGTGTCCGGTAATGGGATAGTTACCCAGATCCCTGGCATTGAAAGCACCTTTCAGCGGCAATAAATGTGATGCGATATCATATTTCATTTGGTCAGTCCTCCTTATAGGTTTGAGAGTTATGCCTGGTTCATTATCGGGTCAGCACTTCGGCCCCGTTTTCAGTGATCAGGACCATATATTCGATCTGTGCCGATAATCCGTTGTCTTTGGTGTAAATTGTCCAGTTATTTTTCTGGTCAACATAAAAATCCGGAGCTCCTTCGTTAATCATCGGTTCAATGGTAAACATCATGCCCGAGACCAGCAGCATCTCGGTGCCTTTGGGTGATACATAGCTGACCCAGGGATCTTCGTGGAATTCCAGACCGACACCGTGGCCGCCGATTTCTTCAACCACCGAGTAACCGTTGGCTTTGGCGTGGCTATTGATCGCATCAGCGATGTCGCCTAAATGATTCCATGGTTTCGCTTCGCTTAAGCCCAGGTCAACGCATTCGGCTGTTACGGCGACCAGCTTTCTGGCCCGTTCGCTGACATTACCCAGCATAAACATCCGTGATGCATCGGAAAAATAGCCGTCCAGAATAGTGGAGACGTCGACGTTGATGATATCACCGTCCTTTAAAATAATATCTTCGGCAGGAATGCCGTGGCAAACCTCATTATTCAGCGAAGTGCACACACTTTTGGGAAATCCCTGATAATCCAAAGGGGCCGGGATACCGCCGTGGCCGATGGTATAATCATGGACCAGACGATTGATCTCAGCGGTGCTCATACCAATTTTTATATGTTCCGCAACATGATCTAATACAGCGGTATTCAAATCGGCGCTTTTGCGGATGGCTTCAATCTGCTGCGGGGTTTTTAACATATCCCGTGAAGGGGTTATTTCTCCCCGGTCAGCATGCATCATAATTTTCTGATCTATGCTCATATGGCATTTTTTATATTTTTGGCCGCTTCCGCACCAGCAAGGTTCGTTTCGTTCCATTAATATCACTTCTTTCTAAATTTTTATAGCAACTGTTCTGAACCAAGCAAGGAAACCGCAGGTTTCCTTGCTGTTTGGCTCTCGCCAAATGGAAATATTTCAAAATAATCCTTAAAAAGCAAGCTTTTACGGTTCATTTTAAAATATTTCTGCTTGGTTCTGAACCGTTACATTTTATGTATAAACAGGCCGCTCCTGAGTTTAGGCTCAAACCAGGTCGATTTTGGCGGCATCAGCCTGCCGGCATCGGAAACGTCGAAGAGTTCTTTCATCGCGGTGGGGTACATGGAAAAGGCCACTGCCAGGGGCTGTTCATCGACTGCGGTTTCCAGAGCCCTTAAGCCGCGGATTCCGCCGACAAAGGCAATGCGGTTATCCAGTTTGGGATCTTTGATTCCCAGAAGCGGTGACAGAACATTATCCTGCAGTATGGATACATCCAGACCGGCCACCGGATCGGTGCTGATCAGTGTCTCGCGGGGAATCAGAACATACCATTTGCGGTTCAGATACATTCCGAATTCGTGGTGTCTTTTTGGTGCGTAATCGCGGTTGCAGTCCATGAAGTCAAAGTTTTTAGACAGGGCGTCCAGAAACTCTGATTCGGTGTAGCCATTCAAATCATAGACTACCCGGTTATACGGCAGGATATTCAATTCATTTTCCGGAAATAATACCGAAAGAAAGTAATTAAACTCTTCGTCACCATTGTAATCGGGATTCTCTTCCCGGCGTTTTAACGCTACTTTTACCGCTGAAGCGGCACGATGATGCCCATCGGCGATATAGACGGAAGAGATCTCCGATAATTCATGATACAGTTCAGACATCTGGGCGATATCATCGATCCGCCATACACGGTGGATATTACCATCGTCTGAAATAAAATCGTACATCGGAGCCGATCGCTTTACAATCGCCAGGATGTCGCTGATCTGCTCATTCCGCCGGCAAGCCAGAAAAATTGGGCCGGTCTGCGCCTCGCAGGTGTCAATATGACAAATGCGGTCATTTTCTTTATCGGTGCGGGTGTTTTCGTGTTTTTTGATGATATTCCCCAGATAATCATCAACTGCCGAGCAGCCAACCAGACCGGTTTGAGAACGGCCTTTGTACGTCAGCTCATAGACATAATAGCAAGGAGTGTTATCCTGGATAAAGTATCCCTCTGCGGTCATTTGGTCCAGTGTTTGTTTGGCTTTTTCATACACTTCTTGACTGTAGATGTCAGTTCCTTCCGGACACTGTGATTCGGCCCGGTCGATTTTTAGAAATGACAATGGGTTTTTTTTGACGATATCCCGTGCCTCATTCCTGCTGTACACATCATATGGCAGCGCTGCGATAGAAGCTGCATATCTGGGAGCAGGTCGGAGACAGGGAAATGCTTTGATTTCGGCCATATAGTACTTACCTCCTAAGTAATGACTAAGTTTACCTACATAGAATAGTATATCGTAATTCAGGGATGTTAGCACCCCTTAATTTATTTATTTTGGTTGTTAGACCTATTAAATTGGTATATAATATGAACAGTTGGTGAGGTATTTGCGAGCCTACTGAGAATATATGCCGCGAACTTGGCGAGGTAGTTCACGAGCCTAGGGAGCAGGTGTAATATGAACAGTTAGTGAGGTATTTGCGAACCTACTTACTATTAAATTAATGATAGAATCAGGAGGAAAGCAGTAATGCTCCGAATCGGAATGCTTACGAGCGGCGGTGATTGTCAGGCTTTGAATGCAGCTATGAGAGGTGTGGTGAAAGCGCTCTACTTCAAGCGTGATGATGTTGAAATATATGGCTTTAAAAATGGATATAAGGGACTGATATACTCAGAATACGAGCTGTTGGGGGCCCGGGATTTCTCCGGTATCCTGACGGTTGGCGGAACCATTCTGGGAACTTCCCGGCAGCCATTTAAGCGAATGCGGATCAAAGAGTCGGACGGAGTCGATAAAGTGGCAGCGATGAAGCGGACTTACCATGATCTGCAGCTTAGCGGGCTGGTGATTCTGGGCGGCAATGGTACTCATAAGACCGCCAACCTGTTAAGGGAAGAAGGGCTGAATGTCCTGACGCTCCCTAAAACTATCGATAATGATCTGTGGGGAACCGATATGACCTTTGGTTTCCAGAGCGCGGTGGATGTTGCTACCGATACCATCGATAAGATCCATACAACCGCAACATCCCACGGCAGGGTATTTATCATCGAAATCATGGGCCATAAAGTGGGCTGGGTCAGTTTGCATGCAGGTATCGCCGGTGGGGCTGACATCATTTTGCTGCCGGAGATTCCCTATGATCCCGATATTGTAGTACAGGCTATCAAACGGCGGAATGAATCGGGACGGCAGTTTACCATCATTGCGGTTGCGGAAGGGGCGATAACGAAAAAGGATGCCGAACTCTCAAAGAAAGAACGGAAGCTCAAGCAGCTGCAGAAGAAAAATCCCTCAGCAGCTTATGAACTGGCTGAGAAAATCGGCCGCCGGACCGGACAGGAGATCCGTATTGCAGTTCCCGGGCATACTCAGCGGGGAGGTTCACCCTGCGCATATGACCGCGTACTTTCAACCAGGCTGGGTGCGTATGCAGCAACTCTGATATTAGAAGAACAGTACGGCTGCATGGTAGCCGCCACACATAATAAAATTACCCAAGTTCCGCTGGCAGAAGTGGCCGGCAAGCTGAAATATGTCGATCCGGCTGCGGATATCATTCGCGAGGCGAGGATGGTCGGCATCAGTTTCGGTGACCAGTAGTACTGCTGCAGCGGTTTAGAAAGAAGAGAAGAAATGTCATATACTGCTTTATATAGAAAGTTCCGGCCGGCTACATTTGACGATGTAAAAGGACAGGATCATATCGTATCAACCTTAAAAAACCAAGTCCAGGCCAACCGTATCGGTCACGCATACCTGTTCTGCGGGACGCGGGGAACCGGTAAAACATCGGTGGCTAAGATTCTGGCCCGTACGGTTAACTGCGAACATTCAGCAGGGGGCAATCCCTGCGGTGAATGCGAAACCTGCAGGGCAATTCAGCAGGGAGCGCTGATGAATGTCATAGAAATCGATGCGGCTTCCAACAACGGTGTGGACAATATCCGAAGTATCCGGGAAGAGGTGGAATACCGCCCGGCTCAGGGACGTTATAAAGTCTATATCATCGATGAGGTTCATATGCTTTCCATAGGAGCCTTCAATGCGCTGCTTAAGACGCTGGAGGAACCGCCGGAATACGTAATATTCATACTGGCGACAACCGAGGTGCACAAGATTCCGATTACCATCCTCTCCCGATGCCAGCGCTACGATTTCAAACGCATATCGATAGACACCATCAGTGCCCGGATGACAGATCTGATGGAGCAGGAAAAAAATCCGGTGGAAGATAAAGCCATCCGTTATATTGCCAAAGCCGCAGACGGCTCCATGCGTGATGCTCTGAGCCTGTTGGACCAATGCATTGCTTTTTATTACGGTCAGACCTTAACATATGAGAACGTATTGGAAGTATTAGGGGCGGTTGATACCGATGTGTTCAGCAAATTGCTGCGGCAGCTGCTGGGGAACGGCGTGACCGAAGTTATGAAGATCCTCGATGAGTTGATTATGCAGGGCCGGGAATTGGCTCAGCTGGCATCTGATTTCACCTGGTATCTGAGAAACTTGCTCTTAATGAAAAGTTCTGATAATATGGAAGAGGTTTTAGATGTGTCGACTGAGAATCTGGCGCAGTTGAAAGAAGAGGCCCGGATGATCGACGATGAGACTCTGATCCGTTTTATCAGAATTTGTTCCGAACTGAGTTCACAGCTGAAATATGCAACTCAGAAGCGGGTCATGCTGGAAGTGGCATTTATCAAACTCTGCCGGCCGCAGATGGAAACCGAAAAGGATACGCTGCTGGAGCGGATTCGGGCGGTGGAAGCAAAGGTTGAAGAGGGTGTTGCGGCGGGAGCGGTTACGGAGAAGATCGTGTATGTGTCTGACGAGGGCGGTATGCCTAAGAAGAAACCAAAACCGGAGCTGCCCAAAGCGATCAGTGAAGAGGTAAAGGCGGCGGTGCAGGATTTCCGCGGGATAGCCGCAAGCTTATCGCCGATGTTGATGAATTATCTGAAGCACGCCCGGCTGAGTGTCGGTAATCAGGATCAGCTGTTGATCGTGATGCCGGACGAGATTACCTTCGGAGTGGTGAACAGTGCTGCGCATAAAGAAGAAATAAAGCAGGCTTTTGAAAAGAAGATGGGTAAGACGGTGGAAATAGAGATCCGGCAGACGGAACAGGGGCAAAAATTTGAAGACAGCTTTGTAGATGTGGAAAAATTAATTCACATGGAAATAACTGTGGAAGATTAGGAGGATATTGTTATGGCAAAAAGAGGAGGTTTTCCAGGCGGCGGAATGCCGGGAAACATGGCGAATCTGATGAAGCAGGCGCAGAAGATGCAGCGTCAGATGGAAGAGCAGCAGAAAGAGATGGAAACAAAGGAATTTACGGCTACAGCCGGTGGTGAAGCGGTGACTGTAACTGTATCCGGAACGAAAGAGGTTCTGAAGGTATCACTAAAAGAAGAAGTGGTCGATCCGGAAGATATTGAAATGCTGGAAGACTTAATCGTCGCAGCGACAAATGAAGCACTTCGTAAGGTGGAAGACGAATCCCAGGCGGCGATGTCGAAGATGACTGGCGGTATGGGCAGTAATCTGCCGGGAATGTTTTAACCGAATCAAGGAAATCCCTGCTTTAAATATAGAGAGTATGAAACGGTGAATAGGGACTTACTTGGGTCAGGTGGAGTTTTGTTCCAGCTGACAAGCTGCGATAGCAGCTATTTAGTTATGAGCAAATAGCGAAGCGGATTGCGAATATCCGCTTAACAATGACGGGAGAGTATTAGAGCCAATGGATTACTATAGTAACCAGATAAGTAAATTAATTGAAGAACTGGGACGCCTTCCGGGAATAGGAACAAAGTCAGCCGGCCGGCTGGCTTTTCATATTATAAATATGCCAAAGGAACAGGTGGAGCAATTGTCCAGTGCACTGGTGGAGGCCCGTAATAACGTTCGTTACTGCTCTCAGTGCTATACCTTGACCGATAATGAGCTCTGTCCCATCTGCGGTAATTCTAAACGAGACCAGAAGACCATCATGGTGGTAGAGACAGCCCGGGACCTGGCAGCTTATGAAAAGACTGGAAAATACGAAGGAGTTTATCATGTACTCCACGGTGCTATATCCCCGATGCTGGGGATCGGACCGGAGGATATCCGGCTGAAAGAACTGATCGAGCGTCTGCAGGGTGATGTGGATGAAGTGATTATAGCAACCAATTCCAGCCTTGAAGGAGAGACCACGGCCATGTACATCAGTAAGCTGATTAAGCCGACCGGCATCAAAGTCAGCCGGATTGCCAGTGGTGTTCCGGTGGGCGGAGACCTGGAATATATCGACGAAGTAACACTGTTGAGAGCATTAGAAGGAAGAACTGAAGTCTGATGAATAAACCCAAGGTGACATCCACCGATATAGCCAAAGCTGCGGGGGTATCCCAGGCCACTGTGTCGATGGTACTCAATAAGAAGTATAACGTGTCTTTTTCCAGAGAAACGGTGGAAAAGGTGGAACGCGCGGCAGAAGAACTGGGATATACCGTACCTAGGCGAAAAAAGAAAAAAGAGGGAAAGAAGGACAAATTGCTGGTCGTCTTTTGTCCCAACCTGACCAACCCGTATTACGTCATGCTCCTGCAGGGGATCGAAACCCGTGCCAGGGAGAAAGAATACGGGCTGTTTGTGTGTAATACTCAGCGTGATCTGAAGCAGGAAGAAAAGTACTTAAAGATGCTGCCTTCGCTCAAGCCGGCGGGAGTAATTTACACCTGTAATCCCAGTTCCTGTTTTATGGAGAGGGTGGAGCAGCTGGCTCAGGAAATACCGATTGCGATTATCAATAATCAGAATGAGCAGCTAAATGTTGATGCGGTTGAATTGGATAATACTAAATTAGGGCGAATTATGGCCAGGCATCTGCTGGATCTGGGCCATGCAAAGGTCGCCTATATAGCCCCCCCGTTGACGATACGGCAGAAACAGCGTTCTAAACGGGTGGAGGGATTCTTGAAAGAATTTCAAAAGGCGGGAAAAAAAGAAATGGTAATCATAAAGTCGGCCGGAGAAGAATATGACAACGATGTGGCCAATATCGATTCGGAATATCAGATCGGGTATAAGCTGACCAAAGAATTACTGATAGAACATCGTAACCTGACGGCTATTGTGGGACTGAATGATATGATTGCTTTTGGCATACTCGATGCCCTTGATGAAGCTAAATATAAAGTCCCCGGTGATGTTTCGGTGATGGGCTGTGATAATACACTGTTTGCCAAGATGCGGGGGATTTCGCTGACGACGATTGAACATTTTGTGATATTTAAGGGCCGGGATGCCTGTGATATTATCATAAAGAAAATTGCCACGGCCCATATGAAATATTCCGAGATCCAGCCAGTCAGCATTTATCATGTTGAATATGAACCGAAATTAATCGTCCGGGGAACCACTTCTTACGCAAAGAAATAAAGGGGCTGCCCAATTGACCGACGAAGTATAAAGTATGATAATATTGGTTTGCTTTCTTTAGCAGGAGTGATTCTAATGGACAAGAGCTACTATACAAACGACTACATATTCTTAGCAGCTGGATATTGTGCTCCGGAACAGCATCGGCATTTTGCCAAGCACTTGCTTATTGCTATAAATGAAGAAATGGTGTGCAAAATTGAAAATAAAACAGTAAAATGCAAAGGTATAATCATTCAGTCGAATGTGATGCATAACATCTTATACAAGCCGCCTTTGCTTTTGTTTCTTATAGATGAAACAAGTGATCTATCCCATCGTATAGATGCTTGTTATCTCCATGGAAAGACGTTTAGTATCATGCATGAAACCATAGTACAAGAGGTCATTGAAATTACAAATAAATATCAAAGCATGAAGCATATCGGTCAGGCTATCTTATCTCTTTTAGAGCTTCCGGATAATATAGTGCGCATTTTGGATGAACGGGTATTAATAACATTGTCAGTAATTGACCAATCAGAAACAATAGACCGGAATATTTATCATACCATATGTGAGGTGACACATTTATCACAAAGCAGACTTTCCCATATGTTTCGTGAACAGGTAGCGACCTCGCTTGCCAGTTATCTTGTTTTAGCTAAATTCCGAAAAACATACGAATATATTCTATCGGGTGAGAATATAACGCAAGCATCTGTTCGTGCTGGTTTTGACAGTCCCTCACATTTTGCGGCTGCATGTAAAAGAATGTTTGGCAATGCCTTTACCACATTGATTGAATAGCCGTTATTTGAAAGCGCTTTTTTTCCAAGCATGTCATAATAAATGCATGGAAAGGAGGTGCTTATTAATGGCAGAAAAAATCAAATTCAAGTTAGGCTCTTATTTTTTAAATAATCAGGTTAATTTTAATTTTCAATTAAACCGTGTAATAATGTGGGATGGCGGGCGGCTGGAGGATCTAGAACCTATAGCCAATGCGATCAACAATAGTGAGGACTGGAAAAAACACATGATAGCTTTAGGGGATACGGCCCTGAAAGAAAACCGCATAAAAAACGCAATTGCTTATTATAGAATGAGTGAATTTTTTATGTATGATGGAGACCCCGATAAAATCAAATATTATCAGCTTGCTACGGAAATGTTTTATGAATACTATAAGGAGTATTTTAGCGGCGGTTTAGTTACGCGGTGGAATGTACCGTTTGATGGTGTTCATTTGCCTGTTATGCATGTGTGCCCAAAAGATACTTCCAAAGGCACAATTCTTTTACATGGCGGCAATGATAGCTATTATGAAGAACTATTTTTACCAATGCTTTACTGCCTGGAAAATGGATTTGAAGTGTATTTGTTCGAGGGGCCGGGTCAAGGTGGTGTCACAAGGCTGCAAAACAAAAGCTTTACATATCAATGGGAGGCTCCGGTTAAAGCAGTGCTTGATACATTCTGTATAAATGATGTGACAATAGTTGGTGCATCACTCGGAGGTATGCTGGCTCCAAGAGCAGCAGCTTTTGATAAACGTATTCAACGTGTAGTATGTTGGAGTGTATTCCCAAGTTTTTTAGATACTGCGCTTTTTTCTATACCACGAGCTATGCGGAGGCTGGTAAGACAAATGCTGCGGCTTAATATCAGGTATCCTATTAATTTAATCATAAATAAAAAAATGAAAGAAGACCAAACGGTACATTGGGCAGTACATCATGGAATGTACGCTTATGAAGCAAATACGCCTTATGAATGGTTGAAAAAGATAAATAATTACCAAATATATGATATTGGGGACAAGATTACACAGGATGTATTGATTTTGGCTGCTTCAAATGACCACTTTATACCAACGGAACTTTATAAAAAAGAAATCGATGCATTTACCAATGCAAAATCCATAACCTACCGCAGATTTACAGCAAAGGAATATGGTGAAGCACATTGTAACGTCGGAAATACGAAATTGGTATTTGATACAATTTTTAGTTGGATAACACAAATGCATGATAAGAATGGTGTAATTGAACTGTCATACAAAGCCTAAACAAACAGTAATACGGCATAGCCAATATAACTATGCCGTTTGTTGTATAAATACTTCCTTATTAGGGGGAGGTCCGCCTCTATTATTATGAACCGGCCCGGCATAATGTTTTGGCCCGGGTCATCAGCAAAGATGTCAATATAATTGCGATGCCGGTGCCTACAAGTATTATCTCAATTGCGATAATATCAGCGATAGGTCCGAAAATAACCATTCCCAGCGGCATCATGCTGGTATTGATCATCGTCATGATACCAAAGACCCGGCCTCTGTACTGCGGTTCCACCTTCTCCTGCAGCAGGGTCATAGCGGCGGTATTGAGCAGCGGCAGGGCCAGCCCGAAGCACCCCATCATGATTACATAAGGAGTAAATGGCATGCGGATGCCTAAGCCAATGGTGCAGATTCCCATCACAGTCGCCGCCAGGCAGATGGTGTAGACCTTATTCTTCAAACCGCCCCAGGCGGTAATGGTTATGCCGCCGATCAGCATACCAACCGAGAACGCTACTTCGATGGCTGACAGATACCAGTAATCATCACCATAATTTCGTACTACCTGAACCTGAGTCAGAAAGGCGGAAGGAGCCATCATTATAAAATAAATCGTACTGAAACTGAAAAAC
>Ga0153996_1000590_pt1 | contig 16231 bp, 14 predicted proteins | sample TSNC080MetaG_FD_104728 | JGI IMG/M metagenome (GOLD analysis project Ga0153996, IMG submission 104728) | Attine ant fungus gardens microbial communities from North Carolina, USA - TSNC080 MetaG | ecosystem: Host-associated > Fungi > Mycelium > Unclassified | place: USA: North Carolina, Lumber...
AACGGATCCCCGCTGGTAGAATGAGAAACTTGACAGGTCATTGGCAGAACTGAGAACAGCAGAGGTACCGGAAGGTGGAGCAAGAATAACTGAGATAGAGTAAATCTTCATTCTGAATTAGAGGACGGTTGGACAACAGGTGATGAACAGACCTGTTCCTAGCAATCCATGAAGCGTTACCAATTAATGTGACAATATGTGACTGATTGTCATCACAGAACCACTACAATGCACGTGATGAACAGTTTCCCTGTCTTTCGATTTCGCACAACATCTAGCAGGTGCAGCCTTACCTCGACATAACCGTGGACGATGCACAGCTCAAAAAACGCTGCCCGTCTGACAATGATAAATGCGTTTGCATGTCCATTCTGCCACCAGTCAGCTCGATAGGCTCTCTGTTATCATCGAGATCCTGTTGCAGCCAGACATTCCTTCCCTCACTCGCTCCGCAGTCTTAGCCGTCGCGCAATGCAGCTTGTCAACTCAGTCTTCCAGTACACTACAATCATCAAGCATTACCATATAATCCATGCCATTGTCAGCATTCAGCCGGACGCATTTGACTGTGCTACACTGTACAGAACGCTTTTCACGACCCAATTCCCGCTTCCTGATACTGGGTGGCAAGAAATATCATGAATGGATGTCGGATGTCGGATGTCGGACTAAGACAGCTCACTGCCAGTGAACCTTTGACATTACAAGAAGAGTATGACACGCAGCGTATATCTCAAGTCCCACTCGGCGACCTTATATTTACTCAGACTTGGCAAAAATATGCAGACAAATTAACATCCATTTCTGGGGATGGATTACTCAGTCTTGGCGCAATTTTCACGAGATCCATCTTTCTCTTGAGGATCCAAAGATCGCAGCTGGTTGGCGATGTGAATATGTTCAAAAAGGGAGATCACTTGAGCACGGCCTCTGAAGACTTGCAGCGCGCATTTCTGACTCAAATCAGCCTAGCATCTGCCCCTTTGAAAAACTAGGATTTACAGTTGTCAGGAGGGTGGAAGTCTTGAGGTGGCAGGTGATATCTTACTCTTGAGCTGTAACCTGCTCGATATAGGCTGCTACGACCGTGTGTTGTTATATTTTAAAGTTCCGAGTACACACTGAGTTTGTGTTCAATAAAGTCTCACGAACGCATCTTACCAACGTCAAATTGAAACTACTCTTACTCGCTTAAATATTAACGGAACCACCATGCTTCGTGGTTCCTCAAGAACTCGCTTTCGAAATTCTTTGGTTGCCTCACTGATCTTTTGCTCGATAATTTCTCTCTTGGAAACTTTGGAGGTTTTATATGATGTTTTCGCAAGTGCATTCCACTATCCTCCAAAGAATGGATGTCCAGGTGGACCAAGATATCCCCGCGGTATTGCGGTTGTTGGCTGAACATCAGGTTCAGGACCTCAATCAAACGGTTCCATGAAATAAATAATGGCAGGATTGCTTCGGCAACTATCTCCGTCTGACAGACTGTTGTCGTGTCTGCTACTTCAAGTTCACCGAGAGGCACGAGCACATCCCCACCACAAGTCGCGAAGCATACAGGCTCTTGTAAGTTTTTCTACCTCACTTCCCGTGTGGAGTCTACACAGCTGTTTTTTAGTACTCGACCATAACCAATGCTCTGCTCTTTATTGGGCCAACGTTCTCCACTTTTAAGTAAGGAGATGTTGGTCAAAAATAGTTTTGGATATGTACAACAACAAAGGCCGAATCAGAATTCCACTTCTTTTTTTCCTCTACCAGTCATGAGACTTGCGCTCGTCGCCGTTGCAGTCGTTCCGATTGTTACTGCCCATACAGATGACTCTGTCCATGCTCGCCAAGTATTTGCTGCCTCGTCTCCCAGCAATGCCGTCGCCTCCACCGCGTCCAAAGTCACCTTTCCTTCTCGCTCCTTCCAACTAACCTCACCGCCGTTCCCCTCTATAGCATCAATGGAAATGCCGCTAGTGCCACCACTGACGACCTTGCTAGCACTCACACTGCTGGTGTGCAGCCTTCCAATTTTCCGAGTGCTCCACTCCTACCAGATGGTGCGTTGTTTAATTGCTTGTCATACACCATCATCTTACATTCATTCCCTAGACGCAACATTGGACCCTAAACAATGGCCCCTCCCCGACCAAATAGCACCCATTGACATTCCAGAAGTTTGACAGTGGATCCAAGAAGTCCAGGTCACGGGTATCAATATCCCACCTTCAATGTAACGGTAGATCACATCTACTTAAGTAGGTTCTATATAAGATCTGAAAATTGAATGTCTACTCTATTTCAAAAAAAAAAAGATTTTAGAAAAACATCAAAGAACAGTGGGAAAAAAAATTGAAAACAGATTGTAGGTAATGTACATGGACCAATGGGCACTGGTTTATGAGATGTGAGAGACCAAGCATATATGGTATACATGTATACTATATAGTTAGACTTCATTAACAGGAGTTGAAGCTAGTGGGTTAAGTGCAACCATAAGGTCATAGTCAACTGTAACCCTGATAAAAGTGTCTTTTGCAGCTAATATAAGGTAGTTGTAAGGGCAACATTAATAGAGAAGAAAATGTACAAGGGTGAATAAAACAGGTCAGACAAGCAGAATCTCCAAGCTGCTTCACAGTTGTACACAAACAAGTAAGCACAGGGGAGGTAAATAATAGAGAGCTTACAAATAATAAAAATGAGATTCAGTAAAAACCTATGGAATAAAAGATGTTTTTAGTTTCCACCCAAGTACACTTTCACTAATTTGGATCTCTAGGGTATACATTCATCTCATACTATGACACTACCCTCCCAATACTAGTCTAGTAGACTAGTTTGCCATTGGTATAGCAGTTCTACTTAGATCTCCTGTTGCTCTTATGTAAGCTGTACTTCAACTAACCATATGACTAGAAGCTTCACTCTAAAAACACATAGTGTGTAAGGGCAACTAGAGCAGAGTATAGGATAAGGCTCCTAGAGGAATAATCTACACTATATACTATTGAAGCAGTCTAGTAACATCTCATTTATGTAAAGAATCATTATCTATATCATTGCCAGACTGGGATGGTACTCATACCCCAGTCTATGATGCATATGGTACTCACTAATTCAGTACATATTTTCTTTCTCTAATAACCTATTTAACAACTATTGCCCTTTTCTTTTCTCTCAGTCATCTACCTTATTGTTATGAACCTCAAGTGAGACTACCACTATTATCAACCATGGTCTGATAATGAGTGGTTAGTTGACAAAATGTTAGCATTGTTGGATGAAGACATTACAATACAGTAATGCATTGAATGTCTTGGACTCAAACATTGGACTCATGGTATGAACAGGACTCTTTGGAGAAATCTCAGACTATTTCTCTTTCTATCTTTGGACTGGACTAAATGGAACAATATCAGACTAACCCATTATTAGACATTGACTCAACTCTGACTCAACTTGTTACCTTTGCTACTAATCTATTACTTAACTAGTCACTTAGAGTTACAAGTAGTGTTACCACATTGTAATGACTGTTACATACCTAGTTAGAATAAATACAGACCAAAAAGAGAAGGGAATGGCAAGTTCTCTCTTTCTGTGTTTTTTCCTGTAAATCTTTATATTGAGGAACTGGTACTCTTACTGTCTTAGGACAACCTCAAGAGTACTACTTTGACATCTTTCCTCTAATATAACTTCACTGAAAACCTTAACCAGACCCTCTAATGAGGAGCATGAAGATATCAAGTATTAGATATAGACTTCAAGTTGAATATATTCAACTATGAGGTCTAGAGTCTTAACATTATCCTATGATATCTGAGGTGAGATGTTTACTATATTTCCCTGTATTAATAGTTTACTGATGTATTTAGCTTATATATCTGATAAACTATGGGCCCAAGCTATAAGACCTTAGCTATAAGGACTTAGATCTACTCCTTATCCAAGTTGACAAAAAGAACTTGATGGAGTTCTTTTTAGATTTGGTGAACTACTTATACACAATACTAACCCTAACCCTAGCTGGTATCCCACACATCCTAATAATATAACTAACTAACTAACTAACTAACTAAAAGAAAAATAACTAACTAAAAGAAAAATAAAAATTAACTTGGCCATTTTACCAGGTCATGACATAAGTACTCAATTAATATCACCAGAAAATTGATATTAAGTAAACTTACTATGTCATTAATCACTTCTACTTTTTCTGAATCAGACAAACTTAATGACACTAACTGGGCATCATAGAGAAAACTTATTTGCATAATAGCTATGTTAGAAGGAGCTTTTGGTTACCTTTATGGATCAATTAAACAACTCTTTACTTTACCAGATAATGTACTCCTTACCAAAAAAACCCTGGGACTCAGAAACACTATCCCCAAAAGAATAGAGAGCATAAGATGCTTGGACTTTAGGCCTACTTTTAATCAACACAAAGAACCCAGCTGGACTAGGAATCAACATTGACAGCACTATAGCTAAGGTCTGGACTTCATACATAAATACCTATGAGAAGGCATCTAACATAGCATAATTAAATGCAAAATAGATCTTGTAAAATTCCACTTACTCTAATTGTATTGACTTCAATGACTTTATCATTAATATATACAACAAGTAGTCTGATACCAGAGCCCTAGATTCAAAAATTACCAACAAAGTAATTAAGAACATAATTATATCCTTCTTACCTGAATTATAAAGCTTGGCAACCATACTACTTTATGATCTAGAAATGACCTTAGTAGGTACTATAGCTTGTCTTTAGATCTGGCATACAAAATCTCATAAAAACTAACTTACCAATAATATTCATGATATACTTGCTCTTTAAATATCTATCCCTAGACTATAACAAGTTTACCTTGTGTTTGCTCTATAGCTATAATGTAGGTATGACAAAGGAAGCATAATGTTATACATCGAGGAGGATACAGGGTTAGAAGTAGTATATATAGCAAACAGTAGAATAGTTGAGACTTAGTTTTGTTCTGGTTAATATATTATTTTCTTAACTCAAATACCGGGTTTAGAGAGAGATCATAACATAAGAATGAAACTATCAATATATATACAAACCTCATTCCACCATCATGATTTCACTCACTATTATTATGACATTCTAAACCACAATCATAACCTTGTTTTTTAACTCCCTATTCAATGCCTAGACAGATCTGAGGGCCAAAACCAAAAAAGCTTATACCTCCAGTATCCAAAACTTTGTAGAAGAAGTCAAGAAAGACTTTGCTGACAAACTGGCCAAGAGATAAATGAAAGAACCAAACAACTTCAAAGGAAATCTGGACAAAGTAAGGGCCTGGTATAAAAGAATGATATTATTTTTCCAAAGTAATGGTATCTCAAACAAATAGAAGAGGATTAAATTAGCTTTAGAAAAAATCAAAGAAGAAAAAGAAAACTAGGCCTAACAATAGGCAGATACAAAGATTAGGAAGTTTCTACTCTTCCAAAAGGAATGGAAAAAAACTAGTAGAGATTTAGATATATTGATCATTGTCATGACTTAGCAAAATGGCTAAGTCATTATTTATATTTCTTTTCTTTTCTTTTTCTTTTGGACTTACTATACAAGGAAGGAGTGTGGGAAAGTGTCACATGTCAATGTCACATATCACAGAACAGATGTCATAGTGTGATATCACACAAATCAAGCCATATGATAACCATGGGAAAGTAGTGCACAGACCATATAGTAATTGTATAAGTAGTGTATAAGAAATATATGAGGACTCTATCAAGTTCTCCTTGTTAAGTACTGATAAAGGAGCAGTTAGCTTTATTCTAGCTTAGGAGTTAGCCATTCTGACAATCATGACTAGCAAGCCTCTATTTGAAACATAGGAAGAAATGGCCAATAAAATGGCATAGTTCTTCATATCAACAGAAACCCAAACTCATGCAATCAACAAATTAACCAAGCTAAAGCAAGAAAATCAGTTACTTGAAGATTTCTGGTCAGAATTTGTCACTTGGAAGGAACTCTCTAGTTATAATGAGATAGCACTAGTAAGATTATTCAAAAAGGAGATTTACCCAGCACTGGCACAAAAACTAGTCGAGATTAGTCAATTAAGAAATTCAGACTCATTGGATGACTGGTATGAAAAGGTATTAAGTTTTAAGAGGTTGAGAAGAGAAATGATTAAAGAGTTCGGAGGGAGGAAAAACTTGGAAGGTTCAGGAGAGATAAAGAAAAAATTGGTTCTAGACATTCTGAGATGAGATCCCAATGCAATAGAAGTGGACAAACACAGAGAGATGAGAAGATATTATAATTGTGGAGAAATAGATCATCTTGCTGCAAGGTGCTTCAAACCAAGGAAAAAAAGAAGAAAAGAAGTAAGAATCATAAAGGAGGATTTTTCCTCAGACAGGGAGTAAGTACCAACTCACCTGCCCTCATAGATTCAAAGATTTGATTACCTAAGAAATCAATAAAAGACTTTTTGGATTATTTTGGTATAAGACAATACAAGACAAATAAAGGATACTTAGTAGAATAGATAGCAAAGAAAATTTGATAGAGTAGCAAAGAGGAAATAGTCAGCATATTAAAGATATGGGCCCATAGCTTGAAAGTAAAAGAATGTACAGAGGAGAAACTAGAAGAATTAAATGGGATGATAGACAATGAAGTCTTATTGGCCTTAGGAGCACTAGAAGAACCATTGGTACTTAGGAAAATGAAATATAAGTAGCTAAACATCCAAGTCAAATTAATAACAATAGACACTTACAAAATGTTCTACAAACAGGCACTGGTCAATTTCAGGAAGTACGAGTTCATGTATAAGCTGGAGGTTCATAAAAGAAAACAATCTTGACATAATCTAATTACCATTCCTAATTACCTGTTCCAACACTGATAGAACTGCAAACAAAAATAGTAGTATTATAGAAGTTGTCAAAATGAATATGACTATAGGTGACCACTAAGAACTTATTCAACTATCAGTAATAAATCTTGGTAACCACAACCTATTCCTAGGATATGACTGGTTATAGAAGCATAATCTATCCATTGATTGGAAATTTTTCTTAATCAGTCTATGAAACTGTCAACAGTAGTACAGAAAGGTCTACATACCAAAAGAACTAAAAGAAGTAAAAGAGGAAGATACTGAGAAAGAAATAATAGAAGAAAGAGAAAAGATATTATTTGTTAACCTAGAAGAAAAAGCATAGAGAAGAGAGAAAATGAATATCAGAAGTAGAGGCAAAAATGTAGAAAGAGAAGAAGAAGGAATACCCAAAGTTTTAATAATCAAGTGTTCAATAAAGTAGTGTTTGATCAATTACCAAACCAATCCAAGTAGAACTATGCAATCAAACTAATACCCAACATGATGTTGAAAAACTGCAAGGTTTACCTACTAAACACCAAGAAACAAGAGAAACTCAACAAATTCCTTAAAGAACATTTAAAATTGGGATAAATTAGACCCTTTAAGTTGCCTTGTACAGCTCCTTTTTTCTTCATCAAAAAGAAGGACAGATCCCTTTAACTAGTACAAGATTATTGACAACTCAATAAAGCAACAATTAAGAACAAATACCCATTACTGTTAATTCAAGAGTTGATTAATAAAGTTTGAGAAGCTCAATACTTCTCTAAACTCAATATCCAATAGGGATATAATAATGTAAGAATACAAGAAGGTGATGAGTAGAAAGCAGTCTTCAGGACGAATCAGAGACTATTTGAACCTTTAGTGATGTACTTTGGCATGTATAACTCCCTCATGACCTTTCAACTTATGATAAATACCTTATTTCACAAACTAATCATGAAAGGGAAAATTGTGATTTACATGGATGATATCTTGATCTTCACTCAAACAATGAACAAGCATAGAGCTATAGTAAAGTAGGTCTTATAAATATTGGCTGACAACAAACTATTACTCCATCCAAAAAAATGCAAATTCCATCAGACCAAGATTGACTATCTGGGAGTCATCATATCACAAGATAGTATAGAAGCTGATCCCACAAAGACAAAAGAAGTAGCTAATTAGCCAGAACTCTACAACAAAAGAAAAGTATGACAGTTCCTGGGGTTTTTTAATTTCTATTGTAGATTTATTCCTAGGTTCACTAAAGTCACCAAGCTACTAACAGAAGAGGGAGTGAAAATAGAAAAACAAGAAGAAAAATACCTTTAAGAAACTTAAAAACAAGATGATGAACCCTCCTATATTAGTAATTCCAGATAATAAAAGAAAGATGCAATTAGAAACTGATGTGTCAGGATATGCCATCAAAGGAGTATTGTCTCAACAACAAGAAGACAATTCCTGGAGATCCATTGCTTACCTATCAAAAATAATGAACAAGACAGAAAAAAATTATGAAATATATGATTGAGAATTGCTAGCAATTATGGAAGAGCTTAAACAGTGGCAACTGTTATGAACATCGAGTGGGACTACAACTATTATCAGCCATGGTCTGATAATGAGTGGTTAGTAAATAGGATATTGGTAATACTAGACAAGGACATTACTATGCAGTAAATACATTGAATGTCTAAGGACTCTAAGAGACAATAGACTCACAGAATGGACAAGACTCTTTGGAGAAATCTCAAACTATTTCCTCTTCTATTGTTATGAATCACCTCACCAAGACTTTTTATTTTTATTTTTATTTTATTTTTATTTATTTTCTATAAATAGCATGGGAAAGTCATGTCACACTTTGTGACAGGATGTGATATCAAAAAAAAGTCATATAAGTTATGTCACATGAATGTCACAAGAGTTTAGCTAGGAGTATGAGTAAAGAGTGTATAGACCAACTAGAATTAGTATAAGTAGATTAACCCAATACAGCAAGGACTCTAACGAGTTCTCTTTGTCTAACACTGATAAAGAGCAGTTGGCTCAATTCTGGCTTAGAGTTAGCTTTTCTGACATCTATCTTTGGACTTGTGCTAAATGGGACAATATTGGACTAATCCATTATTAGACACTGACTCAACTTGTCACCTTCATTGCTTCTGTCACTGGACTATCACTTAACTAGTCACCCATAGTCACAACTAGTGTTATCACATTATAACATAGTCACAATACCTAGTTAGAATAAATACAGACCAGAAAGAGAAGAGAATAACAAGTTCTCTCTTTCTATATTCCTTCTTGTATTCTTACTATTTCGAGTGATCAGTACTGTTATCTGTTTTAGGATAACCTCAAGGGTGCTACTCAAAGTCTCATTGATATCTCTTCTCTAATATAACTTTATTGAAAACCTTAACCAGATCTTTTTACAAGAAGTGTGAAAATATCAAGTGTTAGATATAGGCTTAAGTTAAAATGCATATTTAACTAAGGTCTAGAGTCTTAACAGCAACAGTATCTCATAGGAAGTAATTAGTTTGAAATATAGACTGATTACAAGAATTTAGGATACTTTAAGAAACCACAGAAACTCAATTGTCATCAAGCTCAATGAATGACAAAATTGCAAAAATACAACTTCCAGCTGATACACAAGCTAGGCAGTTCTCAAAAGAAAGTAGATATATTATCTCATAGACCAGACCATACTCAAGGCAAAGACAACAATGAGGATCAAACACTGCTAAAAGAAGAATGGTTCAAGAATATTGTAACTCAGGAAGACAAATTTTGGAAGAAGGTGGAAGAAGCAAAGAAATCTATAGAAGAAGTAAGAGGAGTAGTAGAACATGAAGAGGAAGGTTGGAGACAAAAGGGAAAAGTACTATTTTGGAAAGAAAGGATCTATGTTCCCAACTCAGCCACTTTTCAAGAAGAAATTATCACTAAACATCACAACTTCAAATTAGCTGGTCACCCAAAATACACTAAAACATATGAGCTGATAACAAAAAATTACTGGTGGCCAAGGATGCTAAAAGACATTAAACAATGTATTACGATGAAGGAGGCAAAAGAAACTATTAGCTTGGCACAAGCTAAAGATGCACATGCTAAAGAGTTTATGGGGATAAATCAAGAATAAAGGTATTAAAAAGAGAATATAGAAACTTAGTGTAATAATTAAAGTAAAAATGTTTGAAAGGATTGTAAGCTCAATCTAGATTCTCCTTGCATAATGTTCACCTTTACATACTATAACAAGCTCACTATCAAAGTAGTCAGTAAACTACTCATAGGCCTTACTACACTCAATCAAGCCCTTATCTACACCCTCGCACTAAATCTTATGGGTATGATACAATCTAAGTCAATAATTAGCTAGGCTTTTCAGGTCTGCTACTCCATAGAAGGTTGTCCAAGCAACTACTACATCTTGTCTCTTGACTAAGTAGGGTATAGAGTTCCAGTCTCCTCAACAACCTAACTACTTTACTTAAAACTCAAAAAAGTGCCATAAGACAACTCTCAAGCCCTTGAGATAATGGCAGGTATTAAGATTCTATTGCCTTCCTCTTGGGCTCTCTGAGTATTATATTAAAAGTATAAACTGATGAGACTCAATTAAAATAAATAAAAAAGGAAACTTCTTCTTCTTTTAGTCTCTCTTACTTCTCTCCTCCATGACATCATCATGTGAACATAACAAATGTCACTTCTCTATCCTCCATGCCTACTAGCCATAGCCATGTGCTGTTAAGACTCTAGACCTTACAGTTGAATATGTGTTTCAACTTAAAGCCTATATCTAACACTTGATATCTTCACACTCCTTGTTAAAGGATCCAGTTAAGGTTTTCAGTGAAGTTATATCAGAGGAAAGATATTAACAAGACTTTGAGTAGCACCCTTGAGATTGTCCTAAAACAAGTAAGAGTACCAATTCCTCAGAGTAAGATTTTACAGAGGAAATACAGAAAGAGAGAACTTATTGTTCTCTTTTCTTTCTGGTCTGTATTTATTCTAACTAGGTATTGTGACTACATTACAATGTGGTAACACTAGTTGTAACTATGGGTGACTAGTTAAGTGACAGTCCAATGACAGAAGTAATAAGGGTGACAAGTTGAGTTAATGTCTAATAATGGGTTAGTTCAATGTTGTCCTATTTAGCACAAGTCCAAATATAGAAAGAGAAAGATAGTCCAAGATTTCTCTGAAGAGTCCTGTCCATTCTGTGAGTCCATTGTCTCTTAGAGTCCTTAGACATTCAATGTATTACTGCATAATAATGTCCTTGTCTAGCATTGCCAACATCTCATCTACTAGCCACTCATTATCAGACCATGGCTGATAATAGTTGTAGTCCCACTCAATGTTCATAACATGTGCTTCTACTTCATCTTTATACTTCACTCTTGTCCAACATCCCCTAACCTCTGAACTAGCTTCCTTCTACTCTGAATACAATCTAGAAACTCATGCAAGTGCATACAAAGGTCATCGATATTCCTGTCACTCTATGGTATATCTACTTCCTGACTGAGTCCAGCAATGATAGGATCACTAGTCACTGATAGACTTTTGATCTGTTATCTTGGTGTTATATTAGTCTAAGTCTGCTCTAGATTGAAATTATATTGTATTCCAAAGATATTCTTGAGCCTTTGAGTTCTAGAGTATTGATATTAATAGTCTGTCTCTGAGAAACCTGATGTTAGCTCATTAGTCTTGCCTCCCAAGGTATATGCTATTCTAGCATGTAGCAGCTTGGCAATCACCTAATAGAAGTACCCAATCTTAGGTCTAGATTATATCTGGGGCTTGTAAGAGGTCTCTAGAGTGGGTTCCCATAGTGAAATCCAGGAGTATAATGTGTATCCCATGCTATATTTTTGCAGAAAATTCTCTAGTAGCATAACAATAGAATATGAAAAGTGTTAAGCAAACAAACCAAATTGACAACCCAAGAGAAATCATCTTCACTCTAACAAGGTATCACAAAATCTATGGGAAATTATCAGTATCAATTTAATAGGACCACTACCAGAGTTAGTAAAATATGATGGAATATTAGTAGTAATAGATCACTTCTCCAAGATAGCTTGTTATATACCAATCAATATGAACATCACGGTACAAGGAGTAGCCAAGATATCTTGGGATTGAGTTTTCAAGGATATAGGAATTTCCCAAAAGGTCATCAGTGACTAAGAACCACAGTTTGTGTTGAGATTTATAAAAGAACTATGCTCATAACTTGGAATAGAGAGAAATCCCTCAACTGCTGAAAGAGTACAAAATGAAATTGCATACTAGAACAAATAATAAGATATAGTACCAGCTCCCAATTGCATGCTAAAGGTTTGAGGGGAGATAATCAAAGATGAAGGTTATAAATAATTAGAAAATAGAAATTATATGCAGCTCTAGTAAAATATAGGTTGGTTGTTATGAAATGAATATAAGATCTCCCTAGATTATTGTTGCATAGCCTTCCTAAGATGTCAACCTTTACACACTATGACAAAAGCTCCTCTGAAAAATACAGTTAGTTGATCACTCATAGACCCTCCACACTCAGTTACCCCCTTGTCTGTACCCCTAACACTGAACCTTACAGGTGTGATACAATTCAAGTGTACACCTAGCCAAGCTTTCCTAGCCTGTTGTCCTCTCTAAAGCTTGTCTGAGTTATATCTGCTATTCCTCTCTAGATTGAGTTCTGGGTATATTCTGTGTTCTTTTCAAGATATTCTACTAACTCCAAGCTCTTACACTCAGTAGTTTTGCATTTCATGATTCCAGAGGCAGTAATAATGGAGATAAGTGCTAAGAGGTTCTCTCTTTTCTCCTCATCCTGCCCTAAATACTATATTAAAGTTATTACAAAGCCCTGAAACTAAAGGAATAAAATATAAAAAGGAAACTATTACTATTTTTAGAATTCCCTTGACTCTTTCTTGCTCTAAGTCCTCCCAAAATCTTACTAATTACATGTCCCTCTTCTAACTCCTTCCCATCAATGACACATCTCCCTCACTGTTTTCTTCTAAGTCTTTTTCATCCTTTGATGTTCTTCTCTCTGTTATTGGCTTGTGATTTAGAACTCCTTAGTTATCTGTCAAATATTAGTAAGCTTCAACCACAGTCTCCAAATCTCTAAGCCACATCCTAAGTGTCATTTATTTAAATATATCTAATCTGATACCATCAGTGCTTATTTGTAATTAGTGGCATGTTCGTCTAAGTCTATCATCAGTATACTTGCTAGTTCTAGAGTACAAGTATGCTATCTCTCATAAGGTAATTTGCATGAGCTCTAGGTCCAATTTGACCTGCTTACTATTTCATATAATTACTTTGGTATGTTCTAAGGACTAATAATGGGTTCTAGAGTGAATTCTGATTGGGAATTTGTTGGTATAAAATGTATCTAAATGTTACTTTCCACCACAAATTTACTGGCAACATAACAACGAGTGATTAAGTTGTCTTAGGCTAAGTTGCTACAATTACTATGTAATATTTAAGCAGTGCAAGATCACTCTAGTGGCCTAAACTAGTATGTCAGAAGTAAAAACAATAGAGTTCTCTTATATAGTAAGTAGTTAGACTTCTAGTCTAGGCAAATGCCCAAGTTTTTCTCAGAGTCAAGTATCTCTTAAGAGAAGTTTTGTAGAGTTCTTATAAAGTAGAAAGTAAAAATAAAGTCTTAATCACTCAAAGTAGCCTTTTAGCTCTAGAGTAATAGAGGACAAGATAATAGGGGTTCTTCTTTTTTGTACCTCTTCATGCTACTAGAGTATTATATTATAAGCAAGGATACAACAAAAAAAAAGAAAAAACATATAAATACTAAAAGTAGCAAGGATAGAATAATGAGAAATAGACTCTGCCAATTATATGGCAATAGTGTAGTGACTGAGCCTAAATAACTTAGAAACTCTCCTAGTCCAAGTTGACAAGGAGAACTCAATAGAGTCCTTATTCAATTGTTATACACTACTTATGTACATTCTTGTAGTATGTCCAATCTTTTAGAAAATAAAAGAAAATAAAAGAAAAATAAACATTGACTTAGTCATTTTGCCAAGTCATAATAAATGGTCCTCTATTTCTTTAGTTCTTCTTTTAGTATTTGTCTCTGGTTGATATGATTACTCTTAAGCCTTTTGAGAGTTTGCAAAGAGCAGAGCTAAACATAAGTCTAACTGCTCTTGAGTATGTTATCTTCTTCTACCTCCTTTTTTACCTTTTTAATCAACTCCTCTGCTCTTACTTTCACTTTTTCTATCTTGTTCTTCTCCATCTATATTTATATTCTTTACTTCCAACTTTCTTTTCTATATGTTATTGGTGTTCTCTCACAAGATCTTCTCTTCTAATTCTATTTTTAGTTATCCATCAGAAATAATAAGCTCAATCTAATAGTTCTCTTATAAAGGTTAGTAGCTACTAAGATATAACATTATTATAATAGAAAGCAAGTTGTTGGAATATTGAGTCAGCATCATAATTTGGCTGAGAACTTTCTAGAATATTTGTTTCCTTAATATAAGGTTGATAGTTTGTTGTTTGTACTCACAGGTTTATAGTAAAATATACTATTCCAAGACAAACCAATTTGCAACTTTATTTTCACAACACAAGTTTTCTAAGGTTTTGTTCATTCTTAAGAGTACTTTTAGAGGAAAGTCTAGTTATGAATATGTTATAAAATTCCCTAGACAGTTTTTATGAGTTCTGGATAATAGTAGTTATAGTCATTATTTTGCTACTCAAGTAGTATGAACATGACTAGATGTCTAGTAGTTATCTTTAAGGAGCTAGACTTGTTTCTTAAGCTAAATTATATTATAAATATTATGAAAAATATTACTTTATTACCAAAATTGGCTATCTGGTATGACAATATTAAGCAAATGACCAAATATGAAAAGGAGCATACAAGACTTTGTATTTGTAAATAGTAGTAACTACCAAAATATGTATAAATAATATGTAGTAATTGAATAAGAACTCTATTAAGTTCTCTTTGTCAATTCAGATAAGAAAGATAAATTAAGTTATATTAGGCTAAGTCACTATACTGGAGATGATCTGTATGCAATTACATAAGCACTAACTATAACAATACAAAATGTTTTATTATAGTTATAGACAATTGCTTGAGTACAAACTAAACAAAGAGAGAATAGAGAAGAGTAGATATACAATAAGAGATCTAGATCCTAAATAAAGATAAATCTGTTAGTACTTACTAAACATGGTCCTAGGATATTCTCTTATAGTAGTTCTTTTTAATTAGAAATTTACTGAAGTATAGTGCTTTTTGTCAAATATATATTCAAGACTAGATAAATGTTATGACTTGGCAAAATGGCTAAGTCAATATTTATATTTATATTTTTTTCTTATTCTTTTCTTTTCTTTTAGTTTTTAGTTAGTTAGTTATATTGGGATATGTAAGATACTAGCTAGGGTTAGGGTTAGTATTTGTATATAAGTAGCTCAAGAATCTAACAGGAACTCTATTGAGCTCTTCTTGTTAACTTGGATAAGGAGTAGGGTTAAGTGTTCACTGCTCAATCTCTATAGTAAATGATCAAAAGTATATTAATAATAGTCACAAGTTAGAGCAGTAAAGTAAAAGATACTTATAGCTAGTAGAACCAAAAGTATAATAGAAGGATGTGACTATAGAGTAATATACTAAGTTCAATTATGAAAAGCATATAGGAAGAACTTCAGAAAGATAAAATGTTAGAAGAAAAAAAGGAATTTTTTCTTACCCCTAGCAATAAGGAGAATAGAGATATACATAGACCTTAATCGACAAACTGAGAAACTACAATATAACTATATAGTACTTATACTAAATTTAGGAAAAAAGATATAAAAGTTCACAGACTACAAGACTACAATGTATATCTTAATCAAAGAGCCAAACTTATTCACTTCATTCTAGGTTGCAAAGTATGTTTTATCCTTGAGGATACATTCTACTGTTTAATCTATACAGCTATATCATATCTATATCAATCCAAACAACAGGAGAAACAAAAAACCAAACCCTCACCTATAAAGAGCCTTCTTCTGGAATAAACATAAGTATCAAAGCAAAAATATATATACCATCAAATAAAGATAACAACACCATTAACTTTTCACCTTACTACTACCCTAACTTAATCTGTCATTACAGATAGAACCATCCCCAAAAACACATTCCCCCATATCCACTTGACAAGCAAGCAAACAAAAAACAAAACAAAAAAACAAAAAGAAGCAGATTATCAGAAGGTTGTCACTTACAAGTTCAAATAATTCTAAGAAAAAAGGAAACA
>Ga0153996_1000592_pt1 | contig 16223 bp, 15 predicted proteins | sample TSNC080MetaG_FD_104728 | JGI IMG/M metagenome (GOLD analysis project Ga0153996, IMG submission 104728) | Attine ant fungus gardens microbial communities from North Carolina, USA - TSNC080 MetaG | ecosystem: Host-associated > Fungi > Mycelium > Unclassified | place: USA: North Carolina, Lumber...
GACGGAAAAGAGGTTGCTGCCGAATTAACATTTACACCGGAAAAAGCAAATGGTAGTGTTGAGGTTGAATTTGTAATTAAAAACGGTGATGCCTTAAGAGGAAAAACAGTTGTTGTCTTTGAAGATGTTTATTATGATGGCTTTTTGGTAGCTACCCATGCGGATATTGAAGATGCAGGGCAGACCGTTGTATTTAAAGAACTACCCAAAGACAGCAACGGAACCATTAAAACGAGTATGCCCCAAAGTACTAGAAGTGGCTCAATTGTTAAAACGGGAGATTCTTCTCAAGTTATTTTCATTATTTTAGCATTAATTACGTCAGGAGTGATTATTAGTATATATGTTTACAAGAAAAAAAGGATTAAGGAGTAAAATATTATTGTTCGGTGTTCTTGTTTTTGCACTGCAAATGACTGCTAAAGCAGATGAAGTAGCTGATTACATAGAAGAAGTTACTTTTGAAGCGACTGATAAAAATGCGACAAGAGAATTTCAGGAGAAAATTTTAATTGATGATAAAAATTACAAGTTATCAGATGTGGAATATGAACTTGTTAAAGAAACACCAGTTATCAATCAAAATGAAGTTATTAAAGTAATTACGACCGATGTCATAGCGGATGGTGATGATTATGTGCCGGAAGAAAGTATGATAGACACAGACAGTGGAATTACATATACATTATCAGATATAGTCGAAGTTCCTACAGTGATATCAGGGGCATATGAACAGATAGTGACAGGATTTAATGATTACTCATATGCTGTTACTCAAGGCAGTGTTCCTGGAACAAAAGAGATAACCGCAACAAACAGTGCTACAGGCGAACAGGTGACTGTAAATTGCAATTTAATTAACATCGAGACAATCAGCGGTGACTGGAAACAAAATAATATTTATATTACATTTTTATCCTATGATGCAGATATTTTTGTATGGAATGGTGTTACCGTTTCAAAGGATACAAATGCACCGCTTCAAGGATATGAATCTCTTTTATTATCGTCTGTAGGTGAAAATAGCAGTACTAGTAAGGTGACTTCTACCTATTGGGTAGGAGAGCCTTACACAAACAGTGAAGGGATATTATGCAGAGACGCAAGAGCAGATGTAGAGCAGTATGTAAATTATTATCGGGCAAATTATTCTGGTAAGATTTCAACTCAGGAGAAAGCAGGGGTTATATTTACATTAACTTATAAAGGCATAGAAACAATAGAAAGTAATACAGATTTTATCTATACATTAAAGGCAACAGCTAAGTATGAAGAAATAGTGACAAAAGAGCCAAGTAATCTCGTGTACTTGATAGGAGGTAGTATAGCCATAATTATGATAGTAGCCTTTATCGTTATAGCAATATATATGATTTCAAAAAAGAAAAGGAAAACGGAGGAAGAAAAATGTGGACAGGCCTTCAACAGTTGATTTATACAATTCTTAATGACTCACGGGTTTTTATGATAGCAATTATAGTTGCTGCATTGGTTATAGCAGGTGTTGTTTTAGCGGTTTCTGGTGAAAGTGGCAGGGAAAAGGCAAAAACAACAATTATTTGGATTTTTGCAGGCGTACTTGTTGTCATTGTTGGAAAACAATTTATTGAATATTTTGTTTCGAAGATTACATTCTAATAAATGAATCATAGCGGTATAAATTTATACCGCTATGAAAAAGGAGTAAATCTATGAGCGAGGAACAAATTATTGAGGTCTTAAAATCATGTAGCCACTTTTTTACAAACAATGATATGATCCTGGATGTTGTTAGATGGTTAGGATGGGGAATATTAACTTTATTAAACTCTTTAGCTTCTATTGGTATAAATTTTTATAAAGCTTGTTATGATATCATTGATTTTACATCTTCAACAGGTCTAAATGAACTTTTTACATCGGCAAGACCGCTGATTATTGCCCTTATGGTTGCGGCTTTGGTTTTTTTGGGGTTAATGATTTCTCTTGGAAAAGTTCAAAAAAGTGATGTTTATATTAGGAACTTTTTGATTTTAATTATATTTTTTACATGTGCAGGCTCTATCTTTACATGGGCAAATAAATTTAGTACAGATTTTAGGGATGCAGTGATTGAAGATTATGTAGATGATGGAAGTAATATTTTAAGCAACTATTTGTATGATTTATGTTATGTAGATAAACAAGTAGGCACTTTTAAAGGATTAACTCCTAAATTAATTAAACAAAACACATATTCATCTTTAACAGAAGAAGATATATCAATTATTAGGATTAACGAGGTAATCAATTATAAAAAAGAAGGATTATCCGATACAGCACGAGAAGTTTTTGGAAAAAGGTTGGTTTATGGCACACCATTAGAATTAAAGGATGTGTATAATGGATTTGGCTGGAACACTGCGGATAGTGAGGACTTTTTAAATAAATTTTATTATAGATATACATTTGATTTTTTTCCGGCTTTATTAGCTTTATCAGCATATATAATTGTTGTCTTTGGCGTTTCATATAAAGCACTAAGGGTTATTATTGACATTGTGTATGCACGTGTCATCCTTACGGTTAAAGCCACGAATATAGGTGGTGGAGAAAAAGCCGCCGAAGCCATTAATGCAACGGTGAGTCTATATTTTACCCTAATGATCACAGCGCTTACTATACGTTTTTATCAATTATTGTGTAAATTTATTAATCAGAAAAATACTGATTCTTCATTAATAACATCAATCATTATATTTTTTATAGCTATAATATTGTTTAGCGGTGCAAATATCGTCTCTCAATTACTTGGGGTGAATCCGGGCGGAGATAAAGGCGGCGGATTATTAACCATGTTGATGCTAACGGGTAGAAGGAGTGGGAGAAGTCTCACAAAAACTATATCTAGTGCAGGAAAAAGATTTTTTTCTGGCGGTGGAAGTCCATCAGGAGGCGGTACACCAAGAAGCAGCACACCAGGAAGCAGCACACCAAGAAGCAGCACACCAGGAAGCGGCTCATCGGGAAGCAGCCCATCAGGAAGCAGCACACCAGGAAGCGGTATACCAGGAAGCGGTCCATCAGGAAGCGGTACACCAGGAAGCGGTCCATCAGGAAGCGGTACACCAGGAAGCGGTCCATCAGGAAGCAGCCCATCAGGAAGCAGCACACCAGGAAGCAGCCCACCAGGAGGCGGCACACCAGGAAGCAGCACACCAGGAAGCGGTACACCAGGAAGCAGCACACCAGGAAGCGGTACACCAGGAAGCGGTACACCAGGAAGCAGCACACCAGGAAGCAGCACACCAGGAAGCGGTCCATCAGGAAGCAGCACACCAGGAAGCAGCACACCAGGAAGCGGTCCATCAGGAAGCGGTACACCAGGAAGCGGTACAACAGGAAGCGGTACACCAGGAAGCGGTACACCAGGAAGTAGCCCATCAGGAAACAGCTCATCAGGAAGTGGCTCATCGGGAGGCAGTACACCGGGAAGTAAAGGAAATAGGACAAGAGGTTATAACAGGAATCAAAAACAAGAAACCATGAAAGAAAAGATGAAAAAAGCTGGTACAAATAAGAGGAGTTCAGATAAAGGCAAAGCGGATAAAGGTAACGAAAAGAAGGAACCCATGCCAAAATATAAAGGCGAAAGTAGGTAAATATATGAATGAACAGGGAACACATAGAATATCAAAAGAAATAAAATCAAGAACACAGATATATAAAAATGTGTTATGGGGAGACTTTGTATTTTTCATTTGTTTTATGGGAATCTCTATGTTTTTAGCTGAATATGCACATGCCTCATTAAATTTACCATTTATTATATACTCTCTCTTGGTATTTATATTTCTTATGTGCAGGGATAAAACAAATCAAAAACGGAGATATTATGAAACTTTAGTGATCTGGATATTATCATTAAAAACGAAAAAAGTTTATAGTCCTTTAAATCTTGTTGATGATAATGATGACAATGAAGGAGGAGCGGATGTTAACATCAAAAAGGGAAAATACAAAAAAAATAATACCCATAGATCATTATGATTTTGACAATAATTGTTATGTCTTTAAAGATAATAGTCTTATGGATATAATATCAATTACGCCAAGAGACGTTGAAAATTCAAGAAATGAAGATGTGAAAATAGATTTTTACAGATGGTGTAAGTTATATCAAACATATGAAGATGATATTAAAATATTGGCTTTAAATTATCCGATTAATGTAGATCCTCAAATAAAATTTCTTGGTGAGAAAATAAAAAACACAAATGGCAGGCCCCATAAAAAATGGCTGTTAACGGCAAATGAAGAATTAAAAATATTAAGTGAGTATGGGACAAAACAATATTTTGCGCTTATGATATTTGCGGAGAATGTGCATGAACTAGACAACAATCGTGTGAAATTAAATAATGCCTTGCTCACATCATTTAACAACCGTATTATAGAGAATATTTCTTATCGGGAAAAACAGAATATAACATTTAAAATTTGTAACAAGAACCTGAAAATTGATGAACATAGGATTCTTAGAAGTGAAGATGATTATATTTCAAAAACCATGATTGCAGAAATTCAGCCTCAGGGTGGAATATCTTTCAAGAACGAAAGATATTCCATGACAGGAAATGGCTATGATACCTGTATTCATATCTTTGAATTACCACAATTTGTTTCAGATTATTGGTTTCATAGGTTGTTTTCCATAGAAAATGCAATAGTCATGATGGATGTGGCGACTTATGATCGTAATGAAGTTAAAAGGGCACTCAATAGATCTATAGGGGAACAAAAAAGCCGATATAATAGTAAAGGTGCTGACCACCAGGTAGAATATGATGCCTTTCAAAGAATTGAAGAAATGCAGGAATTATATAATGAAATCAATAGTATGGGTGAGGTGGTAAAGCTTTTAAAGATACGGATATATTTGACGGATTCAGAAATTAGCTTATTAGAAGCCAGAGTCAGGGAAGTCATGAAAAGCCTTGAAGGGGATGAATTTAGAAATGCGATTTTTCTAAATGAGGAATATTCCGAATGGAGCAGTTTATGGCTGCCATATAAAAAACAAAGTGAGTTACCGTTTTTTATTAGAGGAAATCCTATCACTTCTGAAAATTTATCCTATGGAACATACTTTCATTTTTCAGAGTTACAAGATCCGTATGCTTCGTTTTTGGGTACTACAAATTGTGGTGGAAATGTACTTTTCAACCAATTTACTATAACAGATAAACGTATATCTTATTCAGGTGTAATGGCAGGCGATAAAGGCTCGGGAAAATCTACAGACCTAAAAAAATTATTTAAAGATCGTGCAATGAGGGGGGATTACGTTAGATCGTTTGATGTTTCTGGTGAATTTAGGCCACTTACATCTGAATTTGGTGGAACAAATATTGATTGTACCCAATATTTATTGAATTTTCTAGAAATTTTAAAATATGCGGACTTAGAATCGGATAATTATACAAGGCATATATCTAAATGCAAAATCATCTATAGATTATTACGAAGAAATGCCACCGAAGATGAAGTTGTATTGTTTTCTTTACTGTTAAGGGGATTATATGAAAAATTTGAACTGGTGTACATAGAAGGTCGTCAAATAACAGGATTGCCTGCGGATAAGTATCCCATATTAGATGATTTGATTGATTATATTGATCAGTATGCAGATGATCTAAGAGAAAAAGCAGGTAAAAGCGAAGTGGATTTAAAACTCCTTGAAAGGAAACTCTTAAGACTTGAGGATATTCATTTACTGATTTTAGACTTAGTTAGAAACTATGGAAACCTGCTAAATGGACATACAACAATTAACAATATTACAGATATAAAAATTGTTAATTTCGATATCTCAAAATTAAAGGAATTGGATGCTAATATTTTTGATGCCGTCGTATACAACATGATAATGCTTTGTCAGGATAGTTCGGTCACAAACGGAAAAATCATGTATCAAAAATATAAGAGGCGAGAAATTGAATTTAAAGACATTACCCGTTCGACGACTATTATTGATGAGAGCCATCGGTGGATTAATGCAAACAAGGTGTTTTTGCTTGACCTTATGATTCCGATAGTCCGAGAGGATAGAAAGTATTTTTCGAGTTATTGGTTTGCAACACAAAGTATTAGGGACTTTGTACCGCAGAATGCCAATAAAGATGACATAGAAAAATTAAAAATATTATTTGAATTAACGAGTTATCAGTTTATATTTAGGCAGAGTGAAAACGTAGTGCCATTAATTAAGCAGATTTTTGGTGGAACAATCACAGAATCACACGCAAATAGAATACCCTATTTAGGTAAAGGGGAGGCTATACTTGTAGTTTCTAATGAGCGGTCATTGGAGCTTAAAATAGCACTCTCGGAAGAAGAAGAAGTTCTGTTTGGGGGCGGTATATAATTGATTTCGGCTTTAAAGAAAAAGTTGACATTATTTTTTGTTCTATTATTAATTTCTTCACTTTTGTTTTTAGGAATAATCATGGCAGTTGTGACAACATACAATCAAACGGTACAGGCATTAATGGGAAAGAAGCAATCCATTGATAGTCAGTCGGTCACGGTTGCCGCTTCTAACATAAATGATAAAGTCATGGGATATAAACCTTTGGTTGAACAGTATGCTAGTGAATATGGCATAGAAGATTATGTAACATATATATTAGCTATCATGATGGTTGAGTCCGGTGGTAATGGGAATGATGTGATGCAGAGTTCTGAAAGTTTAGGAAAACCACCCAATTCATTAACGGCAGAAGAATCAATCAAACAAGGGTGTTACTATTTTTCACAGGCAGTGAAACGAGCAGAAGAAAATGAATGTGATATCTGGGCCGCCGTACAAAGCTATAATTTTGGTCTTTCATATGTTTATTATGTAGCCACGAATGGAAAAGTTCATAACATTGATTTATCCGAATACTTTTCAAGATACCGTCTGGCTCCCATGTTAGGCAATGCATCAGGGACAACATATCCCTATGTAAATGAGTATTCTCAAGCTTTGGGTAAAACTTATTTATATAGCAATGGCGGCAATTTTCTTTACGCAATGATTGTAAAACAATACATTACAACTTCTCCCTCAAACGGTGTAGTTTCAGAAAATGAATTTATGTGGCCGGTACCTGCAAATTATAATTACATATCCTCTCCCTTTGGAAACAGATTGCATCCGATTAGTCATACATATAAAATGCATTCGGGAATAGATATACCTGTAAATTATGGGGCAGATATCTATGCTTCAAAATCTGGTACAGTAACGGGTGCATCATATCATTCAAGTATGGGGAACTATGTCATTATTGATCATGGTGGAGGTGTAAGTACCGTCTACATGCATAATTCGGAATTATTAGTTAGTCTTGGAACTGTTGTTACTCAAGGTCAAGTAATTGCCAAGGGAGGCTCTACAGGAGCAAGTACAGGAAACCACTGTCATTTTTCAGTAAAAGTAAATGGTGAATATGTCGATCCTATGAATTATGTTAAAGTACCATAACAACGAATAAAAAATCAAAGGAAAATGTAGGAGACTAGAATGTAAGACAAATATAAAGATTCAGGCAACCGATCAGTTGCCAGCCGGAAAAATTATGTCTTACAAATAAACGCCTGGCTGCCGGTGGTTCCTCCTTATTTTGTCATACAAATTATCCATGATTGAGCTGGCTGCCGCCGGGTGTTTGTCTTACGGGTTTATATATTTCCTAATTTTGATTTATCACATCGTAACAAATTAATGCCGCTAGTCCGAGTAGTGCTAATTAAGGAGGTAAAAATAAATCATGAATAAATTAGATGAAAAGAAAATACAGCAATTGCAAGAGCTTATATGTGATGAATATTGCAAGTACCCTAGGGAGTGCAGCCAAGCTGAAATTGATAAACAATGCGAAAGCTGTCAGATAATAAGGAACTTAGCCGATCTGAAAGATTAGGAAATATAATCAATAGATTTACGTATCAGACGTATGCATCTTAAGATTGATTTATATTTTTAGAAGGATAAAGATATTAGAGTGTTCACAAGTATAATACAATGAATCATAATAAATTAACAGGAGGAAATAAGAATGAATAAGGTCATATTGATGGGAAGGTTAACACGAGATCCTGAAGTCAGATACTCACAAGGCGAAAAACCGACAGCCGTCGCAAGGTATACGCTGGCTGTCAACAAAGCCTTTAAAAAAGAAGGTGAACCGGATGCAGATTTTATTAACTGCGTAACGTTTGGCCGCAATGCAGAATTTGCAGAAAAATATTTTGTCCAGGGCATTAAGCTGATCATTGCTGGCAGAATCCAGACAGGCAGTTATACTAATCGGGAAGGTGTCAAGGTATATACAACCGATATCGTTGTCGAGGAACAGGAGTTTACAGAAAGCAAGGCTGCCAGTTCAAATAAAAAGGCCACTGGTGATGCCGATGCTTCTAATTCTATGGGAGAGGAAAAGAGTCCTGAAAGCAAAAGTAAAACCAGAAGAAAAACAACCAAGTGAGATAGGGAGAAAAATGGGTTTATTTAAGCAGATGCGGATTAAGAATGAGCTGTATATAAAATATTATCCGGCCACGGAAGATAAAGTTTATGAACTTAATTATAAATATAGAAATCAACTAATTGAGATGAATAATAAAATTGCTAAAGACTTTAGATTTCGTCGGCCTTATAGTTTGGCTAGGTGGCCATATGGAGAGGATTATATCTTTATTGAAACTATTATAGATATGTCTGATAAGATAAAAGAGTGTCTGACTGTAGGAGAGATAATAACTGTGGATGAAATAAACATGGTCCTAGATCTTACAAAAAAGATGAAAATCAACCTAAAAGAGGAATGATAAAGGCGAATCATTAGAGAAATAGGAGTTATTATGATAAATAAAAAGGCTAAATCCAAAGATATTAAAAAGATTAGCAGTAAAAAAATAGTAAGCAGCTTTGTTGTCATTTTTATGGGATACGTTTTCTTCTTTACATCTCGTGCATGGATGCCGCCTTCTAATGTGGATGTAGAAATAACTGAGCTTAATGTGCCTCAAAGCGTCGGGGAAGATACATTTTTAGTATATGAATGGGTATATTCAAAAGAAGAAAAAACAATGTTTATTGCACTTGCATTTGTAAATCAGGATGTAAATATTGTGCAAAAGGAGATTACATTCAATGCATTTACACTTGATAAAACACTTGTATTAGATGTTTTGAAATCTACAGATAAATATTACTTTTTAAAGATTAGTGAAGTTCCTAAAAAATGGGATGCAGTAGCACTGGAAATTTCTATATCAGGAAAGAATGTTTTTCAGACAAATTCAGAGGTAAGCAATTCGAGGCGGCTATACAATACATATAACAATATTAAAAAAGTTGATACTATTCTAAGTTATGATGACAATGAATATGAAAAACTATATTACACGTATCAAATTAATTTTTTAGGACAGGAGATTGATGAGTTAATCAAAAAAAATGAAGAAAATTATAAAGCCATTGAGGAATATAAGGCAACTAAAGATTTATTGGTTAAGGAAAATTCCGATCTTTTACTTGAAGAAGAAGAAAACGAACGGCAAACTAAAATATCAACTTTAGATACATCAATAAAAAACTTGGAAACATCAATTACCAATAATGATAGTAAGGTTGCGACATTAAATGAGAAAATAGAATCTCTTCAAAAGTATACCAAAGATGATTAGGGGGTGATAAAAATGTATTTATTCATTGGAGATAAAGAAAATGGATATTTTGCAGATGAAATCATAAGGCAGCAAGGTGAAAAGATTGCTTATATTAGGAAATCGTTCCATATCAACAAACAGATAACTGAGATTATACAGTATAAAACATGCTCTCACATGATATTTGATCTAAGTCAATATTTAGATGATCCTGGTGAAATAGTTTCAGAAATTAAAAAAATCCAGAATACAAATAATGCAGAGGTGACAATTTTTGCTGAAGGATTTGTTAAAACAGCAGACTTAATTATCAGGCTTCACAAAGAAGGAATTACGAATTTTATTTTTGATTCAAAGTTAGATGTTCAAATGCAGGAATTAATCAAGTGCATCAATGGGTACTATAAGAAGAACAGCATTATTTCAGATGAAGAACTAGAAGTCATAGAGAAAGAAGTTGTCAAAAATCATAGGGTTCATGTTGCTGTGGCCGGAAGCATGAACCGTATAGGTACCACGACACAGACCATGCAATTGATAAAATGCTTGCAACTCAAAGGCAAATCAGTTTGCTATATTCAAATGAATGACACAAAATTTGTTGATGGTTTGAAAAAGTATTATGTTGTGCAGAAAGAGAACTCTGATTTAGGATATTTAAGAGTGGAAAATGTTGATATTTATTATAAGAAAGATAAAATACATGAAATCCTACAAGAATCATATGAGTATTTTGTTTATGATTATGGGTGGTATCAACATACCAATTTTAATAAAATATCATTCTTAGAGAAAGAAATACAGGTCATTGTATTGGGAATTAAACCATCCGAGCTAGAGCAATCAATTGATATATTGGGAAGTAAATTTTATACGGCAACAAATTTTATTTTCAATTATGCAGATGATAATCAGGCAGATGATATCAAAGAACTGACTAAAAACAATTCAAAAGTGTATACCTGTAATACATATATAACCGATTGCTTTAAATTCTCAAATAACTTGATTTATGTTGATATTTTGAATGTTAAAAAATTAAAAGATATTAAAGTTAAAGGTAAGAAACGTTTGTTTTGGAGGATTAAAAATGCATAGAAATAAAAAGGGGAGGATTAAACAAGAGGTTATAGCTGGCCTTGAAAAAAAACAAAAATTATCGGAAATGCAAGAAAAATTACAGAAAAAATATAACGTCACTAATAAAGAAATATTTGTGGCTGAAAAACCAATGCTATTTAAATTTTTTATGCATTATTTTGTAAGATTCATAAAAATTTTTATGACAATTATTCTACTGTTTTTGGCTATGGTAGGACTTATTACATTAATTTATCCAAGTATAAGAGAACCATTTGTACAGGTAATGCTGGAAGTTGGAAATCAATTTAAATCATTTCTTCCGTGAAGGGATTATAGTTAAAATGCCATATACAAATAGTATTGAGAATTTGAGGGAGGTTATTATATATGCCAAAGAATTATTATCTTACAGAAAGAGATGTTTTAGCCTTATCTATTTGTTTTAAATTTAGAGTGGTTACAGAAGACCAATTACATATATTATGCAATTTTCCAACGCTAAAAAGAACTAGAGAGCGTCTACGCTTATTAAGCGACCGGGGATATTTAAAACGGACGAAAGCACTGACTGACACGTCATTTTGCTGTACAGGTACACAAAAAGCATCAGACTATCTGGGCATTAATATAAAACCTTATAAATTATCTTTAGCAACCTTAAAGCATGAATTAAGTATTGTAGACATTGCTATGTATATGTTTTTAAGAGGGGAAGCTACGGGCCTAAATCAGATCATGACAGACCGGGAATTATTTTATTACGGTTCTACTAAAAATATAAAGAATATAGGTAATATACATCGTCCTGATTTATTATTACTTGATAATAAGATGATCGTCGAATGTGAAAAGACATTGAAATCTAAAAACAGATATCTAAAACATGTCATAGAAAACGCCCTTCATTATAAAAATTATAAACAAATCTGGATTTTATGGGATAATTTATTAGCTATGCCGGAGCATCTGAAAAAGGAATTTACAAAACGAAATATTAATTATGAGATTATATATATTTCTGAAATGCAAAAATATATAAAAAGTCATTTGACTGATAAATTTTCCTTATACTTGGATGAGGATTTTGGAAGTGCATTAAACAACTATGACTTGTTATTAGCCAACAAAAAGGAGAGAAGGATAGATGATTAAATATAATGTAGGTTTTTATAGGGTTCTCATTGTGCTTTTCCTCTTGTTTCCTGCTGAGACCTTAATTATAGGTACACTGTTTGTGCTTATAGATTATTTTACATATAACACGACTATAACAAGAGTTATAACTCTTGTTATAAGTGGGTTGGCATTGATTATCTATGTCATATTGAATAATTTTAATTTTAATGTAGCTGATATCCGAATAGAGACTAAGGTCATGGGGGTTATAAGTGTTTTTGTAGATGCCCTAACGGGGTTATATGATGGGGGAATTGAAGGATTATTTAAAACTTTTATATTCTCTTACACAAAAGTTACATTTCTATCATTTGCTTTTATAGCAATGGTTGTCTTTATCATATCTATTCCTTTTTATAATCGGGAATTACGGCTTGATAAAAGGCAGATAAGACGTGAAAAGTTTAAAAAGAGCAGACGCATTCAGAAAAGTTCTCATAAATTCCTTACTGGCAAAGAAAAGGGTGTTGATTATGACGCTAAAGGACATTCATTTGTCGTTGGAACTACAGGAAGTGGAAAAACCGTCAATTTATCTCATTATATGAATCTGGGATTATTATTAGAAAAGTTTCTTTTAATCATAGATGGTAAAGGGGACATGACTAAATACAGTATTTATGATCTGACTGTTCGTCTGGCCCAGAAATACGGAAGAAAACTCTACATAGTTAATCAGACAAATTCAGATAAAACGAATGACTACAATCCTTTTAAGAATGTAAATCCTACACAGTTAGCAGATATGCTTGTAAATATGTCTATATGGACAGAAGAACATTATAAAATACAGGCACAATATTTCTGGCTGACAATGGCACAGGTCATGAAAGAATTAAAAATAAGGTATTCTTTTCAAAATATTATCAAATGTGCTACAAGAGAAGCATTATATGATTTAACAATCAGTAATACAAGTAATATAAGTGATATGAATTTGATTAATAGAGTAAAAGAAATATATTACAATCCAAAAGCATATGAGAGCGTAGAAGTATCTAATAATCGCTTTCGTGTAAAGTATTATGGAGAAGGACAGAAAATATTTCAAAGTCATCAGGGTTTTGACATGGAACAGGCATATCAGGAAAATGCTATTGTACTTGTGTTGCTTAATAAAATGAAATACAGTGACTTTGCTGAAAGTTTAGGCCATTTAGTATTAGATGATTTAAAAAATATGATAGGCACACGATATGATAATGAAAAAGAAATAGAACGTGAAAGTTTACTTATACTTGACGAATTGGCAGTTTACATAGATGAAAATACGTTAGATATTGTTAATAAAGCCAGAAGCGCAGGGTTTAAGGCAGTATTATCTACTCAGAGTGTAACGGATATAGATATGATTAATAATAATAGTGGCGAAGGACTAAGAAACAGCATTATAAATAACTGTAATAATTTTATTGTCTTGCGTCAGAATGATTCTGAAAGTCCAGAAGTATTAGCATCGGTCATAGGTACTGAAAAAGCTATCGAACATACCCGTAAAATAGAGGAAGAATTGATTGCAGGGATGGGAACTAAAAAAGTTGTCAATGAATTTAAGATACATCCGGATGATATTAAAGAGTTAAAAGAACTGGAAGGTATTTTTTACACAAAATCAGATCCAGGGAATGTTGTTAAATTTCATACATCATTTCTTGAAATATAAATACTGGAATAATCAGATTGTAAGACAGCAATTTCTTGGCCTGTGACGCATCTGCTTCATGAAGCTGAAAAACCGTAAGACAAACATCCGGCTGCAGCCTGGACGTTCACCGCTAATTTGTAAGACAAAATTATTATTAAATTAAAGAGAGGGATTAATTATGACTAAGTTAAGAAATATATTATCAGGCATATATGTCAGGAAGCGTATAAGAAAGTCAATAGCTCTTTATGGAGTATATTCAATCATTACCTTTATAAAAAGTTTTATGATGGGAATATTCATCATAGTTCTAACAGGTCTATTACTTGCATCAACATGCCTGATATTTGGTGTTGAGGATACACTCATTAATGAAATGTTAAGGCCTTATTCTTTGATGATATTCATTATTATTTTTTTCTTTTATATATGTAAGATGATGATTGAAGGCATTAAGGAAGATAAATTAGTAGATATGACATCAATTAATACGTTCATGTTTGCATCAGGATCATTAACATCTGCGTTTGGAGTAGGGAGCAACTTACATTTTTCGGATATTGCGAAAATTACTTTTAATCATCTATTCGTCTATTTGATAGTTTTTTGTATCATAACTTTCTTAGGATATAAGATCAAAACTATAATTTCTGATAAAGAAACCAAGGAACGGGAATCTATAGACTTTAGAAACACAATGAAAACAAGAAACAATGTTAATGATTATGTCTGCTTGTTTTACCATGACAATGAGGGTGAAGAGAAAGTTATAAAAGGTCTTATAGGAGCATTTGAATCCTCAGAATTGATGATACATTTAGATCATGGTAATGATACTTTTATACCGTATGAGAAAATAGTAACAGTATATAGTCCTAATCATATTAAACGTGTATTTGAAAAGGAGAATGCAATTCAGAGTTTTATAAAAGCAAATATTGTTTTGATAGATGAAAAATATGACCTTAATGTAATGGATATAGAAATAACAAATATTAGTGGGGATGGTATTGAAACAAATAGGAATGAATTTATTAAGTATAGTCAAATTCTTGTTGTCCGCATAGAAACAGAACTTTATAAAATGAACGCAGAGACGCTTAAATTTGAAAAAGATAATACTTACATAACTAGATTGAATAGAATATAGACAAAATTAAAGCCCATACAACGGATATCATTGTTTTTGAGTAATTGTAAGACAAGGATTTTCCGGGCGACGGCAGATCCGCTTCCTGAAGCTCAATAGTTGTCTTATAAAAACAAGGTTTAAGGAGTTAGAAAAAATGAGTATATTAGCTAAGCAACATAAAGAATTTCCTTCGATTCCAGTAGAGATTCCAGTAGATCTAGGAAATATGATAATAACATTTAATAAAAATAGTAATGTGTATGACAAAAGAAGGCTGCCTGGCACAGCAGCAGCTCAGATATTGCATGACAAATTATTAAATACAAGTTAACGATGTAAATAATATTTTGTCTTACATATTCACCTGGATTTCCCGGAAAATCAGCGGTCATTTGTCTTACAGAAAAAGTTACTGGTATATTGATTCATATGAATCAATAATGACTTTATAGGTTGACTCAAATACATGAAAGAGCTTCATTTAAACCCTGTACAGACACTTTTAATGTCAAGCCTAGATCAAAGTGGGTTGACATTAAAAATGGCTTATTCGGCAAAATACAAGGTTATATGCCATATATTGTAATATTTGACTTGTCAGGGTCTATATTTTGTGATATAATGTAAGACATTGGCGAAAACAATAAAAAAAGACGCACTCTCACGAGCGCATCTTCATAAAATCTCTTTAAAAAGAGTATAGTTCCAAAAAAAGTATTACCAGTACTTTTTTGTTTCTATCAGGTACCAAAACTACCGGACAGACGACCACTATAGGAGCCATTCACCTAACTCTATTATAGCTAAAAAAAGTCATTCTGTCAACAGCTAAAGCGTAAAAAAAGTAACAAATTCATAATATTTTTTTGTTATTTTGAAGTCAAAAAGCTGCACGGTATCTTGTGTTACCGTGCAGCTTTTTTTGTTACATAAAATGACAAATATCGAAAGTATAGAGAGAGCAGAGTCCTATACTATAAAATAAAAACTAGGGTGTGTGGAGCCGATGCAGAAAGTCCACGGTATTGCAATGATTTTGTGAAATTATTGTTGTGCCTAAGTTAGATCTCACAACGAAAACTAACAATAAATAAAGAGTTTGGGGCGGATACTCGTAATAGGATTACAGGTGAGCAATGAGACGAGTGAGCATGTTTACGTATTATTTTACATATTTTAAATAAACACACCTGTATTGGGCCTGAAATGGCTCAAAACTTCACATAACTGATATGACCGACCAACCGACGGCATATTAAGTGTTAGTATAAGTTATCCCTTTCTTATTTTAAGAAATTTTTATGAGATGGGATAACTTTGCCCTTTTTCCCTCCCTGCTCTCAAACATATCTATTTGCATCTGCTTGTCAAGTAAATAATTGTATTGTTTTAGCCGTCGCAGCCGGAGCTGTGGGACTGTGGTAAAGTCATTCGTTTTGGAGAGTGTGGTCAGTTTGTGTATAAGTTGTTGGGAGTCTGTGGTCAACTTTGTTGTCCACGGGCTGTCAA
>Ga0153996_1000593_pt1 | contig 16203 bp, 12 predicted proteins | sample TSNC080MetaG_FD_104728 | JGI IMG/M metagenome (GOLD analysis project Ga0153996, IMG submission 104728) | Attine ant fungus gardens microbial communities from North Carolina, USA - TSNC080 MetaG | ecosystem: Host-associated > Fungi > Mycelium > Unclassified | place: USA: North Carolina, Lumber...
GCGACAACATTCAAATGGACATTTCGCTTATTACTCCGATCGCTATCGAAGAAGGTCTGCGTTTCGCTATTCGCGAAGGCGGCCGTACTGTTGGCGCCGGCGTCGTAACGGCTGTCGTTGAATGAGAAGGATTAAGCAGATTCAAAGAATGTATATAATTAACTTTATATGATATAATAAATGGGCGGGGGCGCAACCCCTGCTTATTTCATTGACATACCCGAGCCTGTGGGCTATTGACACGCCGATCTAATTATGATAAATTGTATTAGTGACATTAGAGAAAAGTCAATAATAGGTATAATCGCGCTATATTTACTGGTAAGAGAGGTGTACAGGATGCGCAATGCGGTAACATTGGCCTGCACAGAATGCAAACAACGCAATTATCAGACCAATAAAAACAAGAAAAATGACCCGGATAGATTGGAATTCAATAAATATTGCAAGTTTTGCAAAAAGCAAACTCCGCACAAAGAAACGAAATAACGAACATAGTACTTCGTCACAGTGCGTAGGGGTATAGGGCAACTGGAGAATAGCGGGTTAGTCCTTGGATAAGGGCGGCTAAACTTCATATGGGGTAAGAACCCCTCCTGAAGTGTTCGTCTATCTTTATAAGTTGCGCTATAGCTTTGATTTGCAGCTGCCATTGCCAAAATGTATGTACAGGATGTGAGAGAATGGCCGCCCAGGAAACAGCGATTCAGTCGACTATTCCGCGGTGGAAGAGATTTTTGCGGGAAGTAAGAGCTGAACTTAAAAAAGTGACATGGCCGGGCAAATCTGAATTGATTTCCTTTACGGGGATTGTATTTGTGACGGTCGTTGTTGTTGCGGCCCTAATATGGGTGATTGACGCATCTTTCACTCAATTATTAAAGGCCATTATCAAGTAGACTAGGGGGTGGGGGGCGAAATAACGTCCCTTGAGGCTATGGAATCCGAAAAACTCGAAAAACACTGGTATGTTATCCATACATATTCCGGTTACGAAAACAAGGTGAAAACCAATCTGGAGAAAAAAGTTCACTCCATGGCCATGGAAACCGAAGTCTTCCGAGTGCTTGTGCCGATGGAAGATGAAATGGAAATAAAAGATGGCAAGAAGAAAATTACCAAGAAAAAAGTTTTCCCCGGATATGTTCTGGTCGAAATGATTGTAACTGACCGATCGTGGTATGTTGTCCGCAATACGCCGGGCGTTACTGGTTTTGTCGGGTCTGGAACCAAGCCTATTCCACTGAGTGAAAGTGAAGTTAAACACATCCTCAAGTCGATGGGGCTGGAAGAAGCTAAACCCAAAATTAATATCGAGCTCAATCAGTTGGTGCGAATCACCTCGGGCGCTTTTGAGAATTGGACAGCCACTGTGGTTGATATGAATGCTGATCGCGGCAAGCTTAAAGTGCTTGTCAATATGTTTGGGCGTGAGACGCCGGTAGAACTTGATTTTGCCCAGGTTGTGAAGGTCGATTAAGGAGGTGTAATATTATGGCTAAAAAGGTTGTTAAACTTGTAAAATTGCAAGTTCCCGCTGGCAAGGCGACTCCGGCTCCTCCGGTAGGTCCGGCGCTCGGCCAGGCTGGCGTTAATATCATGGCTTTTGTTAAGGAATTTAACGAAAGAACTGCAAAACAAGCCGGTCTTATCATTCCAGTAGAAATTATGGTGTTTGAAGACAGGTCGTTTAGTTTTATTACTAAAACCCCGCCCGCTGCTATTTTGCTGAAAAAAGCTGCTGGTATTGAGACTGCTTCCGGTACACCTAACACCAAGAAGGTCGCTAAGGTTAACCGTGACAAGGTCAGGGAAATCGCTGAGTCCAAAATGGAAGACCTGAATGCTGCCAGCATCGACGCTGCTATGCGGATGATTGAGGGCACCGCCCGTAGCATGGGCATCGAAATCGTCGATTAACACAAGGCGATTTTAGTGGGAGGATTAAATACTTCCGTTATTACCACAAAGGAGGAACTTAGATATGCCGAAACATGGTAAAAGATATATTGAGGCTGCTAAGCTTGTCGAGCTTTCTAAGCAGTATGACCCTGAAGAAGCGATAGAACTTGTAAAGAAAACGGCTAGTGATAAGTTTGACCAAACTGTAGAAGTTGCCGTCAAACTAGGTGTTGACCCTAAACATGCTGACCAGCAAGTGCGTGGTGCAGTTGTACTCCCCCACGGTACAGGCAAGACTAAGCGCGTATTGGTGTTTGCTAAAGGGGAAAAAGCTAAAGAAGCCGAAGTTGCCGGCGCCGAATTTGTTGGCGCTGAAGACTTGGTTGCAAAAATTCAAGGTGGCTGGGCTGACTTTGATGTCGCAGTTGCCACGCCTGATATGATGGGTATGGTGGGTCGACTTGGTAAAATTCTTGGTCCTAGAGGCTTGATGCCTAACCCTAAGGTAGGGACTGTTACTCTTGATGTAACACGTGCCATTAATGAGATTAAAGCCGGTAAGATTGAATACCGTACTGATAAAGCCGGTAATATCCATGCTCCTATCGGCAAAATTTCCTTTGATACTATAAAGCTGCTTCAAAACTTCCACACTCTGATTGACACGTTGATTAAGGTAAAACCTGCTGCGGCCAAAGGCCAATATATGCGGAACATATCCTTGAGTTCGACAATGGGTCCTGGTGTTAGAGTTAATCCGCTAAAAGCTCCTGGCAAAAGAGAATAGTATAAGTTGGCTGTAGACAGTAGGTTTTTTGTAAAACGCATTTTGAGCGTTATCCTGCCGAGGCCGGGGATTTGCAGCGTTCAACTTAAACTGGTTATGACGCGGCCTCCGGTGTTTACACCAGAGGCCGCTTTTTAATTGATTGTTTAGTACACTAGTATCTGCAATTACTGACAATCGAAGATGAATTCTTGTAAGGAGGTGTAATAATTAATGGCTGTAACTGAAGAAAAGCAGCAGTTGGTTGCAGAACTAAAAGAAAAGCTTAGTTCTGCGAAAGGCGCCGTTCTAACTAACTACCGTGGTTTAACTGTAGCTCAGGATACAAAACTACGCCGCAAACTGCGCGAAGCAGGAGTAGAGTATCGGGTATTTAAAAATACGCTGACTCGCTTCGCTGCCAAAGAGGCAGGAATTGAAGGTCTTGACCCTTATCTCGAAGGTCCGACCGCCATCGCGATGTCTAATACTGATGCTGTAGCTCCTGCTAAAATTATTTCCGATTTTGTAAAAGAACACAAACTGCTGACGCTGGAAGTAAAAGCTGGTTTGCTTGAAGGCAAAGTGATTGATCCCAGTGGAGTTAAGACACTGTCCAATTTGCCGGCGCGAGAAGTTCTTGTCGCTCAAGTTCTGGCGGGTATGCAAGCGCCTATTGGCTCTCTTGTCAACGTACTGTCTGGTTCTCTGCGCAATCTCGTATATGTGCTTGACGCTGTTCGTCAACAAAAAGAATCAGCGTAATCAGTGATCTGTTTTTCCTATAAAAATAATTAAAATTTATGGAGGTATTTTTAAATGACTAAAGAACAAATTATGGAAGCCATTGAGCAAATGACTGTGCTCGAGCTTTCTGAAATGGTAAAAGCCCTGGAAGAAAAATTTGGTGTATCTGCAGCAGCTCCTGTTGCTGTAGCAGCAGCTCCTGTTGCCGCTGCGGCCGCCGCTGAAGAACAAAGCGAGTTTGACGTTATTCTAACCAGCCCTGGCGCTGGCAAAATTAACGTAATCAAAGTTGTTCGCGAAGTTACCGGTCTGGGTCTCAAAGAAGCCAAAGATCTTGTTGACGCCGCACCTAAGGCCGTTAAAGAGAAGATTTCCAAAGCTGATGCCGAAGCTCTCAAAGCTAAGCTTGTTGAAGCTGGCGCAACCGTAGAAGTTAAGTAATTGGCGATAACAAAAAGGAGTACCTTTATCGGTGCTCCTTTTGTTTTAAAAAAAGTATAAGCTTTATGACATCTGGCTGTTGACGGAACCGAGAATGTATGGTAATATTATAAATTGCCGCACATATTTATATTTCTATATCTTGGGGAAATTTTTAGGTAAAATCTGTATAATATTTGCAATGGCAGGAAATAGTAATATAAATGAGGGCAAGATCATTTTTTAGTGAAAAAAGCAAGGTACTAATTTTAATATAGAGCCTTGCTTGTTTTGTATTTTTAACATTCATTTGGCTGGCTTAGTATTTGCGGGATATCGTCTACTTATGCAAGTTAAGCGATAAACGAAATGTGTGCCAGTGTAAAATGGTTTAAGGGGTGAATGGGTTAATGTTTAATCCTGTTCCGGTGGGCAAAAGGTTCAGGTATAGTTACGCCAAAATTAGAGAAGTGCTGGACATGCCCAACCTTATTGAAATTCAGAAGAATTCGTACAACTGGTTTCTTAAGGAAGGCTTACAGGAGATATTTCGTGATATCTCTCCGATCCAGGACTTTACCGGCAACCTGGTTCTGTCCTTTGAAAACTTTACACTGGGCGAACCTAAATATGATGTCGAGGAGTGCAAAGAGCGGGATGTTACCTATGCCGCTCCGCTTCGCGTCAGCGTTCGGCTATACAACAAAGAAACGCAGGAAATAAAAGAGCAGGAAGTCTTTATGGGCGATTTTCCGCTCATGACCGACAACGGCACATTTATTATTAATGGCGCCGAACGGGTTATTGTCAGCCAACTTGTGCGCTCGCCAGGAGTGTACTACAGTGAGTCGATCGATACGGCAGGTAAAAAACTGTTTAATGCGACCGTTATCCCTAATCGTGGCGCTTGGCTTGAACTGGAGACTGATGCTAATGATGTCGTTTCAGTCAGGGTCGATCGTACCCGGAAACTTCCGGTCACTGTTCTTATTCGCTCGCTCGGATTTGTTTCTAATGGTGTAATTTCTGAACTTTTTAATGATGATGTACGAATTCGGGCGACCTTGGAACGAGATAACTCTGACTCCAGAGAAGAAGCTTTAGTCGAAATTTATAAGCGGTTGCGCCCAGGTGAGCCGCCAACAGTTGAAAACGCTGCGCAATTGTTAGAATCGCTGTTTTTTGATTCTAAGCGTTATGACTTGGCTACCGTCGGCCGCTATAAACTAGGTAAGAAATTAGGCTGGCGTCGCCGTCTTTTAGGAAAAACTCTTGCTCAGCCGTTAGTTGACAAAGAAACAGGCGAAATTGTCGTTGAAGAAAATACAATTTTGGAAGAGCACGTGCTTGACAGAATTGCGGACGCTAAGATCTTCGAGGGCGCGGGCAAGAATGAAGCCTGGATCAAGCAAAAAGATGGTACATCGGTAAAACTGATTTTTAATTCTGTCTTGCCATTTACGCATCGCACCGTTACTCGTGAAGATATTATTGCCGCTATTAGCTACCTCCTTAACTTGATGGATGGACATGGCGCTACAGATGATATCGATCATCTTGGCAATCGCCGCCTACGTTCAGTGGGCGAGTTGCTGCAGAATCAATTTCGTATTGGTTTGGCCAGAATGGAACGCGTCGTAAAAGAGCGTATGACCATCCAGGACATTGATGTAATTACGCCACAGGCTCTGATTAACATCAGACCTGTTGTTGCCGCGATAAAAGAATTTTTTGGTTCTAGCCAGTTGTCACAGTTTATGGATCAGACTAATCCCCTGGCTGAACTTACCCATAAGCGCCGTCTCAGCGCCTTGGGTCCAGGCGGCCTTAGCCGGGAACGCGCCGGCTTCGAAGTCCGTGACGTTCACCATTCTCACTATGGCCGGATGTGCCCTATTGAGACGCCGGAGGGTCCGAACATTGGCCTTATCGGTTCGCTTTCAACGTTTGGACGAATTAATGAATTTGGCTTTATTGAGACTCCGTACCGCAAAGTCAACAAACTCGAGCACATCGTAACTGAAGACGTAGTCTATTTGACTGCCGATGAAGAAGATGAAATGGTTATTGCTCAGGCCAATGAATTACTGGATGACAATGGCTGGTTTAAAGAGCCGCGTGTTACTTGCCGCTATAAATCGGAAACATTAAATGAAACGTTAATCGTTCCTGCCGAAAAAGTCGACTATATGGACGTCTCGCCTAAGCAGGTAGTATCGATCGCTACTGCTATGATCCCGTTCTTGGAAAATGATGATGCCAACAGGGCTTTGATGGGGGCAAACATGCAGCGTCAAGCTGTGCCGCTCCTTAAAACCCAGGCGCCGCTTATCGGTACCGGTATGGAATATAAGGCCGCTCGTGACTCCGGTGTTGTCATTCTTGCGAAGAATGCCGGCATTGTTGAAAAAGTTTCGGCGACAGAAATCCATATCCGCACTGAAAACGGCGGACTTGATACTTATAAGCTGCTTAAATATCTCAGAAGTAACCAAGGAACATGCATTAACCAAAGACCGATTGTGTATAAGGGTGAACAAATCGTTAAAGGGCAAGTCTTAGCCGATGGGCCGTCAACCGATAAAGGCGAATTGGCTCTCGGTTATAACGTACTGGTCGCTTTTATGCCTTGGGAAGGCTACAATTACGAGGATGCCATTCTATTAAGCCAGGACCTGGTAAAAGAAGATGTCTTTACTTCCATACATATTGAAGAGTATGAATGCGATGCCCGGGACACTAAATTAGGACCTGAAGAAATTACCCGTGATATCCCTAATGTTGCCGAAGATGTCCTGCGTGACCTTGATGACCGTGGTATTATCCGCGTTGGCGCCGAGGTGCGCCCCGGCGACATTCTTGTTGGTAAAGTTACGCCTAAAGGCGAGACTGAATTAACAGCCGAAGAACGCTTGCTCAGAGCGATATTTGGTGAGAAAGCTCGGGAAGTACGCGATACTTCGCTTCGTGTTCCTCACGGTGAAGCCGGTAAAATTGTTGATGTAAAAGTCTTTACCCGTGAAAATGGCGATGAATTGCCGCCGGGTGTCAATCAACTGGTGCGGTGCTATATTGCTCAGAAACGGAAGATTTCTGAAGGTGACAAAATGGCCGGACGCCATGGTAATAAAGGTGTAGTTTCTCGGATTATGCCAAAAGAAGATATGCCTTTCCTGCCTGACGGCACACCGGTACAAATCGTATTAAATCCGCTGGGCGTACCATCCCGGATGAATATCGGGCAGGTATTAGAGACTCACCTGGGTCGCGCTGCCGCTGCCATTGGCATGCAAGTCAAAATGGGTGATCCGACACTTGTTGACCGCCTCAAGGAAATTAATTATGATGTTGCAAAATATGGCATGCCTCAGCCTGGTATTGCCGGCATCCACCTGGCAACGCCAGTATTTGACGGGGCGACAGAGACTGAGGTTATTCAGACTCTTAAAGCAGCAGGTTTGTCGGAAGATGGCAAAACTGTGCTTTACGACGGCAGAACAGGTGAAGCATTTGAAAATAGCGTTACTGTCGGTTATGTCTATATGCTCAAGCTGGCTCACTTAGTGGATGATAAAATCCATGCTCGTTCCACAGGACCATACTCACTCGTTACCCAACAGCCTCTTGGTGGTAAAGCACAATTTGGCGGTCAGCGTTTCGGCGAGATGGAAGTCTGGGCATTGGAAGCCTATGGTGCGGCGTATACTCTGCAGGAACTGCTGACAGTTAAGTCTGACGACGTTGTCGGCCGTGTAAAGACATACGAAGCTATTGTTAAGGGTGAGAACGTACCTGAACCGGGAGTGCCTGAGTCCTTTAAGGTACTTATCAAAGAACTTCAAAGTATCGGCCTTGATGTCAAGATATTGACTGAAGATGCTCAAGAGATCATGATCCGTGACTCAGATGAAGATATCAATGAAACAGCTAAAGAATTAGAATTGAATATAGGAAGCGACGTACCACCACCAGCAGCGGTTGAACGCAAAAAAGCCGATTTCGAGAGCGATATGGTCGATGAACTTGAAGCTAATGACGATATCGAACCGCTGGAAGAAGAACTGGATATTATTGCCGAGATTGGTGAAATGGAGCCAGAGATTGTCCCGCCGACTGATGAAGATGAATTTGACTTCATGCCGCAAAAAGGCAATGGCGAAAAGCTTAAGGAAAATGCTAAGCAGTCTATTCCCCGCGACTATGTGGAAAAAATTATAGATGACGAGGGTCTTGACTAGGTAGAAGGGAGCGATATCCCCTTGTTAGACGTAAATAACTTTGATTCGATGCGTATTGGTCTGGCATCACCAGAGCAAATTCGCAAATGGTCACACGGTGAAGTAAAAAAGCCGGAGACTATCAACTATCGTACCTTGAAACCTGAACGCGAAGGCTTGTTTTGCGAAAAGATCTTTGGACCCACCCGGGATTGGGAGTGTCATTGCGGTAAATACAAGCGGATTCGCTATAAAGGCATTGTTTGTGACCGTTGCGGCGTAGAAGTAACCCGTTCAAAGGTTCGACGTGACCGAATGGGTCATATTGAGCTGGCGGCTCCTGTTTCCCACATCTGGTACTTCAAAGGAATTCCCAGTCGGATGGGACTTATTCTTGATGTATCGCCGCGATCGCTGGAAAAAGTGTTATACTTTGCTGCCTATATCGTGCTTGATCCTGGCGATACGCCACTTATGAAAAAACAGCTTTTAAACGAAAACGAGTATCGCGAGCATCGGGACAAATATGGTAATGCCTTTAAAGTTGGCATGGGTGCTGAAGCTGTTAAAAAGCTGCTGGATCAGCTTGATTTAGAAAAAATGAGCACTGAGCTGCGCAAAGAATTGAAAGAAGTAAGCGGTCAACGTAAAATCCGGGCTATACGCCGTCTGGAAGTTGTTGAAGCTTTCCGTAAATCGGGCAACAGGCCTTCCTGGATGATCATGGATGTCGTGCCTGTTATACCACCGGAGTTAAGACCGATGGTTCAACTTGATGGCGGCCGCTTTGCCACTTCAGACTTAAATGACTTATACCGGCGTGTCATTAACAGGAATAACCGCCTGAAGCGCCTATTGGACTTAGGTGCACCGGATATCATTGTCCGTAACGAAAAGCGCATGTTGCAGGAAGCAGTCGATGCACTGATTGATAATGGCCGTCGCGGGCGCCCGGTTACCGGTCCCGGCAATCGCCCTTTAAAATCTTTGAGTGATATGCTTAAAGGCAAGCAAGGTCGTTTCCGTCAGAACCTGCTTGGTAAACGGGTAGACTATTCAGGGCGCTCAGTTATTGTCGTTGGTCCGGAGCTTAAACTGCATCAGTGCGGTCTTCCTAAAGAAATGGCGTTAGAACTATTTAAACCATTTGTCATGAAAAAGCTGGTTAATGCCGGTCATGCTCATAATATTAAAAGTGCAAAGCGTATGGTTGAAAGAGTGCGCCCCGAGGTCTGGGATGTATTGGAGGAAGTAATCAAAGAGCATCCGGTACTGCTAAACCGTGCACCAACACTGCATAGATTGGGCATCCAAGCATTTGAACCGGTCTTATCAGAAGGGCGGGCCATTAAAATCCATCCGTTGGTATGTACTGCCTATAATGCCGACTTTGACGGTGACCAGATGGCCGTTCACGTGCCCTTGTCGGCTGAAGCTCAGGCCGAAGCCCGTATTCTTATGCTGTCGGCGCATAATATCTTGTCTACCAAAGACGGCAGACCGGTGGCCACGCCAACTCAGGATATGGTATTGGGTGCGTACTATCTGACGATTGATAAAGCCCCTGAAGACAAACTAAAATTATTTTCAAGCATGAATGAAGCTCTGCTTGCTTATCATCATAAAACATTAGGCTTGCAGGATCGAATCAAAATGCGTATCGAAGGGTACGGCTTAGTGCATACAACATTAGGACGTGTCATCTTTAACGAGGTTTTACCGCCTGAGCTCAGACATTATGAGCAAAAAGAGGATGGCTGGCATCTTGGCAAGGTGATGGATAAAAAACAACTTGGCCGACTTGTCGCCGATAGCTACCGCATTTTCGGCAATGCCAAAACGGCAGTTGTTCTAGATGCTGTAAAACGTTTGGGCTTTTCATTTGCCTGCCGTGCCGGTATAACGATTGCTATTTCGGATATTAAAATTCCGTCGGAAAAGAAAGAAATTCTGGTTGCGGCTGAAGCTACAGTTGATACGGTTGATAAACAATATCGTCGCGGTTTGATCACCGATGACGAACGTTATAAAAAGACAATTGATCTCTGGACAAAAGCTACTGATGATGTTACCGCAGCTCTAATGAACACGTTGGACCGGTTTAACCCGGTGTATATGATGGCAAACTCGGGCGCGCGGGGTAATATTCAACAGATTCGTCAATTAGCCGGTATGCGTGGTCTTATGGCCGATCCGTCCGGACGAATTATTGACGTGCCGATTAAAGCCAATTTCCGTGAAGGCTTAACGGTGCTGGAGTACTTTATCTCTACTCACGGTGCGCGTAAAGGCTTGGCCGATACCGCTCTCAGAACAGCGGACTCCGGTTATCTTACCCGTCGCTTGGTTGACGTAGCTCAGGATGTCATTGTTCGGGAAGAGGATTGTGATATAGTCAGTCTCAACCTAGTGCGCGAGCGGGCTAGGCTGGCGCAGTCGAGCGCCGGTGCTATTGCTATGTTGCGTGATACGTTGATTGGTCATGTCCTGGCTCAAGAGATACTAGATCCTAAAACAGCCGATGTCCTTTTACCTCAGGGGACGTCGCTTGATGATGACAACTTGCGCCTGATTGGTGAGCGTGGTGTGCCTGAGATTATGATTCAGGGTCAAACAGAAGAACCTGAAGAGGATGTCGGCCGCGCCGTCGTTGCTGAAACGATTGTGCTTGGTGCGCCTGAAGCCAAAGTGCGCGCAGCTCTTAAAGAAGCCATGGTTAGGGAAATGCTAGGTAAAAACACGACCGAGGCTATTAAAACAAGCGATGGCGTCGAGCTTGTGCCTGCCGATACTCTCTTTACTGAAGACCATATCGAAGCAGTTCTGGCAAGCTCTGTAAAAGAGGTAAAGGTTCGCAACAATAATATCAGAGGCATTGAAGTAGAAGCTATTAAAGAGGGTTCTGGCGTTATCGAAGAATTGAAAGACCGTATCATCGGCAGAATGTCGGCTGAGGATATTGTTAATCCGGCTACCGGTGAAACAATTGTGAAGATCAACGATCTAATTACCGAGGAGTTGGCTGATGAAGTCGTTAAGGTGCGGGAAAAAGTCTCGATTCGTTCAGTACTGACCTGTCGTTCACAGTATGGCGTATGTATTAACTGCTACGGTCGTAACTTGGGCACAAGTCATATGGTTGACATCGGGGAAGCTGTCGGCATCATTGCCGCGCAATCGATCGGTGAACCAGGCACTCAGCTTACGATGAGGACTTTCCATACCGGTGGTGTTGCTGGGGATGATATTACTCAAGGCTTGCCGCGGGTAGAAGAATTGTTTGAAGCGCGCAAGCCAAAACGGCAGGCCATTATCACCGAAGTCGACGGTAAGGTAGAAGTAAAAGAGATAAAAGGGATGCGACGAGTTACTATCTTTCCGTCAGATGCCTCACTCGGTGAAGAACGTGTTTATCAGGTGCCTTATGGTGCAAGGCTTATCGTCAGTGATGGCCAAACAGTTGAAGCGGGCGATCGTTTAACTGAAGGCGCTGTAAACCCCCACGACATTTTGCGGGTTAGCGGTCTAAAAGCCACCCAACGCTACCTGGTGTACGAAGTTCAGAAAGTATATAAATCTCAGGGCGTTGAAATTAATGATAAGCATATTGAAGTCATGGTTCGTCAGATGATGCACAAAGTTAAAGTAGAAGAAGCCGGTGATACTGATGTTCTTCCAGGCGAATATATCGATTTGAATACCTTTGAAGAGGAAAACGCAAAAGCTATAGAAAGCGGTGGCGAGCCAGCTATTGCCAGGCCTATCCTTCTTGGTATTACTAAAGCATCACTGGCTACCGATTCCTTCTTGTCTGCCGCGTCATTCCAGGAAACGACACGCGTGCTTACCGAAGCCGCCATTAAAGGTAAAGTCGATCCGCTCCTCGGGCTGAAAGAAAATGTTATTATCGGTAAACTTATACCGGCCGGAACCGGTATGAGCCGTTACCGTAATATCCGTATCAAAATCCCGGCTGCCCAGCCTGAGGCTGAGGAATTGCCAGTAGAATAAGGATGTCAGTGTTAGATGACTAAACGGGGAATGGTTAAGCCATTCCCCGTTTTTGCAAGTATAGGGCACCCGTTTAAGTTTTATTCGACAACTAAATGTTCTAAGATTCCCCCTTATGCAAGTGGAGTTAAGAGCGGCTAAGTTCCTGGATAAGGTCGACTTAACTTCAGATGGGGTGAAACAACCACCTAAAGCTAAGTCTTTCTTTATAAAGACAAATCCGAATAAATCCGGTATTTATGGGCATTAATAAGCGGTGGTAAATAATGGGGTCGGAATACCCGGCGTAGTGGCGTTAAAAATATGCAGAAATGCTAATAGTTTATTGACATTTGTTAATCGAAATGATAGTATATTAAAGTGTCTATTGTACATTGCTTATTTCCGCAAAGGAGTTGGATTGTTGTGAAAGGTGATAAACTTGAAGGTTTAAAGACTGCACCCAAGGCCGTTGGCGCTAAACAAGCCGTGCGGGCTGTGGAAAAAGGTTTGGTCGCCAAGGTTTATCTTGCCAACGATGCCGACCGTCGGGTTACAGGGCCGGTTGCCCAACTATGCAGCCAAAAAGGTGTGCAAGTTGATGAATCATCGACCATTGCTGAACTTGGCAAAGCTTGTGGTATTGAGGTGGGAGCTGCTGCGGTAGCTATCTTAAAATAGGCAATGAGTCGGACAGGTCGTTAATAACTTTGACTGCTGCCTGCAGTTGGTCAAGTTTTTAATAATAAATAACGAGATTGGGGAAGGAGGTTTGCTAGAAAATGCCAACTATTAGTCAATTAGTGCGCAAAAGCCGGGAAAAACTAGAAAAGAAATCTACTGCTCCTGCGCTTAAAGAATGCCCGCAAAAACGTGGTGTATGCACGAGAGTATATACAACTACTCCCAAGAAACCTAACTCTGCACTTCGTAAAGTAGCACGTGTGCGTTTAACTAACGCCATTGAGGTCTCTGCTTATATCCCAGGTATCGGTCACAACCTGCAAGAACACTCAGTTGTGCTGATCCGTGGCGGCAGGGTAAAAGACTTGCCAGGCGTACGTTATCACATTGTTCGCGGTGCTCTTGATACTGCTGGTGTTGCCAAACGCAACCAAAGTCGCTCAAAATACGGAGCCAAGAGGGCTGTCGCTAAGAAATAGCTGTTAGAGCTATCGTAGAGTTTTGGAAGAAGGAGGGATACTGATGCCAAGAAAAGGGGCTGTTCCCAAGCGGGATGTATTGCCGGATCCGGTATATAACTCCAAGCTTGTGACCCGATTTATCAACAAATTGATGTATGACGGCAAGAAAGGTGTTGCCGAAAACATTGTATATGACGCGTTTGAAACCATTCGCTCAAAAACAGGCAAAGATCCATTGGAAGTATTCGAGACAGCGTTGAAAAACGTTATGCCTGTACTTGAAGTGCGTGCTCGCCGTGTAGGTGGCGCCAACTATCAAGTGCCTGTAGAAGTACGTCCTGACCGTAAGCTGTCGTTGGGATTTCGTTGGTTGGTTAACTATTCCCGTGCCCGCGGCGAAAAAACCATGTACGAACGCCTTTCCTCAGAACTGATGGATGCTGCTAATAATACGGGTGCATCTGTTAAAAAACGCGAAGATACCCATAAAATGGCTGAAGCAAATAAGGCTTTTGCTCATTATCGTTGGTAAAAAAATGAAGTACGGAGTTTGCGATGCGGGAATCGAATGTCACGGGGGCTGGGTCCTGCCCATCCCTGATTCGTGTCGGCATCCGGCAGACCCGCGAGACTAAGGAGTGAAAAATAGTGGCCCGAAAGTTTCCACTGGAAAAGACACGGAACATCGGCATCATGGCGCATATTGACGCCGGCAAAACCACTACGACCGAACGCATATTATTTTATACCGGCAGAACGCATAAGATTGGCGAAGTACATGATGGCGCTGCTACTATGGACTGGATGGTGCAAGAACAAGAGAGGGGTATAACAATTACCTCTGCGGCCACTACAGCCCAATGGGAAGGGCATCGTATAAATATCATTGACACGCCAGGGCACGTGGACTTTACAGTTGAAGTAGAACGTTCGCTTAGAGTACTTGATGGCTCGGTTGCGGTGTTCTGTGCTAAGGGTGGCGTTGAGCCTCAATCTGAAACTGTCTGGCGCCAAGCTGATAAATATAGCGTTCCTCGTATGGCGTACGTAAATAAAATGGATATTACCGGCGCTGATTTTTTCCGGGTTGTCGATATGATGAAAAGCCGCCTGGGCGCCAATGCGGTGCCGATCCAGCTGCCGATCGGTTTTGAAGATACGTTCAAGGGGTATGTTGACCTTGTCGAAATGAAAGCTACGGTTTACACCGATGACATGGGTAAAGTGGCCGAAGCAGCCGACATCCCTGAAGCTATGCTGGAAGATGCTGAGCTGTACCGTCAGAATCTCTTGGATGCCGTTGCCGAAAGTGACGATGAGCTGATGATGAAGTACCTTGAAGGTGAAGAACTCACCGTTGAAGAGATCAAGTCAGCGATTCGCAGAGCTACTATCGCCTGCAAAATGACACCGGTAATCTGCGGCTCGTCTTATAAAAATAAAGGTGTTCAGCCGCTACTGGACGCTGTTGTCGCTTACATGCCTGCACCGACCGATATTCCGGCTATTAAAGGTGTTAAGCCTGACAGCGGTGAAGAAGATGAGCGCGCAGCAGATGATAGTCTGCCGTTTTCGGCTCTGGCATTCAAAATTATGGCCGACCCCTATGTCGGTAAATTGGCTTTCTTTAGAGTGTACTCCGGTAATTTGTCTTCCGGCTCCTATGTGTATAACTCCACTAAGGGCAAACGGGAACGGATTGGCCGGATACTCCAGATGCATGCCAATCACCGCGAAGAGGTCGAAACTGTTTACACCGGCGATATTGCCGCCGCTGTAGGTCTCAAGGATACTACTACCGGTGATACTCTTTGCGACGACAAAAATATCATTATTCTCGAATCAATGGTCTTTCCTGAACCGGTCATTCACATAGCCGTTGAACCGAAGACTAAGGCTGACCAGGAAAAAATGGGTGTTGCTCTTAACCGTCTTTCGGAAGAGGATCCTACCTTTAAAATGCACACTGATCAGGAAACTGGACAGACGATTATCTCAGGTATGGGTGAACTGCATCTTGAGATTATCGTTGACCGGATGCTTAGAGAATTCAAGGTTGATTGCAATGTAGGCAAACCGCAAGTTGCTTATCGCGAGACGATCCGTAAGGCTGTAAAAGCGGAAGGCAAGTTTGTCCGTCAGTCCGGCGGCCGCGGTCAATACGGTCATTGCTGGCTTGAAATTCAACCGCTTGAACCGGGTCAAGGCTTTGTCTTTGAAAATAAAGTTGTCGGCGGTGCTATTCCTAAAGAATACATTAGTCCGATCGAAGCCGGTATCAAAGAAGCTATGGAAAATGGCGTCTCGGCCGGATACCCGATGGTTGACATCAAAGTGACTGTCGTTGACGGTTCTTATCATGATGTTGACTCATCTGAAATGGCATTTAAAATTGCTGGATCGATGGGTTTTAAAACCGGAGCAGTCAAAGCCGGTCCGGTCATCCTTGAACCATATATGAAAGTGGAAGTCATTGTACCTGAAGATTATATGGGTGATGTTATCGGCGATTTGAACTCTCGCCGGGGACGTATTGAAGGTATGGAGGCGCGCTCAGGCGCTCAGTCTATCAAATCATTTGTCCCTCTGTCGGAAATGTTCGGCTATGCTACTGACTTGCGCTCGCGTACCCAAGGGCGCGGCAACTACTCGATGGAATTCGACCATTATGAAGAAGTGCCGAAGAATATTGCGGAAGTTATTGCCGCCAAAAACAAAGGCGAGTAATATAAGCAGGGAATTGGGTTGTCCCCAGCCGAGGCGATAAGCAGCGAACCAAGTTGCTATGAGCCGATAGGCGAAGTGAGAACTTGAGTGAGTCGCTTAGTTCCGAGCGTTAGCGAGGAACATCCGCTACCGTTTTGATTTTCCCCAAAATTTAATTTAAAAACATAGGGAGGTAACCCTCAAATGGCTAAGAAAAAATTTGAAAGAAACAAACCACACGTAAACATTGGCACGATTGGTCACGTAGACCATGGCAAGACCTCGCTGACAGCAGCGATTACAATGACGC
>Ga0153996_1000594_pt1 | contig 16190 bp, 7 predicted proteins | sample TSNC080MetaG_FD_104728 | JGI IMG/M metagenome (GOLD analysis project Ga0153996, IMG submission 104728) | Attine ant fungus gardens microbial communities from North Carolina, USA - TSNC080 MetaG | ecosystem: Host-associated > Fungi > Mycelium > Unclassified | place: USA: North Carolina, Lumber...
GCAGAGTCAAGACCTGAAGAAAAAGAAATGATGATTAGCATTATAATGAATTGTTTGGTCTAAGTTCAATGGTATTTCTGTGGAACGAAAGAGAAAAGCCCATTAAGCCGAATATAAGTCTGTTTGTACAGTGTATGTATCGCTATCAGAGGTAATGAAAAATCCCCTTTCTATCAATATTTTAAGATGGTATTTCTAGTTCGATTCCGGTCGCCGGCAGTCAGTGAAGATACGTGAAAGCCTTGTAAAAAATAGAGGCTTTCGCGTATTTTTAATTATATGATTACAGAGGCCCTATTATCAATACACTTTTTAATAGGTGGAAGAAAAACCTCTCGTTCCGTTCTTTTATCACACTCGATATCTACCCCTAATCTTGAAATACGTATCATTTCTGCCAGATAAATTCGCCAGGGAATAGTAAAAATAGGAAAATCATGTTCGTTACAATATGTAAGAACCCTCGTTCCACCTTTAAGCCAGTGTTTTAAATGGGCGGAACCTAGGGTAATCAATCAAAAAAACTTAAGAAATGTCAAGATTAAATAATGAATTAAACACCAGAATTGATAAACTTAAGACAGGTACTTTTTAATAAGTTTATGAAATGCAAAGAAAAGGAGGGAAAACTGTATTTCATGAATCAGCTGTATCACTCGTAGCAACAAGGATGCTTTTGCTATTAGAGCAGTTACAGCCAGTTGTATATTCCGACCATGCAGACGGACAGCATCAATCAATAGAAAGGAATGGGATATGAAAAAACCACTTAAAAACACATTTATTAGAAAGTTGTTAAGTTTATTAATGATTTCGACCTTGTTCTTATCAAAAGGATCACTATTAATGATTCAAGCAAATGAAGGCAGTAATGATTATGATAAAGATGTTCAAGTCTTAGAAAATTGGCCTGGGGCAGTACAGCAGCAGAGTATAATGGATAATCTGGCATATGGCGCACATGCAGAAAGTAATATGCCTACATTTAAAAGCGATATAGATGATCACTATGTTGGAAAAATTTGTGATGGAATCGTAAATTCTACCAATCATACACAGCTTGACGGAAATACTGTGAAAACAGGTGACATTTGGGAAATTACAATTGACTTAGAAGCAGAGAATGAGTTCCATCTTCTTGCAGCACGTTTTCCGAATCTGAATGTTGCATTAGGAAAATTTACTATTAAGGCATCAGCAGATAAGGAAAACTGGGACGTTATTAGCGAGGTTAATTCAACACCGTCAAAGGATGTGTATGTATATCTGCCAGAGGGTGCTACATATCGCTATATACGCTTGGAAAAGCAATTCGGAGCTAATGACAAATGGTCTCTCATCGGAGAATTTGAGGTATACTCCAAGAATACCAGTAACTCAGATGCAATCACTGATTTTACCGGTTTTCCGAATTATGCATTGAAACAGAAAGCGACCATGGACAAAGTTAATTATCCCGGACATGTTCCGCAAAATGCCGTTGACGGAAATTCCGGAACCTATGCTCAAGAAGAATCTGGAAAGCCTTTTGAATTAACGATAGAATTTGCAGACCCAACCAAATTAAACGTTGTTCGTGTAAAAGCTTTGGAGAGCTCAAGAAGTATCAATAGTTTTAAGCTAAGCTACACTGAAGATGGGAATAATTGGGTGACAATTTCAGAGAGAGAAACAAATAGTATAGAGCGTACAAGTGCAATAATATTGGAGTATCTTGATGCACCTGTGACGGCAAAGCAAATAAAGTTTGAAGTACTCGATGCAACTATATGGTTTGCAATCAGTTCACTGGAAGTGTTTAATACCAATAAATTGCGGGATTTATATACAAGTCCCATGCCGGGCCAGATTAAAAAGGGAACGACCATAGAATTAATGACACCGGATGAGGATGTGACTATTTATTATTCCACTGACGGAAGTGAGCCAACTTTAACATCAAGTACATATACAGAGCCAATAACAGTTCAAGAAGATACAGTTGTCAAAGCATTTGCTGCCAAAGATGGTTACGAAAATTCCAATGTGGCTGAGTTTGATTATTATGTAAGAGCCGTAGAAGTTTCGCCTGAGCCGGGACGAGTAGTGGCGGGAACAGCAGTAACTCTTAGCGCACTTACGGCAAATGCAGAAATCTATTACACAACTGATGACAGTGACCCCAAATCTTCAGAGACTGTAAAAAAGTATAATGGAACTATGGATGAAATAGTTGTTGAAAGCTTGCTGATTATCAGGGCGTATTGTAAGAGCGAGAGCGGAGAGTCGCCGGTATACAGCTTCCTTTATTCAACTTCAGGTCTACCGGCTGATACTAAGGTCACAGTATCTTCTGGCAGGAGTGGAAATCCGGCAGGAAATGCCATTGACGAAAATCCAGAAACAAGCTGGATACCAAATACCCAGAGCAGCGGTGAATGGATCAAGCTTGATTTTGGAACAAGCCAGGATATTTACGGCCTGAAAATCAAATGGCTGGAATCAGGCGGCAATTATAAATATGAGATCGAAGTATCGGATGATGATAAAGGCTACCGTACTTTTTCACAGGATACGGAAGGTAAACGGGCAGAAGATGAACTATGTATCTTACAGGAGGTAAACCATTGTCGGTACATGAAAATCAGATTAATGGGTTCGACTACCAGTAAACAAATGGGTATTAAGGAATGGGAAGTCTATGCCAAGGAGAGCGCCGGCGGGACACCGGAACTCAGGATGAATGGAGGATATGCATCTTTTGACAGAGTTGTTGTCAACGAAATCCCGAAAATTGTAGATGGTGTTGCGGAACCGCGGATTTCACTAAACGGCGAGTGGGCCTTTACCATGTATCCTCAGAATGCTTTCTGGAGAGATGAAACTGATCTGAGTGGCTGGGACAGTGCCAAAGTTCCCGGTGATCTGGATGCCCAGGGGTTTCCAGTGTATTGGCCGGATGAACCGGACAAATTCAGGGAGTTCCGTGAGCATGATGAGTGGTGGCCTGGCAATAACATGGAGACACCTTACAAAAGGAAAGTAACTATTCCGGCAGATTATGAAGGCAAAAAAGTTTTCCTGCGTATTGATAAGGCTTTCAGCTATGCCCGAGTATGGGTGAACGGTCAATATGTAAGAGATCACCGCGGCGAGTATAATGCCTGGGACTGTGACATTACCGATTACGTAAAATACGGTGAGGAAAACTGGATAACGATTTCTGTTACCGCTGAAGGATATTTGAGATATAACGATAAAAATGCAGATTGGGGCTTTTTGGGGATGCGCCATCACAGAGGAATTCTCGGTGACGTAACCTTGTATGCACAATCAGAAAGTTATGCAAATCGGATTCATGTAGAGACTGACCTGGATGCCGAATTTAAGGATGCAACGCTAAAGATTACTGCCAGCGTTGTATTAGCAGAGGGACAACGCGCCCAAATCCAATATTCACTGAAAGACCCTGCGGGTAATGAAGTGGAGCTAAAAAACAATACTATTGATATAACGGAGTCCCTCAAAGACAAGACGGCTGAGAATACTGTTTCCAGTCCGGAGAAATGGGACTCAGAGCACCCCAACCTTTATACTCTGACGGCTAAAGTAATTGTGAATGGAAAAGAAGTGGAAACCTTTAGTAAGAAGATCGGTTTTATGGAAGTGACCACCGATAACGGAATTTTTAAGGTAAACGGAATTGCGACAAAGCTAAGGGGAGTTAATTACTATACCCATTACGGAACGGATTCAATCAGCTATTCACTGGACATACAAAAGCAATATCTGGAAACATTAAAGAAGAATAATATAAACTATATCAGGGCAGCGCATTTTCCGGTAAGTACGGAAACATTGGAATTATGTGATGAATTGGGAATTTTCGTCGAACAGGAAAACTCGATTGCATTTGTTGGTAACTATGGACAATCCCAAAGTGATACAAGATACCGTGAGTACTACCTTCACACACTGAGTGAAATGATGGAAAAGGATAGAAGTCATGTAAGCATTATCATGTGGTCAATCGCTAATGAATGCTCATGGGGAACCAACATGAAGGAGTGTGCACTATATTCTAAGGCTGAAGATGCGATGCGTCCGGTTAAATTCTCATGGGGAACAAATGCTCCAAAATCTCAGGAAGAAAGCCAGATTGATATTATTAGCAGGCATTATGACAATAATAATGTGGAGTCATGGTGGAATACGAGCAAACGCCCGATAGTATGGGATGAATTTGCACATGGATACGCGGAATATTCAATTGCTCATTTACAATTTGATCCGGGCTTTAGAGAGCACTATTACAACATTATCAAGGAGGACTGGGAATTATGTTATAATGATGAGCGCTACATGGGCGGCGCAATATGGGATCTTACTGATTGGTATCAAGAGGGTGAGAACCAGGCGGCAGGTCTCGCGGAATGGGGGCAGATTGATGTCTGGGGTCGTGAGAAACCGGAAATCAATGCAACTAAGGATGTTTATTCTCCAGTGCAATATAGGGGTGAAAATGCCGTGGAGTATCCGGGGATCAGAGATAATCTGAAACTGGATTACGAGAATCGTTATGAAACAGTAAACTTTAACGATGAGGACTTCGCTGTTTATGTAACAGTTAATGATGGAAGCTGTATTAAGCTGGATAAAGGACTGACGGATATCGCTACCAGGAAAACCGGTAAGATTCAGGTTCAGGCACCAGAAAACGGCTGGAAGATCGGTGATAAGCTTACTGTGGAATTTGAGAAAACCACGGGCGGAACCACCCGAAATGTGCATACTGATGTGATAACGATAGGTAAACCCGAGTATTTGTTTGCCGAGGCTGATGCGAATAAGGTCAGTGTTGATGACAATGAAGAAATTATTGAAGTATCTGGAAATGAGTTCAATATTATCTTCAGCAAAACGAGCGGAAAGATTACAAGTGGAATATTTAAAGAAGAGACTGTCTTAGTGGGTGGACCACATTTGAACTTAGGAAAAGGCTGGATTGTTGGCAGTGGATCAGCACAGTGGGTAAATGCGCAATACACAGCACTTGGTGACTGGATGCTCACTCAGATTCAGGCCGAGGAAAATGTGGATGGAACCGCCCTAGTGACAATAAATGGTAAGTACGGGGCTTTGAATTGTACCTTTATTGTAAAAATTGATGCTTTTGGCAGGATGCAGACAGATTACCAATTGGATAATAACGGAAATGAACTTGTTTATGAGTTGGGTATAGCTTATGACATGCCCTCAAGTATGGACAAAATTAGTTGGGTAAGAACGGGATACCGCAGTTATACTGCGGATGATCAATATGGCAGAAATGAAGGGACGGCATATAAAGAAGTGGATACCAAGAGAGTGTACGGAAAGAAGCCGGAAATGCCTTGGAAGGATGATGATAAATCCTTTTATAACTTTGGTAGAGATGATAAGGGGGACAAGGGAACGAATGATTTCCGTGGCTCAAAAACCAATGTTTATTATGCCGAGGCGGGATTTGCAAACCAGGATTCAGTGGTTGCTATTGAAGGAGACGGAACCGGGTCTGTCCGCGCAGAATTAAATAGTGACGGCAGTGTCAGGGTTAATATTAATAATGAATGGGGCTACATAGCACCGAATATTGAGAAGGAACATTATAATCCATGGAGAGTAACCGGAAACTACGGTGGAAGTTCAACCATCAGGTTAAATGCTCAAAAAGATATGTATTATCTGCACCACGTGACAACAGATGACACCATAAGGATTGAATCGGAAAGTACATCAATTACAGCAAACGGTATGACTTTGCAGTTCAATGTAGCTGATAAAAATGTGAAATGGGAAATTCTTAATCTGGATGGAACAGAATCTAACTGTGCGAAGATTGATCAAAATGGGCTGGTTACTCCTTTCGACAACGGTTATGCGGTGGTAAGAGCAGTACTGGATGAAAATACAGGTGCATCAGCTGTGAAAGTAATTTCCATTGGCGGACAAGTGAAACCTGTAGAAACGAAGGTTACAGCAGTACAGGTAAATCCGGCTTCAATTAACATAGAAAATGGTACGACAGAAGCTGATGTAAAAGCCGAACTGGCCAAACTGGAATTGACAGGACTAACAGAAAGTGGAACGATTACAGTTGATAACACAGCAGCTGCATGGGAAATTACAGATTATAAGGCAACTACAGCAGGTAACTATACAGCAACCTTAGATGTTTCTAAACTCACGTTACAAGATGGTTATAAATTTGATACAATCACAATGCCGATAACTGTAACAGTTACCGTTTCACAGGCTGTGGTAACTGAACCCGAGACTTACACTGTGACACTGAATGGAAATGGTGGTAAAGTATCTCCGTCAAATATCAAAGTTGAATCTGGAAAAACAATCGGAACAGCAGTAAAGGCAATTCCGACACCAACCAGAGCAGGTTATAACTTCTTGGGATGGTACACAGCAAAAAAAGGTGGAACCAAAGTAACCACAGGTACAAAAGTAACAAAGAATGTAACACTTTATGCTCAGTGGAACCTTAAGAAGGGTACAAAGTTTAAATCAGGAAACATATGGTACAAGGTGATCAAGACAGCATCTGCAAATAAACTCGGTGCTGTAGAGGCAGTAAAACCTGTTAATAGGAATTTGACTAAGGTAAATGTACCGGCAAATGCCAAGGCTGAAAACTTTACCTTTAAGGTAGAAAGAATTGGCAAAAATGCATTTAAGGGCAACAAGAAATTAAAGACGGTTACTATCGGCAATAATGTAAAACAAATTAAGAACAACGCATTTTTTGGATGTACAGCACTTACCAAAGTGACCATCGGCAAAGGAGTAGAAAAAATTGGGAAGAAAGTATTCTGCAATGATAAAAGGCTGAAGACGATTACAATCCAAAGCAAAAAACTAAAATCCGCAGGTGCGAATACTTTTAAGAATATCCATAAGAATGCCCGAATTAAAGTGCCCTCCGCAAAGTTAAATGCATATAGCAATAAAATATTGAAAGGTAAAGGACAGCCAAAAACAGTAAAAATAATTAAATAAAAATGTGCGGGAGCATTGCAAAATAGGTTGAGCAACCAATCTAATGAGCAATGCTCTGGCTTTCCAAGCTAAGGCAAGAATGCTTTAATAAATATAACAATTATTTTATGGAGACAAAAGTTATGTATACAGAATTTGTATTCAAAGAAAATAATGATAAAACTTTAGAATATTTAGGAAATATCCATGATCAATATATAATGAACTGGATTAAAGGCACCAGACCATGGGGAACCACTATAGCCCCAGAGACCATAGATGTAAATATTACCAGGGGAATACTTCCGAACGGTAATCTTCAGGAAAGTTATGTTTTAAAAAATAATTCAGAGTTTCCCGTCTTTTTTCGGAAGACAGATGTAGGAATTTACACTCCTTTTAATGATGATTATAAAGATGTAGAAATATCTATGACACAGCGTTGCCATACTCATATTTTTTGTGGATTAGAAGCCGCCTATGTGATGGCGTTACGCATGAATGGCGAGGGTCCGCATCTGGGACTGGTACTGCGAAGAGGAAGCATCGTGAGCTACAGTACCGAAAGAAGAACAACAGTCAAAAAGAGAATGGAAGAATTAAGTGATGACCGGGGCGACTTTATTCTGCATCCGGAACTTAATGAACTTGAGCCGGGTGAAAGTACGGAGATAATCTGGGAATTATTTTGGTTTGAAAGTAAAGCCGACTTTGGGGTGAAACTATTGGAATTTTCAAACTTCCCGGTAATTACAGCGAATCAATTTTCTTTATTTATTGGAGAGAAAGCGGAGTTTGATGTAGCCATAAGACAGAATATCGAAGAAGTTGACATAGTGATATTGTGCAATGGTGAAAAGGCAGGTTATTCAGTAGAACAAATCGGTGATATCGGCAGAGTTCATTGCGAGCATATATTAAAGCAGGAAGGTGAATATAGATTTGATGTTTTAATCGCAGGGAAGAGGATATATGCTTCATTTTATGCATCTCCAGATTTAGGTGATTTGGTTCGCAGCAGATGCAGGTTTATAAGCAGGAAGCAACAGTACAATAAAAAAGGAGCTGTATTAGATGGTGCATATTTGATTTTTGATAACCAGGAAAAAAGAATGTATTATAGTCATTTGCTGAATGATCATAATGGTGGGCGGGAAAAGATTGCGATGGGAGCGCTCATAGCGCTTTGGTTACAGAAAGAAGAAGATAGTGAGCTAATGGAGAGTTTGTTAAAGTACAAAAGCTATTTATATCGAGAGATCTATGATAAAGAGACCGGGCAGGTAGCCAATGATGTTCTTCACAATATCGACTTGCATCGGATGTACAATTATCCCTGGATGGCAATATTTCAAATGGAGATGTTTAAACTGACGCGGAAGCTGCAATTTTTGCTGGATGCTAATAAAACGATGCATTACTATTACGTCAACGGCGGGGTGAATTTTTATGCTATTGGTATTCCGTGCCTGGAAATAATCAAACTGCTTAAGGAAGAAAAATTAGCAGATGAAGCAGAATCGTTGACTAAAGCATTTTTAAAGCAAGTTGATGTTATTCTAAAAAACAGTACAAATTACCCGCCGTTTGAAGTGACATACGAGCAAAGCATTGTGGCACCGGCAGTTAGTTACTTATTACAGGGATATGTACTAACAAGTGAAGAAAAGTATCTGACTGAGGCAAAAAAACAAATAGCAATATTAGATTTATTTAATGGAAAACAGCCGGATTATCATCTGTTTGAAAATGCGATTCGCCATTGGGACGGATTCTGGTTTGGCAAGTATGCAAATTTTGGTGATACTTATCCGCATTACTGGAGCACCTTAACCGGAACTGACTACGCATTATATACGAGGATTACCGGAGATGAAACATATGCTGCATCGGCAGTGGCTTCGTTACGGGGATGCTTGAGTCTTTTCAAAGCGGAAGGAAGAGCTTCATGTGCAATGGTGTTTCCGGAAACAGTAAACGGCAAACGTGGTCATTATTATGACCCGTGGGCAAATGACCAGGATTGGGCATTGTATTATGCTTTAAAGCACGAAACTTTAAAAAATATCAAATAACTTTAATATTGTATAGTGAATATTAAGAAATGACAAACAAAATCATTATAGAAATAGCATGATAACGTAATGAAAACGTCTTTCCGAATTCGTATAATGAAGCTATCAAAACACATACAAGGAGGAGAACGGTATGAGAAAGAAAAACAAAAAAATAGTAGCACTGGGATTGGTATTAGTAACAAGTATGGCGTTACTTGCCAGCTGTGGCAACTCGGACAAAGGAAGTGATGGCAGTGATTCATCAAGTGACTCCGGTACAGAGAGCAATGGTATTTTGACGGTTGGATTTTGGGGTTCTTCAGGAGAAGACAAGGCAGTTGAAGCCGCAATTGAAGGTGTAAAAGATGAAGTAGAAGGTGTTAAGGAAATTAAATTAGAACAATATGCAACAGTGAATGATTTTTATGAAAAGTTACCGGGTCAGATTGCTGCCGGTACAGCCCCAGACATTGTCATTGCTACAAACGAACAGCACCTGCAGTTAATCGCAGATGGAGTGTTGGCAGAACTTGATGGTTATGATTTCGACCTTTCCGGTTATACACAGAATGCTGTCGAAGCATGGCAGTACGAAGGAAAGCAGTATGGTATTCCGATTACAGCGGCACCGTCTACATTTGTTATCAATACAGATATGTGGGAAGCGGCAGGACTTGGCGAGTATCCAAAAACATGGGATGAAGTCTATGATGCGGCTAAAGAACTTACCAAAGATGGGGTGACCGGCCTTTGTATAGAAGCAGGAACGATCTTCCATCCGACACAGTATATGAACTCTTTTGGCGGCGGTTGGAAAGATGGCAAAGAAATTAGTTCCGACGAAAATGTAGCAGCTCTTGAGTATATCTTTAAAATGTTTGATGAAGGCTTGGCTATTAGCGCAAAAGAGGCCGGACTTACATGGGACGGCGAAGTGTTTGCGGGTGACAAGTGTGCAATGACAACTGGTGGCACATGGTACGTAAATCTAATGCGCGAAGCCGCTCCAAATACTAACTATACATTCGTTCCGGTACCGGGTGGTAACGGAAATCAAGGATGCACACTTCATTCATACGGAGTCGCTGTTGTAAGTAACACGGCAGATGTAGATATGGCTGCAAAGGTTGCTTATTATATGTCAAGAAAAGAAGCGCAGGAAACAAGAGCTGAACTTATTGGTGACAGACCAGCGATCGAAGAGGCACTTCCGGTGTTTAGAGAGTTGAATCCACAGCTCGTAGTTATGGATGATTATATAGGTCAGGCAACAAGTTTCGGTTATCCTGCCGACCAGGCATTTAAAACCGATTTTACAGCAATACTTGAAAATCATATTTATAATAATGATGAAACGAGTGCAAAGGATGCGTTAGAAACACTTGCAGAAACATATGTATCGAACTAGAATAATCAGTTACTAAGGATTGGAGTTTTAATATGAAGAAAAGTAAAACTAAGGAGGTCGTTTCTTTTAGTGAGAAGAAGGCCGGCCTCCTCTTCATACTCCCGGCTGCAATATGCTGGGTTTTGTGGTTTCTAACCCCTTTTATTCAAGCGGTTTATCTTAGCTTTCATGAATATTCATACTTAATGCCGGATCAAAAAAAGTTTATCGGCCTGGAAAACTATGTGCAAATGTGGCAGGATCCAAAGTTTATACTAGCATTGAAAAACACCTTGCTTTTTGTTGCCATTACGGTGCCGGTTATGGTAGTTATTTCGTTAGGGCTTGCGGTTATTCTGCAATCGAAGTTCCGTGCAAGAGGTGCATTTCGAACAATTTACTTTATACCGTATACAGTAGCAGGAGTTGCGGTCGCAACAATGTTTATGTATCTTTTTGTAAAGGGCGGAGCGGTTCAGGTTTTCATGACGAATCTTGGATTTAAGGATGTTACTTGGTATGCTGATGTAAAACTTGCCATGCCGTTTATTGGGATTATGTTTATTTGGCAGTTGGTGGGATTCTATATGATTTACTATCTTTCCGGAATGCAGGCGATACCGGAAAGTTTATATGAGGCGGCACGGATTGACGGAGCAAGCAAATTAAATATATTTCGCTATATTACGCTTCCTTTGTTGAAGTCAACTACTTACCTGGTAGTCATCTATTCTATCATTCAAGCATTTCAGATATTTGATCAAATCGCAGCTGTTACTAGTGCAAGCGGTGGTCTTGGATCACCGGCAGGGGCAACAAATACATTACTGACATATTTTTACTTAAATAGCTTCAAATACTATAAAGTAGGATACGGATGTGCTATAGCTGTAGTTCTTTTTCTGATTATTTTATTAGTATCGCTGGCTCAGAAAAAACTTAGCGGTTCAGGTGATTTAGATTAGGAGGCGGAATATGAAAAAGATTATATCAAGAGTGCTGTTTTGGGTATTAGTGATTGTTCTGGCATGCATGTTTTTAGTCCCGATGATATATGCCATTTACAACTCACTTCTCCCGCTTGATAAGGTGAATAAAATCGTATCTCCGACTAATTTCACTTTGCAGAATTATAAAGATTTGTTTACGAATTATCCGGTTTTGACATGGCTTGGTAATACGGTCATAGTAGCAGGTTTAACATTGATTTTTGAGCTTACTACGGCTCTTCTTGCGGGGTATGCATTAGCCAAACTGAGATTTCCCGGAAGAAACATGGCTTTCATGATTGTGTTGATCACAATGATGGTACCGTTTCAGGTATTATTGACTCCGCTCTATATTATGATTTCGAAGCTGGGGTGGAATGATACACTAACCGGACTTATCGTACCGTTTATGTTACAGATGCTCTATGTATTTATGGCAAGACAATACTACTTAACAATTCCGGACGAATTGATTGAGGCTGCACGTATAGATGGTTATGGGTATATTGGCAGCTATTTTCGAATTATCCTGCCGTTGTCCAAGTCGATTATTGCGACTATATCTATATTTAATTTTGTTCAATCCTGGAATGCGTATATCGTACCTTCTACATTTGTAAGCAGCAAAGAAAAATTCACAATGGTTGTCGGATTGAATACTTTGAAAGATACTTATTTTAATCGTATCAACTTAAGTATGGCGGGGGTAGTAGTGACATGTGTACCAATATTGATAGTATTCCTTCTGCTACAAAAGCAGCTTATTCGAGGAATTGCTTCAGATGGTATTAAAGGTTAAACAATAAGGTATTGCAAGCAGACTAAGTTTTATATAGTAGTCTGCTTTTACTTGATTATAGACCTATATTTAAGATATAATTAAAGATATGAAGAAGGAATGGGGGAATGGAATTGAAGCTAAAAACGCGTATAAAAATTGCAATAATTACAATTCTCGCAACAGTACTGGCACTAAATACGTTGATCATACTTTTTTATATATCTGACTCTCTTAAGAGAAATTCAGAACATGCAATGCAATCAATAAATCAACAAAAGATGATTACTTTTGAGAATTTAATGGATAACTTTGTGACTCTGACACAAAAGCCATTAATTGATGATTCGATTTTAGAAATTCTGCGAAAAGACTATACAAAGTTTCCGGAAGAAAATCGGAGATTTATTCAGTATCAAGATTATGATACGATGGATGAAAGACTATATACAGAAATGTTTTATAAAAATGAATATATTTATGCAGTTACTATTTTTTTAGAGGATGATAACCGTATTTATTCTAAACAGCGGTCAGGAAAAGGAGTTTTGGAGATGGATTACCATAAATTATCTTGGTATTGCCAGTTACAAAATACCCCTGGGACAGAAGCCCTTGTTTTCCCATATATGGGAGAAGATATATATAGAGGAAACGAGCCTATTATTGCAATAGGTAGATTGCTGAAAGATCCGCTAACCAATCATGTGCTGGGAGTTATTCGTGTGGATATTGCTGTTAAAGATTTAAAGAATATCTTCGAAAGCAGTATTCCTGGTGAATCCAGCGAAGTTTTGTTTCAGGATGATAAAGATAATCTTCTATATACATCTCTTGATATAGATAATTGGGAAACTGAATTGGAGAAAGAATTAAAAATTGATAGTGCAGTAACAACGATTTCAGAGAAATATGGTTTTTCTATCACTACACTTTTACCCAAAAATAAATTGTATAAAAAAGTATATGATACAATCTTAATTATTGTATGTATAACAATTGGCTGTATCATTTTAGCTTTAATATTCGTTGAGTTCACAGTAAAGAAAAGCCTGCTGCCGATAGGCAATCTCAACAACCTGATGAAAGAAGTGCGTAAAGGAGATTTGTCAGTTCGCGCACCGGTACAAGGAGTTGGTGAGTTTGAGGAAGTGTGTGACTCTTTCAACCTTATGGTTTCGGATATGGATCATTTAATCAAACGGATACGATTAGAGGAGACAGAAAAAATGGAAGCAGAATATAAAGCTCTTCAGGCACAAATATCACCGCATTTCATTATGAATACAATGAACACAATTAAATGGATGGCTGTAATTCAGGGAAATCGATTGATAGAAAAAGCAATCGATGCCTTTTCTCATTTGCTATCCTTTGTTGTAAGGGAACGAGACGAAAAGATCTTAATCAGTACAGAACTTAAGCAAATGCAGTATTATACGGATATATTGTCATTGCGTTACTATAATAAATTTAATATAAATTTTTCAGTAGAGGATAGTGTAAAGCAGTGCTATACAATTAAGTTTCTGCTACAAACACTGGTGGAAAACAGTGTGTTCCATGCGTTTGGTGAGATGACGGAAGGTGGCGTAATACAGATTAGAATAGGCAGAAAGGAGGGGGTAATTGTATACGAAGTGGAAGATAATGGGAAGGGCATCCCGCCGGAACGGATAGAGGAAATTCTAAATCATGATCAAGAAGAAAAAAGAGGAATGGTAAAAATCGGAATTCGCAACATTGACCAAAGAATTAAATTGATATTTGGTCAGAAATTTGGGGTATCAATCGAAAGTTATGTAGGAAAATATACTATTGTAAGAGTAATAATACCGGTTTTGGAGGAAAAAGAAAGTGAAAATAATTGTTGTTGATGATGAATATTTTGTTCGCATGGGGATTAAATCAATTGTTCACCAAAAAGGTAATGGACATATGATAGTAGGCGAAGCCGAAACCGGTAAAGCAGCAGTTGAATTGATACTTTGTACAGAAGCTGATATTGTGTTTCTAGACATAACAATGCCAGGGATGGATGGTATAGAGGTACTAAAAAATGTAAGAGAAAATGGTTATGGCGGTTATATTGTTATGCTGACCTGTCATGATGATTTTCGCTTTGTACAACAAGCATTACGGTTCGGAGCCAATGATTATATGCTAAAAAATGAATTGGTCGGGGATGAAATGCTTAAGTATTTGGATAAGATGTCAGAAGTAATTGAATGCAATAATAAAGATGAAGATTTAAAAGAAATTCAAAAACAAGAAGAGTTGCATTTTTATAAAGAAAATTTCCTGAAAAATATTCTTCAAATCGGGGGATTTAGTAGAGACGAGTTTATACGTGGCTGTACACGCTACAATGTGAAAATTCAAATGGATAATATATATATTATTACAATTCATATGAAACATTGGGAACAAATCGTACAGCGTTATCGGGATAGTGACATGCAGGTATTCTTCGCAGCAATTGATAATATGACAACGGAGGTTTTTCGCAAATGTCCGGAATGGGAGGGTTTTTATTCAAAGCCATATTGCTATCATATTCTTTTCACGAATTCGACTGAGAATAGTGCATTGAAAAGAGAGGAAAAATTACGTGATATTGTTACAAATATTTGCTACCATTTGGAACAGATTTTAGATATAGAAGTAGTGATATCTGTTTACCGGAATGAATATCCCCTGGAGGAAATTCATAAGGGCTATAACGAAGCAAACCTTCTAACAGAGCAATCTTTTTTCAGACCGAAACAAAAAGTATTCTGGAGCGGGATATTGAAAGTATATAAAAAAGCAGATCTGAACAAACTAGAAACAAAATTAGTGAATTGTACAGGTGATGAGCTTATACAAGTACTTGATACCTTTTTAAAGGAACACCGCGATGAAATAGTAAACAAAATAGATTTTCTGGAAATTCTTGAACGGACGGTTTTTCATGAAGGCCAGAAAAAAGATGTTTTCATTTATAATAGCATAAATGTGGTTTATGAAGAGCTAGAAAGAATACACAAAAAGAGAGAAAACGAGCGAGAAATAGAACAATACAGCTACCTGATCCGACAGGCAATACAGATAATTAATGAGCGTTTCACAGAAAAAATCTCTTTAGAAGAGGTGGCGGAAGAGCTTGGGATTAGCACCGGTTATTTTAGTCGCTTGTTTTCTTCCGAGGTAAATGAAACATTTTCGAACTATGTTATTCGTAAAAGAATTGATTATGCAAAAGAATTGATTATGACAACGAACAATAAGTTTTACGAAATAGGGGAGATGTGCGGCTTCAGTTCATCTGTACATTTTAATAATATGTTCAAAAAAATATGTGGTATAACACCTAATCAATATCGTAAAGAGCATTAGGAGAGGGTTAGATTATGTTAAGGAAGATTGGACAACTACTAACTATGCTGTTCATATTGCTATTGCTAATAACTGGCTGTAAAGATAGTGATGACAAAAGTATAGATGATATGAAGGAGCAAGAGGAAGGGGATATTGACTTAAAAATAGCTTTTTGGGGAGCTTCGGGCGAAGAAGAAGCATTGAAAGAAGCGGCTGAGGGGATGATTGAGGAAATAGACGGTTTAGCATCTATTTCCTGGGAGCAGTTTCCATCCGTCAGCGAATTTTATAGTTCCATTCCGACACAGTCAGTGATTGGCAAAATACCGGATATAGTAATGTTGAGCAATGAAGAGCAAGGGACATTAATTGAAAGTGGCATTCTGGAACCGTTGCACATAACGCTCGATGACACGTTGTATCAAGAAGGGGTGATTAATGAGTGGAAATATGACTCTGAGCTATACGGTATTCCTAGTACTGCGGCCCCTGCACTTTTTGTAATAAATGATGATATTTGGAGAGAAGCAGGACTGAGTGATTATCCGGCAAATTGGCAGGAAGTATACAAAGCAGCGCACACAATAAAAAACGCCGGATATATGCCATTA
>Ga0153996_1000595_pt1 | contig 16180 bp, 17 predicted proteins | sample TSNC080MetaG_FD_104728 | JGI IMG/M metagenome (GOLD analysis project Ga0153996, IMG submission 104728) | Attine ant fungus gardens microbial communities from North Carolina, USA - TSNC080 MetaG | ecosystem: Host-associated > Fungi > Mycelium > Unclassified | place: USA: North Carolina, Lumber...
TACTACTTTCTAAGTGATCTTCTATCGCATTCCTATTTTCATCACAGAAAGTACCTTGTTTTCTTTTTACTTCAACAATATGATCTAATTTTGTTTTGATTGTTTCATATAGTCGAAAGTCTTTACGTTTGAGCTCATCTAAATCTGCTAGTCTTTCATTACTTTGATAGATAATAATTTGATTTAAATTTGAAATAGGTTTGTTGTTCAAACGTTCCAAACGAGTCGTCTCATTTATATTTAAATAGTGATATTTCTCTAAATAATCGTTTAATAAGATAAAATAATCATCGATAGGTTCGTTCTTTACTACTGGTTTTTTATTCGTTGTTGTTTCTTTTACTCTATACTTTTTAGTTAGTTCATAAAGAACTCTAAAACTTCCAAAGGTTATAACAAACAAGAATAAGAGAGGATAAAGATTGGCTAGAAAAATAATGAATAAACCTAGCAAAATATATATAAAAGTCTCTATCATTATCTATCTACCTCCTCATTACTATTTGCTTTTTTGTTCTACAATTAACATTATAACATCATTTTATTATGTAATAAAAGTAAAAATTAATAATATAAAATTCGAAATACGTCAAGCATAAAGGTTACTCCACTTTCTTAAACATATCATCTTCTAGTAATCCATCTTGGTGCAATAATGATTCAAATACCTTAGCATCAACACTTAAATCTAAATAATCTTTTTTAGCTAAAGAATCAATAATATTGCTTAGTGCTTTATTTGCTATTTTTAATGTTTTAAGTATCTTTTTATTAGCTAAATCCTTTGATTCGACCGTTTCATAACCTAAGGTGAACTCTTGATAATTAATCATTATTTTATTCAACATCGGTAAATAAGAAGTGTAGAGTTTATCTAATTGAGTATTCTTAATCATTTTGTTTTGTTCTATTATTTTTAAATTACCAAGATAGCTTAATAATTGATTTAGTAGTGCTAATGCCTGGTCATCGTTAATAAAGATTTTCATTTCACTAAACTTTTCATAATAATATTCAGCTCTACTACTTTCTAAGTGATCTTCTATCGCATTCCTATTTTCATCACAGAAAGTACCTTGTTTTCTTTTTACTTCAACAATATGATCTAATTTTGTTTTGATTGTTTCATATAGTCGAGAGTCTTTATGTTTGAGCTGATCTAAATCTGCTAGTCTTTCATTACTTTGATAGATAATAATTTGACTTAAATTTGAAATAGGTTTGTTGTTCAAACGTTCCAAACGAATCGTCTCATTTATATTTAGATAGTGATATTTCTCTAAATAATCGTTTAATAATATAAAATAATCATCGATAGTTTCGTTCTTTACTACTGGTTTTTCTGTTTCTTTTGCTATATATCCAACAAAGAGGAAAAATATTATTGGAATAAAAGCAAAGATAGGATGAAGACTGGCGAAAGCAAAAATGAATATCCCTAAGAATAAATATTTAAAGAACTCTCCCATTACCTATCCTCCTTATCACTATTTGCTTTTTTGTTCTACAATTAACATTATAACATTCTTTTGATATCATAAATCTAAATATTATGTTAATTATCGTAAATCTTGAAATTATTTATAAGACAAATAACATCTGTTTTAAATTTTGATAGTTGAGGTGGTATTATTCTTTTAGAAAAGATAATCAAAACAAGTATTATTTTTGTATAACGATTTTTCATAAATATAAATAGCGATGCAACTATTTCTTGGGAAATGACCTTTATATTTTTTATGGGAACTTCCGACATTTGTAAATAATCTGAAATCATCATAACTTTATTATAATTTTAAGTTCTTTCCTATGTAAAATGAATTTTGTTTTCTAGGTTGCTATGTTACAATTGTAGCAAGTTTATATTATGGAGGTTATTATTATGTACTGTCGAGGTATATTCTTTACGATTGATGAAAAAACTATCAAAAAAGGAGTGTCTGCATGGAAACGTACAATGTAACTGCTATTTCTTTGACTTCACATTCAAAATTGCCATTGACGATTGAGGCCGACGAAGCAGAAACGTCAGAAAATATTGTATTAAGAATACAAATTGATGGAGATATAATTTCGGCAAGTAACGAAGGATATTTTCAGGCATATCAAGAAATCAGAGATACGTTATTACAAAAAGGTTATGGACTAAAATGTGCTGGTTCAAAACTTAATGCTGTACAATCATCTATGGCAAGTGCTACTGATAAAGTTTATATGGTCACTTTAGGAAAGCAAGCGATGCTAAAGGATTTGGTAAGTCTCTATGATAACGCCAATATTGATAAATTTCCAAATACAAAGGAACAAAATGAATTCTTTAAAAAATGGAGTCTTTCTCTTGGATAGTATAAGCATTTGTAGCCAGTGTAAGGAATTTCTTATATTATGTACGGGCGATTTCCCCATTGGCCTATTTGTGTTTAACTGATTTAACATAATATTTATTTTTATATCTTTCTACTTCATCAGTAGGATAGGAGCATTATAATACTTCGCATAACAAAAAAAGAAAGTGCTATTTCACCTTCTTAAACATATCATCTTCTAGTAATCCATCTTGGTGCAATAATGATTCAAATACCTTAGCATCAACACTTAAATCTAAACAATCTTTTTCAGCTAAAGAATCAATAATATTGCTTAGTGCTTTATTCGCAATTTTTAATGTTTTAAGTATATTTTTATTAGCTAAATCCGTTGATTCGACCGTTTCATAACCTAAGGTGAACTCTTGATAATTAATCATTATTTTATTCAACATCGGTAAATAAGAAGTGTAGAGTTTATCTAATTGCGTATTCTTAGTCGTTTTGTTCTGTTCTACTATTTTTAATTTATTAAGATTGCCTAATAATTGATTTAGTAGTGTTAATGATTGATCATCGTCAATAAAGTTCTTCATTTCACTAAACTTTTCATAATAATATTCGGCTCTACTACTTTCTAAGTGATCTTCTATTGCATTCCTATTTTCATCACAGAAAGTACCTTGTTTTCTTTTTACTTCAACAATATGATCTAATTTTGTTTTGATTGTTTCATATAGTTGAGTGTCTTTACGTTTAAGCTCATCTAAATCTGCTAGTCTTTCATTGCTTTGATAGATAATAATTTGATTTAAATTTGAAATAGGTTTGTTGTTCAAACGTTCCAAACGAGTCGTCTCATTTATATTTAAATAGTGATATTTCTCTAAATAATCGTTTAATAATATGAAATAATCATCGATAGGTTCGTTCTTTACTACTAGTTTTTCTGTTTCTCTTCCTAATTCTGCAAAAACACCAAGAATTGCTGTACCTATTATAAAAATTAATATTAAGACTACTATTTCCATTTCATTACCTACCCCTCCTCATCACAATTCCCTTTTCTGTTCTATAATTAACATTATAGCATTATGTTGTCCTATCATAAATGAAAAATTGTAATAATGATGAATATAAATTGAAACTAATAAAACGAAGCAAATTTAGTAAGAACTGGGATTTAATTTTTTACAAACTCGTTATAATCACAAGATATACTGATTGCGTTATTGAATTTATCCCCAGTTAAGCGTAAAATATTTATATATTAGCATATACAATTTGAGAAAGTGGGAAAAATAATATGATTGATCATCTAGTAGAAAAAATTACGGCTCTTGAGCAAGAGCAATGGCAAGACTACCAATTGCAGTTCCATTATATATCATTTAATTACTACGATATAGAAATCAACTCTACTGACAATGCTTTCAACGTATCATTTATTAAAAAACCGTTTGATAAACCATATGAAAAAATGCCAGATAATAGTGATAAGCTGTTTCAACCATGGTGGGATCATACAAAAGCGTGGGGTATTATTCAAAATGGACATCTTATTGCTGCCATCGAGACGGCTGTAGAAACATGGAGCAACCGTATGCGCGTAACCGAATTATGGATTGACGATTCGTATCGTCGCTTAGGAATTGCGACGGCACTGATGGACATAGCACTCCAGCGGGCTAAGCAAGAAAAACGCCGTATGCTGATACTAGAAACCCAATCCTGCAATGAGGGTGCAATTTCTTTTTATCTTACTTATGGTTTTTCTCTTATCGGATTTGATGCCTGTGCTTATCAAAATGACGATTTAGCACGAAAAGAAGTCCGAATCGAAATGGGCATTTATTTGGGATAATATTTTGATTAATTACACATAAAAAGAAAAAAAGCATGGATTTATTTTAAAATAAATTCATCCTTTTTAATTACAATATTCTATTTTCTTCTAAAAACCTAGAATTGAAAATATCCATATCCTTTTGATAATCATATATTTTACTCCCCTCGCAATACGTATATAGTACATTCATATCATCATCAATTACCACAAAATCTGCATACTTACCTTCTTTTAAAGAACCTTTCTCATCTGCAAAACCATATTTTTTACATGCAGTTAATGAACTCATTTTAACAACATCTTCGATAGGTAAGCCTAATTGATTAACTAGATTTCGAATCCCAAAAATAATTCCTTGACTACTTCCACAAAGTCTCCCAGTCTCACTTAATACAAAGCCTTGTTCATCAATTACAATATAATTATTTCCCGGGAAAAATCCTTTATATTTTCCAATAGGGGCTCCAGCCATTTGTGAGCAATCTGAAATCATCATAATTTTATTATGATCTTTTACTTTTAAGATAATCTCAATCATTGCTAAACTAACATGTAATCCATCACATATTAACTCACAAGTAACCTCATCCCTTAATAAGCAAGCTCCAAAAACACCGACATCCCGATGATGTAATCCTGTCATGACATTCGCTAAATGTGTTGCTACACGAATCCCATTATCAATTGCTTTGTTCGCTTCTTCATAATTACAATTACTATGAGCAATCGCTAAATCAACTTTTGCCTGCTTAAATATCTCCATGATTTCCTCAATTCCTGGAATTTCAGGTGCTAAAGCAACTAATCGAAGCAATCCTTCGCCATCCTTAATCATTTGATGTGCTACTTCTTTATCAACTTCAGGCCATCCAGTCTTAACTCCTTTTTCACCAACTCGATTTAACCAAGGTCCTTCACTATGAATTCCAAGAATTCTAGCACCATCTTGTGGTTCTTTCGCTAATCTTGCGACTGTTTTAATCGTATTCACCCCTGCTGTTGGAAAAACATTAGTAACACCTTGACTAGCCAATCCTTTCAAATAGCCTTTTATATCTTTTTCATCATTTCCATTCATGACACTATATCCCATTGTTCCATGATTATGTGTATCAAAGATTCCTGGAATAATATAATGCTTTCCATAATCAATATCTACTTTCTGATTTTCTTGATAGGATTCAATTTTGATAATCTTGCCATTTTCAAATTCCAATATTCCATCTACGATTCCATCTTCACTCACAATTCTACGACTTCTAATAATCATAATTCGTACTTCCTTCCTTATTAAAAATTTGATTAGCTCTTCTTTTAATCGAAGAAGTTTATTTCTTTTAAAGCCTTATAAGTTTGACTGCTATCATCTTTAAGATATACGCTATTCTCTTATTATTATCGCCTATCTGCTTAATAATTTCCATTATTAAGCAGATAGCAGTACTATTTTTATTAAAAATAATTATATTTTCTTTAGGAGAGAAACTATGACTTTCATAAAAACTCCTCCTATGCATTAAATACTATGATGTACATAGTATTTAATGCAATGATATTTATTCTAGAATATTCCAAGAAAAGCCCCAAATAAAGCTAATACCAATATTCCACCGATTAATTGAGTAGGACGATATCCTTTCTTAATCATTCTCATTAACAAAAATAACAGCAATACTCCCAATAGTCCAGGAAAAATAGCATTAATAACATCTTGAACAACGACAGAAGTTTGTCCTATGTTTAAAGTCAAATTAAGTGGTACATTAATCATTGAAGCACTCATTGCTCCAACCATCGTTAACCCTAATACACTACTTGCTTTCGTCAATGATGCTATTAATCCAGATTTAAACATAGTATCAATAAAGTTAGTACCTAATGTATACCCTAAGTTAATTAGAACATATTTCGCAATTGATTGACTCACTCCATAAATAAGAATAAACAAGATACTTCCTAAGAAATTCCCTTGTGAACATAAACCAATCCCAATTCCAGCAGCAATAATTCTTAAACAGTTAAAGAATAATGAATCAAACATGCCTGCTGTTGGTCCCATCAATGCTGCTTTAACACTTTCAATCGTTTTCCCATCAATACTACCCTTTTCCTTATGTTCTTTTTCCATTGCATAACTAAGTCCAGCAATAAAAGAGAAAGGAACTGCATGAGTATTAAAGAAGTTTTGATGACGAAGATACGCTTCTTTTTTTCCTTCCTCATCATCCTTATATATTTCTTCAATTGCAGGAGACATTGTAATTGTAAATCCATTAGCCTCCATCTTCGTCATTGTAAATGTTGCGAATACAGTATGCGAACGTAAAAACATAGATTTTAAGATTTTTCTTTCCTTTTCATTAATACTTTTGATTTTCATTAAAAGAAGTCCTCCTCCTCATCATCAACTAAAGCACTTTCATTGCCTACTGTTTGTGCCGTAGTTTTCATTGAAATAAATCTCTTTTCTGAATAAAACATAGTAATAGCTATTGCTCCTGCAATGATTGCAATCGATAATATATCCATTTCTAAATACTTAACTAATACATATCCAACAAAAAAGAAACATCCTAATTCTCCAGAATAAATCATACTTGCTAAAATAGCAAATCCAACAGCAATCATCATTCGACTAGCTGCAGCTAGTCCAGTTATTACCCATACAGGTAATGCCATTAATAAACTGTTTAAGCTATCAACACCATAAGCAATGGCAACAAACAATACGATACAATTGACTAAAGGTAATCCAAAGACGGAAACAAGTAATACTTGTCTAGTAAATTTTTTAATATCGCTTGTTGCAAGTTTTTCCCAATATGGAGCTAAAGATGCCCAAAAAGGTGTAAACATAGAATTGAAGGAACTCATTAATGTTCCAATTGGCATTGCTAAAGCCAATCCAGATTCAATATCAGTATCGCTTAAAATTGTGAAAGAAACTGCGATAATACTACTAATCGTAGGATCTGCTGGAATACTTCCTCCAATTGCAGAAATTCCCATAAAAATTGCTTCTAATGAAGCTCCCATGATAATCCCAGTATAGAAATCTCCTAATACAAGTCCTGTAATTGGGGCTACCACAATTGGTCTAGTTAAACATTGCCATGAAAGAAATGTTGATTCAGCAACTCTAATTAACCAATACACAAGAACAATAAGAATAGCATTTTGCATCATTTTAATTTTTCTCCCTTTCTAAAATTAAATTTTTAATACATGACTTAATTTTTCTGAAATATCTTCTGGTGTTGTTTGATAATTACATTCCATTCCAGAATCACTTATCGCTTTTAACTCTACGACTTCTTCATCATAGAGATAAAGATGTGCTCCATACCTGCTCCGCTGTTTTCCTTCCTTTTTAGGTGCTAATCTCCCATAATTTCCTACGTTAACATAGGGAATATCATGAACACTATCTAATACTGTTTTCAAATCATTAATCAGACTGACAATAACTAAGATCTTTAGCTTTGAACAACGAGGATCATTTAATATTTTTACACCAGCTTTCACATCTTTAATCGCTACTTTACAAGTTGATGGTGCTGCCATCATTAATGATTTCTTTATCATTTCATTACCGGCTGCTTCATCATTAATAACAACAATACGATCAACTCCAGTATGTCTTGACCACTTAATTGCAATTTGACCATGAATCAATCTTTCATCTAATCGAATAAATTTAATCATTTTTTTACCTCCTTAAAAGAAATCTTCTTCGATATCATCATTCGTTATTTCAACTACTTTGATTCCATTTTTAACTTCTTGAATAATTTGATTTACTTCATGTTTTGTTAATGGATCTTTTCTTTTTGCTAATTCAATGACTAATCCTAAGTTAAAACCACTAATTAATATCGTATTTTCTTTTTCTATATAGGGAACCATTGCAGTATTGACACTACCTCCATATAAATCAGATAATAATAACACTTGATCTTTTTTATCAACATACACGTTATAAAAAGTATCTAAAATATCGTTGATTGATTTTTCATCTAAATATGCATCAAACACATAAATAGTATCACTATTGCCTAATAATATATCGATTGCACTTTTCATCCCGCTTGCTAATTTTCCATGTGAAGAAATAAATATTTTAATCATAACCACAACTCCTTTACTAAACTGCTTTTATTTTATCAATTGATTTGATTTACTAAAAGTCAAGTTTTTTCACCATAAAAAAAGAAGTTAATTTAATTGCAGTATATATACTGCAATTAAAAGACTTCTACTTACTTATTCTCTAATAAAATGTTTCGTCACTATCTCTTCAAATATTTCTTGATAGGTCTCTTCTATATTTCCATAAAGTTGTTGACATAATTCTATATTACTTGATAAAGTGAATAATACTTTATTAATTATTTTGATTTTGGATACTTTTAAATCATTTGGTAGCGATATGCAAATAATAAACGCAACTTTATCTTCTTCCTTTTTAGTCCAACGCATTTTTTTATCAACGTTATAAATATCAATAAAAGCTCTTTTGGTTAACAAATAATCACAAATTATTAAGGAAATTCTATGCTTTTGATTATAGAAACTAAATTTATTTTCATAATCTAGTAGTGATTGTTCTAATAAACTAGCGTTATCTTGATTTCCATATTTATAGCTAAGAATCTTAAATAGTATCTTATAATTAGGCCACTCAAAATTATCATGCACTTTTGTTATACTTTTCATCCAATCAATTGTATCTGTTGAAAATCCTTCATAGAATACTTGTTTAAATAAAGGAATCGTAGCCTCTTCTAATCCTAACACAGGATAATTAATTAATTCAATTGGATAATAATTCATAAGACTTTCATAATCAACAATGCCAATATCATAATCATTAAAATCGATTCTTCTCATTTCATATTGTATAAAAACATCAATATACTCTATATATTTTGAAAACTTGCCTAAAATAATATCTTTATATTCATTACCAACTGTATAACCAGCAATAGATAGTAAAGCAAGTCTGCGTTTTTTATATGGAAAATTGACTTTTTTTAATACTAAATCATATAACATAATGAATTTATATATCTGCGTTTTATCGATCGCAATACCTAAATCCTTTTCAATTTTCAACAATAAAATTCGTGAATAATAAATAGCAAAAGGAGAGTACACATTTTCTAACCCTTCAAAATAGGTTGTTAAAATCCACTGTTTATTACTACCATAAACATAATTTAAATAAATGTTGTAGAGTGGTGATAAAAACTTGCTTTCATAGCGAGTGAACAACTCCGTTTGATAAAGAGCAACTCCAAATATCTTACTTGCTTCTTTAATACTTCTTGATAAAAGTAATATTGTTTCATTAAGGTATCGCCGATTATAGGTTTCCAATGATTTAATATTTGAAAAATCATAATCTCGATATAATGTTAATAATAAAGCAAAATAATATAGTTCGTCTTCAGGGATTTCTTCCTCTTCAAATAAACCTTGAATTTTAAAGCTTTCTTTTGCAAGTGACAATTCATATCTATTTTTTAACTCTTCTTTACAATCTTCTTCAATCGATACATATTTTTGAATTTTACAGCGACTCCTAGTTAAGATAAGATAGGTCGATAATTTTTTAGAATAAATATCAGTAAAAGCATAGCAACTCTCTCTAATGATTTTTAAGAAACTTCTTCTTATTTTTTGATATTCATTAAAATTATCATAAAACATAGCACTAAAGCGTTCCACTTGCTTATCAATAAAATTATATTGGCTACAAAAAGCTTCTACCATGAGTAATCGTATATTCTTTTCTTTACCACTGACGTATAATCCAAATCCAGGTTTTGATTTTATTGTGACATCAAAACTATTAAAAAACTGATGAATCCATTGCATGTCTTTCTTTAATCCAGAAACTGTCATATATAATTTTATAGCTAATTGCTCTTGTTTTATATAGTTATTCGACAATAGTTGTTGTGAAATAAAAATTCTTCTTGTCATCTTTTCTATGCCTACTTTGCGATAGAACCTTTCTAAACTAATAATATGTTCTTTAAATTGTACAAACCTTTCTTGATTAAGGATAGTAATTCTATAGCCTTTGGCATGAATCGATTTTATAATAATAATCCCATCACCTTCTAATTGATTATTCAATTGATTTACTTTTGTACGAACTGTTCTAACACTAGTAGAACAATAATTTGACAATTGCTCTGCTGTGACATATTCATTATCTCTTAATAAATAATACAAAATTAATAATTCCTTACTATTTAATTGCATTTTTCCACCCACCCTATTTTTGTTTTATCAATAGTAGAAAATAGAATATTTGTCATCTCTTCTTTCATCATAGCAAGATAAAAATTAAAATACAATTAGATATCTATTGTAATTATCAACATTTTTTAATTGCTTTGCGGTTGCTATTGAATTTATTTAATTCTTGATGCAATTTATTTGATAATTGCTTTGCTCTAGTCTGTCTGTTAAACTTTTACTAGATAAAAGATTCATGCTATAATAATGATGAAAAAAACAATACAAAATAAGAAGAGGTGGTTGTATGAAATTATGCATTGTAGTAACTCTATGCAAAGTCAAAGCGGTGTTTGCATAGAGTGAAAACATTTGATTTTGGCTTTGCACTATAGAGAGAAAAGGAGCAAAGTTAAAATGAAAAATGAAAATACAAATTTAATCAATTATTATATTTATATCACTGGTCAATTTGTTTCTCAGTTTGGAAGTAAGATGACTAGTTATGCATTAACACTTTGGATGTATAAACAAAGTGGTTCCGTTTTATCAACAGCTGTTTTATTGGCTTGTTATTTAGTTCCTGAGATTTTTTTGAATTTTATTGCAGGTAGTATCATTGATAAAATCAATAAAAAGAACGTTATTTTAATGACAGACATGGTAGCAGCCTTGGCCTCATGTAGTATTTTATGGCTATTATCTTTGGATCTAGTAAGTGTTTATTGGCTATATTTGATAAATATTATTTTAGGTATATCTGATGCTTTTCAAAGTCCAGCTTCAGAAGTTGTTCCTAGTTTAATTGTAGCAAAGGAAGACTATATTAAAATAAGTGGAATTCAATCGTTCAGTCAATCGTTTATTAGTATATTTAATCCAATCGTGACAACTGCTATTTATTCCTTTTTTGGATTATACGTTGTTGTATGGATTGATTTATTATCCTTTTTATTTGCCTTTATAACATTAGCTTTGTTTGTGAAAATACCAGAGATTACGACTAGTGATACTAAAAAAGAATCTTTTTTAGAAATTAGTCATTCTGGATTCGTTTATATTAAACAAACAACTGGCTTAAAGGAAGTAATTCTTTTTATGGCATTTATTAATTTAATTGTTGCTATCTATAATACAAATTTAGCACCAATGGTTCTTTCTAGAACAAATCAAAATGATCTATTATTAGGAATGGTTAGCAGTATGAGTGGAGTTTCAGGAATTATTGGAAGCTTTTTCGTTGCTAGAAGTAAAGACGTTAAAAATAGAACAAAATTAGCGACTTCGATTATTGCTTATTCCTTTTTAATTTGTAATACCTTATTAGGGATTGGTCAACATTATTTGATTTGGATGATTGCTGTATTTTTAGGTAATGTCATGATTCCTGTGTTCAGTGCTCAAATCAGTTATTTAATGCGGGTTAATGTTCCTTATTCAATGCAGGGTCGTGTTTTTTCAATGAGAAACACATTACAATATAGCGTTATTCCTATTGGGAATTTATTAGGTGGATTTTTGAGTGATCATGTATTTGAACCTTTTATGAAGAGCAATTCTAATTTTGCCAAACTAGCTCAAAAATTAGTAGGAACTAATACAGGAAGTGGGATTGGATTGTTGTTTGTTGTTTTAGGCTTATTAGGATATGTAGGTAGTATTTCATTTAGAAAGAATAAACAATTACAAAAATTAAATAGATGATAGTAAAAGAAAAGGTTATACCTCATTTTTTTTAGGTATTATAGTAACAAAAGAAAAAGAAGAAGTCACGTTCCTTAAATATGGAAGTGATTTCTTCTTTTAGATAACAGCTATTTACTTATCATTTATAATTCCTTTATCTTACACTATATATACCAATAAAAAAGAACCATCTTTCAATGATTCCCTTGACTATTGATATTGTTCAATTGTATATTTTAAATTATTATACTTCTCTTTATAAGCGTAATATTCTTCATCACTAAACTTTTCAATCTTATCTTTCTTCGTAATCTTCTTTAATTCTTTTATTTGTTGATTAATATCATTAAATACTGGTTTATCTAATTCTTTCGTTTTATCTGCTAATAAAGCTTCCGCTTGATAGATTAAAGATTCTACATCATTCTTAAAAGTAATTCTTTCTTTTTGTAATTTATCTTCTTCTTCATATTGCTTCGCTTCATTCATTGCTCTTTCTATTTCTTGTTGTGATAAATTAGATTGATCAGTGATTGTTATTTCTTGATGATTTCCAGTTGCTAAATCTTTTGCTGATACATTCACAATTCCATCAGCATCTATATTAAATGTAACTTCAATTTGAGGAATTCCCCTAAGTGCACGTTTAATCCCTTTTAATTTAAATTTACCAAGGCTTTTATTATCTTTTGCTAATGGTCTTTCTCCTTGTAAAACATTGATTTCTACTTGTGTTTGGAAGTTCATAGATGTTGTAAAGATTTGACTAACTTTTGAAGGGATTGTTGTATTTCGATCAATTAATCGAGTAGCGACTCCCCCAACCGTTTCAATTGATAACGATAATGGAGTAACATCCAATAATAATATGTCACGATTACCAAAAATAGTAACATCACCAGATAATTTTCCTCCTTGAATTCCAGCACCTATTGCGACACACTCATCGGGATTTAATGATTGGTTTGGTATCTTTCCACTTAATTGTTTGACCTTTTCATAGACTAAAGGAACTCTTGTTGAGCCACCAACTAATAATACTTGATGTATTTCTTCTTTAGTTAATCCTGCATCTTTCATTGTATTTTGATATGGAATTGCTGTTCTATCGACTAAATCTTTAATTAATGACTCAAATAAAGCTCTATTAATTTCTAATTCTAAATTAATTGGTCCGTTTTTAGTTGTTGTAATAAATGGTAAATGTACGGTATAACTAACACTACTAGATAACGCTATTTTAGCTTTCTCTGCTTCATCTTTTACTCTTTGTAATGCCATCATATCTTTTGATAAATCAACCTTATGTAATTTACTACATTCTTTTACAATGTAATCGACTACTCGTTTATTGAAATCATCGCCACCTAATTGATTATCTCCTGAGGTAGATAATACCTCAATAACCCCATCACTTATTTCAATAATTGAAACATCAAATGTTCCACCACCTAAATCATAAACTAGAATTTTCTGTTCATTTTGTTTATCTAAGCCATAAGCGATTGCTGCTGCTGTTGGTTCATTAATAATTCTTTTTACGTTTAATCCAGCAATTCTTCCTGCATCTTTTGTTGCTTGCCTTTGTGCATCATTAAAATACGCTGGGACAGTAATAACTGCATCCTTAATTTCTTCTCCTAAATATTGTTCTGCATCAATTTTTAATTTCTGTAAAATCATAGCGGATATTTCTTGTGGGGAATAGGTTTTGCCATTTAATGTAACTTTTTTATTTGTCCCCATATCTCTTTTAATAGAAGAAACTGTTTCTTTTGGGTTGATTGCTGCTTGTCTTTTTGCTAACTCGCCAACTAATCGTTCTCCTTCCTTAGTATATGTGACAACACTAGGGGTCGTTTTATTTCCTTCACTATTAGGAATAATTTTGATATTTCCTGCTTCCATGATTGAAACACAACTATTGGTTGTTCCTAAATCGATACCTAAAACTTTATTCATTTTATGATTCCTCCTTCTAACAAGCCACTCCTCTTGTTCCACAACAACAACTACATACTAATTGCATTAATAATACTTGATAACAAAGACTTCCTATATTTCCAAAAGGATTCCCATAACTTGTTTGTCTTTGTTGATATGTTGCTCTTCCGCTTTGTATCTGTTGTAACAACATAATATATTGCATATTGTATGGTTCAAATTGTACTGCTACTTTTGCATGGTCTAATGCTGTAATTGAATTTCCTAGAGAATGATGACATATCGCACTTAAATAAAACCAATTTCCATCTTTATTTCTAATTTGATCCAACATAGATAATGCTTGTTGATATTGTTGATTATTAATTGCAGTAACAATATTTTGATAATTAACATTTTGACTAGTTTGTTGATACCCTGAATCATAGTATTGTTGATAACTACTTTGTTGTTGATAACTAGTTCCACTAGTACCATGTTTTCTTTGATCCATAATCGTTTTATATGCACTTTGAACTTCTTTAAATTTTTCTGTATATACTTCTTGATTAGGACTATTAATGTTTGCATCAGGATGATATTTTTTACTTAAAGCACGATAAGCTTTCTTAACTTCCTCATCTGTCGCAGTATAATCAATTCCTAATATCTTATATGGATCCATTTCTCTCTAACCTCCTTTGTCTTACCAAAATATATTTATTCCATACACCAACATATAAAATGTTATATAGTATTCTTGAATGTTCAATAATCGGTAATACTTCATAAGCTTCACTACATTTTGCCATCATCATTTCTAATATTTCCTGCATCCATTCATCAAATCCATCTTCTTGGTAACGATTAATTAATGGATTAAATTGTTTCTTCTTTATATCTTGTTCAATATCTTCATATGCATCTAACAAATAAACAAAACGACCCAAATAATCTCCCACTTGTCGTAACTCTTCTTGCCAAGAATCATCTTTATAGACAACGATTTCTTGCATTACTTTACCAAACAAAGATGATAGATAATCAATATTCATTGATTTTTCTTGTTCACACTTTGTCATTTCAACTAAATATTGCTTAATATTTTTTGTTTTTAGAGGATACTTTTCCTCTAATCTTTTCATTTTGCTTTTTAATAAACTCTTATACATAAGTTTACTATATTTTCTTTCATCTTTCCAATCATCTTCACTTTTATAATAGGCTAATACAATCGTCATATCACTAGCATAAGTACTGAATTGATTTTCTATCATACGATGTTTTGTCAAAGGATGCATCACACAACGATGGTTCTCTTCTATATTTGATGGTTCATATAAACCACTTAATAATAAAACAATAAAAAGCATATCGTAGTTCAAAGCTATTTGGCCAAATCTGCCATGTTCTTTTTTTAATGTTTGACATAAACCACAATAATAAGCACGATATTGATCATAATCTTTTATTTTTAACTCTGGTTTATTAACTGAAATATAGCCAAACATCTTTATGTCCTTTTATCAAATTTTGTCCTGCAGGTAGGACATGTGATTGTCAAGCTACCCTTTCCTTTTGGGACTCTAACGGTTTGTTTACAAGAGGGACATATAAAATATTTGTTGTTTTTATCTGACCAATTCTTTCTGATAACTGAGGATCTTTTTGTTATTGGTCGGAAAAATTGATTAAACTTTTTATTCTCTTCTCTTCTTTTTATAACATTTCTTGAAAAGAATCGAAACAAATATAAAAACATAAACAGATAGGATACAATTGTTAAAATATATGATCGAAAAAACATATTAATAATTGCAGAAACAACTCCAGTAATAACTAAGCAATTATTTAATTGATCATTCCCATATCTACCTTGCATAAAGCGATAAAATTTATATTTCATAGTAATTTTCCTTTCTAATTCATTGTAATTTTTACTTAATATAATATTCTATTATATATAGGGTTCGTAAACTTAGTATTAACTTTTTAAGTAATTTGTACCAACTTTTCATAATATATTAAATACGATTAATAACAAATGTCAACCGATTTTGAAAATGTCTCAAAAAAAGTTAAACATTAGCCCCCTTATCAAGGTGCTTATGTTGCGATTTAAAAAATAGGAAACCATCAAGTCTCCAAGGATGATCGAAAGGTGGAA
>Ga0153996_1000596_pt1 | contig 16178 bp, 15 predicted proteins | sample TSNC080MetaG_FD_104728 | JGI IMG/M metagenome (GOLD analysis project Ga0153996, IMG submission 104728) | Attine ant fungus gardens microbial communities from North Carolina, USA - TSNC080 MetaG | ecosystem: Host-associated > Fungi > Mycelium > Unclassified | place: USA: North Carolina, Lumber...
CTGTTTTTTTATGTGGAGAGACAAATCGTTTACAAAAAAGAGAATTTTCGAAAAAAACATGATGGATATAGAATTCTCTATAAAAAAACCGTCAACAATGTGTTCAATCGTCAACGGTCTGAAAGAAGATATGCATGTATCTTCTTTTTTATTTCGCTATAAATTAACTAAATGTTTTAATTCTTTTACCTCTTGTGGTTTCATTAATCGATATTCTCCAGGATTCAATCCTTTTAATGTAATTGTACCAATTTTTTCACGATGCAATCGTTTGACATTAAATCCAACCGATTCAAACATACGTCGAACTTGTCTGTTTTTTCCTTCCATAAGGCGAATTTTTAAACGAGTATTTTCTGCTTTACTATCTTTATATGTTATTTTAATCTTACAAGGCAATGTTTTTACTCCATCCAAAAATATTCCTTTTTCTAATAAATGAATAGTTGCTCCATCAATTAATCCATCAATTGTAATATCATATACTTTTTCTAAGTGGCTAGAAGGATGCATTATCATATTCGCAAATTCGCCATCATTTGTTAAAAATAAGATTCCAGTTGATTGATAGTCTAATCGACCAACAGGATAGATTCTTTCTTTGATATCTTGCATTAAATCAACAACACATTTTCTGTCTTTATCATCACTAACAGCACTAATAAATCCTTTTGGTTTATATAAAATATAGTAAACTTTATTTTCATTTTCAATTGTTTTTCCATTTACTTGAATAACATCACTTCTTTTAGCTTTATAACCTAATTCAGTGATAACTTTACCATTAACCTTAACTTTTCCTTGAATAATTAAATCTTCTGCTTTTCTTCTAGAAGAATATCCACTATTCGCAATTATTTTCTGTAATCTCTCCATTGTATCACCTCTACTTACTAAGGAATTATAACATAAAATAGATGAATTAAAAGAAATTTAATGCAAAAAATATCGCTAATGAAATGGAAATAACATCTAAAAACAGACATAAGGCCATACTATAGCCATACTTCTTCATACGAACACTTGAAAAATAAAGTGTAATCACATAAAACGTAGTATCTGTTGCCCCTTGTATTAATGTAGCTGCTTTGGCTATAAATTCTTCTGTTCCATAAATTTCATAAATTTGTGTTAAAAAAGCAAGTGACCCACTACCAGAGATTGGACGTAATATAGACATTCCAATTAATTCCATTGGAAGCTGATAGTGCTTAAATATGATTCCTAATAAATTTGCAATCCAACCAAAAAATCCACTATTTTGTAATAAACTAATTAACACTAACAAACTAAGTAATGTAGGATATAGCGTAGTAAATAAAGATAATGCTTCTTTAGCTCCTACAATAAAGCTTTCATACATATCTACCTTTTTATAAGCACCATAAAGTAGTACTAATAAAATGATAAGTAACATACTATAATTAACCACGATCAATCACCCTTTGAATACCTAATCCAATAAGTAAGGCTATCAAACCAATCAAAATAATATAAGGTATAAAATCACTAGGATTGCTACTTCCATAAGCTAATCGTACTCCAAGAATTGTTGTCGGAAATAAGGAAAAGCCTGTTGTATTAAAAATCATTAATGTCATCATTGCTCTCGATGGTTTATCTTTAGATTCATTTATTTCATCTAACCGTTTCATCGCTTTTAAACCACTCATTGTTGCTAAAGCACCAAGACCAAATAAATTAGCGATAAAATTAGTCGTCAAGAATTGCAAAGCATTATCCGTATGTTTAATATCTTTATAAATAAAACCAAAAATAGGACTTAGCAGTTTACTTAATGATTCTAATAATCCTGAAGTTTGAGCAATATTTAAGATTCCATTCCATAAACTACCATTGATAACAATCGATAAAACTAATTCAAAAGCATTCATGGGAGAAGTTAACACTCCTTCCATCATACTATCTGCTTTTTGATGAAATAAACCAAAGCAAATGGTAATTATCATCAAATACTTCCAAATTTTATTCATAAGGTTTCTCCATTTAATACTTTATAAAACCAAGATATCTTTTTATCATGCAATCTATAAGTTCTTAAATATGTCAATTGATTATTATATTTTAGATATACATTCACAATTGCTTCACTCTCTATAATTTCATAATATAAACTATATTGGCTATCACTCTGCTTTAATGGATACATAACTTGATCCTCCACAGTAAAATAATAGGAATCAATCTGATGAACACCTTTATTCAAGAGCAGTGTTTGCTCATATAAAGCAAAGTACTGTTCATATAAACTTTTATGGAATGCAAAATCATCTCCACAATTAAATGTCACAACAATTAGCTCAACATTATTCTTTTTTGCACTACTAATGAGTGTTCTTTTTGCAATCTTTGTATATCCAGTTTTACCAGAAGTTGTATATTCATAAAGTTGTAATAGCTTGTTTTTATTTTTCCATGTTCCTTTACCATCAATTCTTTGATAGGATTGTGTTGAAGTTATTTCTCTAAATGTTTCATTATCTAAACAATAGGCCATTAATAATGCCATATCATAAACACTAGAAATATTTCCACCATCTTCTTCATCTAATCCAGAGGGATTACGGAAAAGCGTATTTTCCATAGATAATTCTTGTGCTTTTTGATTCATCATAGTAACAAACATATCAAAGTCCCCACCACCTGCATGCGTTGCTAAAGCAGCAGCTGCATCGTTTCCAGAACGTAACATTAAACCATATAATAAATCTTGTATTGATATTTCATCCCCAGGATGAACATAAATACCACTACCCCAAGCTAGAGCAATCATTTCTTCGGTAATGGTAATTACTTCTTCTAAATCGCAGTTTTCTATAACGACTATCGCTGTCATTATTTTAGAGATGCTAGCCACACTTTGCGTCTCGTTAATATTTTTCCCTTCTACTACTTGTTTTGTATCCTTTTCCATAACAATGTAATTTTTAGCCCAAAAATCAGTTGCGTTAGCAACTGTAGTATTTGAGATTACTGTCATAAAAAGAACGAAAATTGAAATTATTTTTTTCATTGATACCACCGCTATAACTATATGTTAGCTTTGTTTAAATTAGAATAGAAAATAAATAGTAATGCCTTTAACTCCAATTAAAAGGATTCACTGCTATAATCTAGATTAGCGATGAGATTGAGACAATTATTTTTAGAATCAGCTGTAATGAATATAAAGTTTTTGTTTGTGAAGATGATTCTAGTGTGTGGATTTGGTTATGATAGACGTCAATAAGTATCTTAAAATATTTTACAGTGATTTTACGATAGACAAAAAGATGCAATAAAGTTGCATCTTGGCACCTTCCAAACATTAAAAATGATTGGTGATTTCTGTTTAAGTATTGAACGTAATTATTTTCATAAACAAATAAAATTTGTAATCTACTTATATTTAATTTTATAAGTTAGTATAATCGATGCTAACACAAAAGTAATACCATTTGCACCAATCAATGATATATCATTAATCCTTATTCCATGAATTGTCCATAATAATACACCGACGACAAACATTGAGTACATTCCCAAAAAAATACCAGATGTATCCTTTGTTTTAATGACTTGGACTGCCTGAGGAACAAATGATAAAGTGGTCAAACATGCCGCAATTGGACCTATAAATTCAAACATTTTTTCACCTACCCTCTATAAAAATAATTTTGCTGATACTAACTAGTAACAACGTGAGCAAAGCATATCATATATGTAAAACAAAGTAAATATAGGCAAAGCACTTTGGAATGACGTTTCATTTTATATCATTCTTCTTTTAATAAATTCACCAATCATTTGTTAATTTTAACATGGTCTTACTTTTTCGAAAGATAAATGCCTATTAGTTTATGTACTATTTAACATTTCCATTGAAAAAGATTTTCTAAATACAAACAAAAATCTTGCACAAGCGATTGCACTTTTACCAAATCTATTTGGTGCACCGATTAACTTTATTAGCATAGATTCATCTCTATAGCCCCTTTTACATTTTCAATTGTAATTCCGTCTAATTTGTTAATTAATTTTTCTACTTACTACCTTCTCCTTACAATTCTTTTTCTTCTAATTACAAGAGGTCTCTTTACCTCTAGACTATTTCCTTCCAAATGCTTTTTTTCTATTTCTACAGTTCTTTTTCTAAGATATTCAACTATAGTAATTGCTCCGCCTATCATTGTTGCTAAACTTAAAGGTATAGCATATATGTTATTCATATACCAATCATAGATATTTTGCCCTCTACTTTTTCTATACTCAGACAAAGATATTTTAATGATTAGCCCCTTTTAATTGCCAATCATCATCATAAGGTAGAGGAGTTTCAGAATTCAAATATTCATAATTTTGCTGACTTGTTTTTTGATAACTTTTAAAATGCAATGGTCGTATTGTACCCTTATACTCTGTTTTTTGCAAGATAAGTAAAAGTCTAAATTACTAGTTATACCTTCCATAAGGATTTCCTGTGTTTCACTAGATTCAAATAAAAATTGGGTATACTGATCTATTAATATTTTGAGATAAAAATTATAATCATCTCCACTACCATTATCTATCTCAATGCAAAGTGAGTCATCATAATTTTCAGAATTCCTAATTTGAAATTACAATTTACGATTATCATAATCACTACTATAAAATCTCTCATCTCTATACGGGGCGAATGGAATTGTTGATAAATTACCTTGTACAGAAAGAAAAAGGAGAATAGAAATTGCGAACGAAATATGTTATAATAGAGTAACAGTTTTTTTTCTACGTTGCCTGATGTAACGGAAGATAGATGGCGTTATTATTTATATTAAATAATAAGAATGGTGGTATTTATGGATAAAAATATAGATTTAAGTGAAGTTAATCTTTACAATCAAAACTTTTGGTGGTACTTTTTTAAAGTTAATTTTCCCAATGCTTATATTGAAGATGAAGACTTATCACTTGACGAAATACTTGATCCATATGAACCGGTTGATGAATTAGAATGGACTAACACCTTTACACAGTATTATGATGGTGTTTTTGATGAAACGGATGGTTATTTAGATACTCCAACAGTGTTAGAAACAAAAATATCTTCTGACAAAACATTAAAAATTGAATTTCATCCCGGTGATACCCTCTATTATATAAATGAGGTTGAAATAGGGAGTACAGGACCTCACTGGAAGTTGCATGTGTTGTCTTACTCTATAGCAAAAAGTGTTCTGTCGCAAAAAGATGGTACTATTCTATTTCTCCTTTTATTGCCTTTGGTTTATGTGACTGTTGATGAGATCAATGAGGCTCAGGTAAACATAAAAGAAGTATTGCCTATGATATTTCCTAAAAATATATGTGTAAAACTTACAAGCTGTATATTATCTGGTTTAGCTAAAGTGTAAAACAGATAATTAGCTGTATTGGGACAAGATACGTAAAAAATAAGCACAACACTGTGTGCGGTTCAAAATGGCTCTACATGATTGGTTGGATTATCTAAGGCTCAATTGATAAAGATTTTCTGAATTCAAACAAAAATATTACAACATATAATCACTTAAAATCTATAACATATTTCCCTTTTAATCATTTACTATTTACTTTTTAATCAAATTTGATTATTCTTTAGTTATCTTATTGAAAAGATTAAAAGAATTATTATTAAAAATAGAAAATGAAAGGTGTTATTAATATGAGTTTTCCAAAAAAATTTTTATGGGGTGGTGCTGTCGCTGCCCATCAATTAGAAGGTGGTTGGAATGTTGATGGTAGAGGTCCAAGTGTGGCTGATGTTATGACTGCTGGTTCACATGGATTTCCTCGTGTGATTACTGATGGTGTTATTGCAGGTAAAAATTATCCTAATCATGAAGGAATTGATTTTTATCACAATTACAAAGCGGATATCGCTTTATTTGCAGAAATGGGTTTTAAATGTTTTAGAACAAGTATTTCATGGAGTAGAATTTTTCCTAAAGGAGATGAAGAAATACCAAATGAAGCTGGGTTACAATTCTATGATAATTTATTTGATGAATTATTAAAATATGGAATTGAACCAGTTGTAACTTTATCACATTTTGAAATGCCATATCATTTGGCGAAAGAATATGGAGGTTTCTATAATCGCAAAGTTATTGAATTTTTTGAACATTACTCTTTAACTGTGATGAGACGTTATAAAGATAAAGTTAAATATTGGATGACTTTCAATGAAATCAATAACCAAACGGATGTTGTAACAGATATTTTTGGTTGGACATGTTCGGGTGTTGTATTCAATCAATTTGAAAAACCAGAAGAAGTGATGTACCAATGTGTCCATCATGAATTAGTTGCAAGTGCAAGGGTTGTGAAAAAAGCGAAAAAAATTAATCCGAATTTTATGATAGGATGTATGATAGCTTTTGTACCAGTATATCCTTACTCATGTCATCCGAATGATATTATGTTAGCTCAAACAACTATGCACGAGCGTTATATGTTCTCAGATGTTCATGTTAGAGGTAACTATCCAAGTTATATATTAAATGAATGGAATGAAAAAGGTTATACTATTCAAATGACCAAACAAGATCTGATTGATTTAAAAGAAGGAACAGTTGACTATATTGGTTTTAGTTATTACATGTCAAAAGCAGTAAAACATGACTATTTAAGTAAAGGTGATGCAATTAATGCTACATCACCGATCATTGAAAATCCGCATATCAAATCCTCTGATTGGGGTTGGGGTATTGATCCAGTTGGATTAAGATATAGTTTAACTAGTCTATATGAGAGATATCAATTACCATTATTTATTGTGGAAAATGGTTTTGGAGCCATTGATGTAAAAGAAGAAGATGGTTCTGTTAATGATGATTATCGTATTAACTATTTTAAAGAGCACATTAAGGAAATGGAAAAAGCGATTACTAAAGATGGTGTTGAATTATTAGGTTATACACCTTGGGGATGTATCGATGTTGTATCTTTTACAACTGGTGAAATGAAAAAGCGTTATGGATTTATCTATGTTGATAAAGATAATGATGGTAATGGAACCTTAAAAAGAAGTAAAAAGAAATCTTTCGATTGGTATAAAAAAGTAATTTCAACAAATGGAGAAGAATTAGAGTAATAGTAAATAAATAAACAAGCATTTAATGAAAAGAACCATAGGAGGTTCTTTTATTGTGAAGTATAATCTAATTCAAACTAAAAAAAACAGATACTTCAGTAGCTAGTATCTATTTTTTATTATTTACTACTCAACTAAATGTTTACGCCCTACTCCAAGAATAATCAAAGCTATTAAAAATAACAGAATAATTGATAAAATAGAAAAGGCACTTGAACCAGTTAGATTTTTAGTGAAAGCATATAAAGCTGGTCCTAAAACGGATGCAAATTTACCAAAAATATCAAAGAATCCAAAATATTCACCTGATTTTTCTACTGGTATTAATCGTCCAAAATAAGAACGAGAAATTGCTTGAATACCACCTTGTACAGTACCAACTAAAATGGCCAACATCCAAAATAAACGTAACGCTTCTGAATTTGTTAAAAAGTTTTGTTCTACTCCTAATCCCATGATAAAGCCTACGATACAAATTAAAAGATAGATACAAACTGCTAAAATAATTAATTTTATCGATCCATATTTCTTACTTAAGGAACTAAATAAAATAGAGCAAGGAACAGCAACAATTTGGGTGACTAGTAAGGCTAAGATCATTCCAGTAGAATCTAACCCTAATGTTGTTCCATAACTAGTTGACATTTTAATAACAGTGCCTACACCATCAATATAAAAGAAATAAGCTAAGATGAAAACAAAAACACGTTTATTTTGTATGATATCTTTCGCTGTTACAAATATAGAACGAAAGGCTTGTGAAACAACTGCGTTTTCAGGCTTTTCTTTTCCATGGATTTGATGTACATTTTTAATAAAAGGAATAGAAAAGATTCCCCACCATAAAACTGTTATCACCGCTGATATTTTTACTGCAAGAATAGAATCAATCCCAAATTTTTCACCAAAAGAAACAAGAGCTATGCTTGCTAAAAAAGGAATCGTACTACCTCCGATATATCCTAAGGCATAACCATAACTAGATACTCTATCCATTTTATCATGCGTTGTGACATCTGTTAAAAAACTATCATAAACCAAACAACTTCCTGAAAAACCAATATGCGAGACAATATATCCAATCAATAATGCTATCCAATTGGTTGTTAAAGCAAATAATAAAGTAAAAGCCAATCCAAGTATTAAAAAAATACTAAACAATTTCTTTTTATAACCTTTAAAATCTGAAAATGATCCTACAATTGGTGCTAAAATCGCAACGGTAGCCATTGCAATCGAAGAACCTAACCCCCACCAATAATCCCCTTCTTGCCCAGCTGCTTTGGCAACACTGGAAAAAAAGATCGGAATAATTGCTGTCATAACAATCGTAGCATACACTGAATTTGCCCAATCATACATAATCCAACTTTTCTCTTGTTTACTAAAACTAGAAAATAATCTGTTCAATTACCTTCACTCCCCTCTAAATTGTAACTATCTATATCTCTTAATTGTGGTAAATCTAATTCTAATTGTTTCGCAATAATAGGAGCAATGTCTAATAAACTTCCCTTTTCTTTACGACTTCCAGGAATAAAACCATCGCCTTTCACTAAATAAAAAACTTGATAATTATCATAATCTAATGGATAGCCATGATTTGCTTTTTCACCTTTACTAGCAAGATCAAAACAATATCCAACTTGCCCACAGAAACCAAAAGCTAACTTACCTCTTCCACTAAGAAACATCTCTTCAGATGTTAAAAAACGCAAAAAACCATCATAAGTACTAACTAATTTAGATACTTCTTGTATTTTTTCTTTTGCTAAGGTTCCTGCATGGAAGAATACACTACCTCCACAACATTCAAAGAAACATCCTGATTCTTTCATAATCCATTGCTCTTGCTTTTTATCTATCAAGCCAGCATTCAATAGAATCTGATTAGGATCACTGATGGTATGTACATTTAGTTGACTATGATCAGAGAATAAAACAATCTCCATATTCTCTCCAGCTACTTTCATAAGATCGCCTAAATTATTATCTAACGATTCATAGGCTTTTAACAATTCATGATTCTCACTATCTTTGCCATAGGTATGACATAAGGAATCATAACAAGTTAAATGCATTAACGCTAAATCTGGTTTCTTTTCTTTTAAGATATCCACCATACAAGCCGTTGAAAATGCATCTAACTCTGGTTGCTTAATTCCGTTCATTAGTCTTCGATGACGTAAAAACAATTTAATCTGCAAAAGCTTACTTCCGGCTTTTAGACTTGTTGTTATTTGACTTTCATTAGGACGAGCTAAGACTTCTGGTATATTATATTGAATTGACTTACTATACGCTGTGACAGGCCACATGACAGCCGCTACTTTTTTTCCTTTCTGACTGGCTGCTTGCCAGATGGTTTTAACTTTTATAGCACTTTCTCGACTGATCCAAAACGGATCTTTTTGAGGAAATGGCTTTGTGTTCGATATTAATTGATGCAGATATGGATGGATACCTGTTACGACTGAAGTATGAATTGGATAGGTATTGGAAATAAAAATACTATCTACTTTTCTAGTCACTGCTGATTGTTTGACTAACCTAGAAAAATTGGGATAGTTCAATAAATCGTCAAATTCATTATCTCCAACAGCATCAAAACTAATAAGAAGTACTCGTTTCATAAAATCCTACTTTCTACAATTTTTCTTAATGATAGCATAGCACAGAATTTTGTTAATTACTAGCAAACTAAGTAATTGAAATGTAATAATATGGTAATTTTTGATTAAAAAAGCTAACATTTATTGATTTAGCTTTTTATTCGTCAAATGTTATCTTTTTTAAATAAGCACTCATTTCTGCATAAAAATCTTTGATTGTAGAATAGCGATCTTCTTTACAAGGATTGACAGCTTTAAGTAGAACTTGATACAACTTTACATCAGCAAAAAAAGTAGAAAGATCACATGGCTGAAAGGCTTTATTTTGCTTCATGATAGCTAACTCTTCTTTCGAATAATTTCCAAAATAATGGAATAGTAAAGCCCCTAATGTAAAGACATTTGTTCTAGCATCAATTGCTTCATTTAATTGATATTCTTCAGGTGATTTTAGCCTTGTAGAACCCCAAAATTCTTCTCCAATATCATTAATCACAGGTTTCTTTTTAAATAAGTCAATGTCACAAATCGTTATTGTTTCTTTATCAAAATCAACCAATAAGCTGCCATCATAAAAATCAATCGCTATATAGCCTTTTTCTTCTACATATAGTAAGAAGTCAAAAATAGTTTGAAAGTACTCTAGTTTTTTTCTTAACGAAAGCTTTTTAAACTTTTGAGCAGGACTTACTAGTAATGGATTTTTCTTATATACATCAAAGTTCCAATAATCAAAGAGACATTCTCCATCGACCCATTCAAAAATCGCAATATACATTTCATCTTTTTCAAAATGATCAAGTAATTGAATCAATGTAGGATGTTGTAAATCTTCATATACTTTGACTGCTTGTTTTAAATTATCAACGGCTTGGCTTTGACTGATTATAGAATGAATGGTTTTTAGACCTGCGATTTTAATAAATTGTTTTTGATGATCGTCATTTATTACACCAAAACTAATATTACCAGAATCGTTATCTGCAAATACTGTAAAGACTCTACCAAATGCTTCTAAAAATGAAAAATCATAGTTATCTTTCATGAAAAATGATATCCCATCAATGTTATGTTCTTTCTTCTTATTTTCTGCTTTTTTCGTGATTAAAGCGATCTGCCTTACTCGTTTATTCACTTGATCAAAATCAATAAAATTTATGATAGTTGCAATGATGACTCCAATAATAGCGGCAAACACACTGGAAAAAACATAAGGTAATATCGATTCTTCATGAAAGTGAAGCATTGTAATAGAGAAAAATATAACGCACCCCATAGAAGCAATGACGTCCCCTAATTCCATTAATTTTGTTATCCATAATAATACGAACATACAAAAAACATTAACAAATAATGTAATTAATGAATCTTCACTAATGTGTAACTCTTTTAATATCAATAAAGCAATAAAACCAAATACTCCACCTAATAAAGTCCCAAAAATTCTATTTTTACCATATTCTATTGTTTTTTCGGTAGTTTGTCTCATTGATAAAATAACAGCAACCGTCATATTATAGTCAACAAAATTAAAAACATAGCGACTTAAAATTAGAGAAATAGTAACTGCAATTGTTGTTTTAAGAATTCTAGCTCCTGGAAGTTTTTTCTCATTCATATAAAACCTACTCTTCTTTCATGTATTATTTTTTCAGTTTTTGCTTTATTTAACTATACCATATCTAATCTTATTTAACTAATCTTTCTAAAACAATTTGATTACCCCTCTAACACAGTGATGTAAAATGAACCTCAGAAATATTCTGAATATAAATAATGAAATATAGCTATTCTGATTGCAGTGCAAAGTCTTTAGCAAAAGGAGCGTAAGTTGTTTTACTATCACCATAATGTTAAATTTTACTCAACTATTCTTCTTATAACTCATAGAACTAACCTCTACTATTTCATCAAACATCTCTTCTTTTGATTTATTTTTCCTTAATATTTCGTTAGTAATTACTCCGTCTTCTAAATATAACACTCTAGAAGCATGACTTGCTACAAAGCAATCATGGCTTACCATAATAATTGTATTTCCTTCTTGATAAAACTGTTCAAAGATAGAAAGAATACCTTCAGTGGTATAGGAATCTAAATTCCCAGTTGGCTCATCTGCGACTATTAAAGTAGGATTATTTATTAAAGCTCTAGCGATTGCTACTCTTTGTAATTGACCACCAGAACACTCATGTGTTTCTTTATCTAATATTTCATTAATTCCTAGTTTAGTTGTAATATCAATAATTTTATTCTTTATGGTTCTTTGATTTAAACCAACCATACCCAATGGTATAACTAGGTTTTCATAAATAGTAAATTCATCCATTAAATTATAATTTTGAAAGATAAATCCTAAATGTTGATTTCTAAATGTTGATAATTTATCACTTGATAAAACATTAATATTAATTCCATTAATACATACTTTTCCAATAGTCGGGATATCTATGGTAGTTAATAGATTTAATAAAGTAGACTTACCACTTCCACTAGGTCCCATAATACAAACAAATTCACCTGTTTTTACTTTTAAGCTTATTTCCTTTACTGCATGTATTGTTGTATTTGCATCTAATTGATAAATCTTACTAATATTATGAGCTTCTAAAAATTCCATATTACTTTCCCCTCCTTGTACTTACTGTTATTATTTCTTTATAATAAACATTCTGATTTTTATTTTCTTTACTTATTTCTTCTCTTATTTCTCCATCATGAATAAATACGAAACGAGAAGAATAACTAGCTATTTGATGATTATGTGTTACTAATATAATAGTAATACCATCTTGATTCAATATTTTAAATAATTCCATTAATTCTTTAGAATTAGCAGAATCTAAATTTCCAGTTGGCTCATCGGCAACAATAATTTTTACTTTACTGACTATCGCTCTAGCGATTGCGATTCTTTGTTGTTGTCCTCCTGAACAAGCAATAGGATATTTATGATATAGTTCTTTAATTCCTAATTTTTCGCTTATTCCATCTATTTGCTTTTCTATTTCTTTTGTTTCTATATGATTCATTTTTAAGAGTAAAGCTATATTTTCATAAACAGTTAAATTATCTAATAAATTATAATCCTGAAAGATAAAATTCACATTAGCAAACCTAAACTTAATTATGTCTTCTTCGCTCATATTCTTAGTTTTCTTTCCTAATAAAGATACTTCTCCGCTTGTCTGAGGAATCATGGCAGAAAGAAGATTGAGTAAAGTCGTTTTACCGCTGCCACTTTCTCCCATGATTGCTAAGAATTCACCCTCATTAATAGTTAAGTTAATATTTTTAATTGCTGTGAGAGCTAAAGGTTGATTCTGATTATATATTTTAGTAACATTTGTTAGTTTTACTATTTCTTTTTCTTCCATTTCATTCAATCTCCTTACTTTGTTTTAAATGTTAGAAATGTACGATACAATACGATCATCAAAATGATGATCATTATTGCATATACCAATAAAAATAATCCAATTAAATCTAATCTAATTAACCCAGCTAAATACCCCTTACATAATACTAAACATGGTATAAACATAGTGAGAAATATAATAGAAATAATAGTCGCTATTGTTTCTATCAATGCTATTTGTTTGATATCTTTCCTTGTTTTTCCTAATTTCATCAATTGATAACTATCATTACCTCTACTTCTTATTTGCATTGGAATACTAAAAACCAAAGCAACAATAAAGATAATAATGGTAGCAATCGAAATACATTTACTAAATACTTCATCTGAAATAAATTCATAAGTCGTAATATTAATACCAAAAACACAGATAAAACATACACAGATGAATAATGTTAAAGAAAATGTTTTACTAATAGTAACAACCAAATTGGATAAAGCAATAAACCAATTTGTATTCTTCAATTTCCATTTCCATTTATTGATTATTGGAATAATTATATTAAATACAATTCGATTCAATGGTATAACTAATAACATTCCTATCAACATAATATTATCGTAATCAGGTGAATCCAATCTAAACAACGCGATCATCATACCAATAAAATAAACAACACTAACTATAGTAATCATCTTTGATTCAAAATTAAATATTCTGATTTTATTTGGACTAGCCTTTGCTTTAAATGATGATAATTCGTTGATTTCATACCGATAAACAAAACCAAAACTAATCATTCCATAATAAGTAGCTTGTGCTCCCATAATAAGAATGACATGGATTATTGTTTCTAAAGGTAATTGAATTGATTGATTCTCAATAGCTAAAGATTGGAATATCATATCATTAACATAACCACTAAACACATATCCAACACTAACTCCAATAGGAATAGAAATTAATAATATTAAACTCAATTGTAGAGTATAAAATATTATAATTGTATTATTAGAAACTCCAGATAATTTAAAAATCCCTAACAACTTTGTTTGTTCATTAAGAAAAAACTGATAAGAATAAAACCCCAACAAAGTTACAACTACCAATACCATTAAAGATACTAAAACAAGAATATGTGGATTAAAATAGGACTCCACACCTAAATTAATGATCTCTCCCTCATATATTTCTAAGATATTGAGGAAAGATTCTTTCGCTCCTAATAAATAAGAAAACAAAAATATAATAGCTACTGTTAAAGTTTGATAACCTAAAAATATTAAATAATTCTTACTATTTTTTCTTATTAATTTCTTCATAATATGAAAGCTATATTTCATTTTATTAAACTTCCTTTTCATTTTGCTTATCATTTCCTTTCTCTTCATATTTCTAAACTAAAGCAAACTTCTCCCTCATTGTAATACAAAAAAAAACCAATTATTAATTGGCGCATTTATCCGTTAGATTTTTACATCTATCGGTTATTTCAATCATTACTAACAGGTATTCTAATATTTACTTCCATATATTCTGCTTCATTCACATACTTAATATATCCTTGATATTTATCCATAATATTCCTAATAATTAGCATCCCTAATCCATGACCTTTTCCCTTATCAGTTTTAAAATTGGAAATACCATCCTGTGGATTTCTAATCATAATCAAAATATTATCTTCTTTTTTTAGTATTTTTATTATGATATTTCTTTTATCAGTTTCTAGTGTCGCTTGAATTGCATTATCTAATAAATTATAAAACAATGTACAAAAATCATCATTATCAATCCCTATATCTTCTTCTAATACAGAAGTCACATCAAACTTAATATCTGGATAACTTATTTTTTTCATATTTAAACACGCATTAACATAAATATTCTTTGTATACGCATCATCAAGATGTCTATTTATTTTATCAGCTAGATTAACTACATACTCATTTTCATGATTATTAAGTTCATTAATCATTGCTAAATGATTACTAAAATCATGTCTTAATGCTCTCATTTCCTGATATTGCTCATTAAATGTTTCAATATATTGAGACATCATTCTATTTGAAAGATTAATGATTTTGTATAGTCGACTTTGATTATAAATAGTAATCAAATAAACAAGAATAAAATATATCATAAAGAACAACCCAATAAGTATTGGTGTCAGTGTAGCAAATGATGTTCCATGATTAGGAGTTAATTCAGTTGGTAATATCAATAAAGCAAAAAGAATATAAATACTGGAAATCAATATAAAATAATAATTAGGTGTACTATTCAACTGATTAAATGTTTGAAGCTTCAATACAAGATTCATCATAAGATAATTAACTAAATAAATCATCAAAACAACAATATTTTTTAATATTAAATCATTAAAATATAGTATTAATTGAAAATTATTTAAAACATTAACCATATTGCTTATCATAAAAGTTAAAATAACAAAAGTGCAATAATAAATTGATGTAACGCTTATTATATTGAATTTAGTTTGTTTTAATAGAATTAAAACAAACAAATAATCAACACCGATAGCAACCAAATTTTTACTAACGGAATCAACAAAATAAAAAGCATCAATATGATTCATGAAATAATGAATCACTCCATAAATCAATATAATAACAATTTTATAATTTTTATCTTGTTTAAAAGAAATATCCATCATTTTATGAACAAAATAAACCAACCCAACAATATATATCAAACTAAATAGGTATTCTAATAAATTACTCATAATTTATTCACCTGCTTAAAAAAAGCTTCTTCCACTTTTTTTCTATTACTACGACTAAATTCTAATTCTTCCTCATAATAGTTCAATCCAACAACATGTGTTTTCACAGTTTTTATGTAATTCGTATTAATAATAATATCTTTATTAATTTGTAAGAAATCCTCCGATAATTTTTCATATACACTTTTTAACGTTCTTTGTTTTAAAATAGTATATTCTTTGCCACTTTTATCATATAACAAAATCTTTTTATCCTTAAATAACATACAAACAATCTCTGATTCCTTAAAACTCTTTTTTCCTTGATCAGTAATAAATCCAATATTTCTCATCAATAATAATCC
>Ga0153996_1000597_pt1 | contig 16119 bp, 16 predicted proteins | sample TSNC080MetaG_FD_104728 | JGI IMG/M metagenome (GOLD analysis project Ga0153996, IMG submission 104728) | Attine ant fungus gardens microbial communities from North Carolina, USA - TSNC080 MetaG | ecosystem: Host-associated > Fungi > Mycelium > Unclassified | place: USA: North Carolina, Lumber...
ACTGAGATGAACAGTGGCTGGGATGTCATCCGTATTGATAGTCAATGCTTTTTGAAGGGCATCAATAGCTTGCTGACGGTATCCAAGAGCGAGGTGATACAATCCAAGCTGAATTCGAACCAATCAACATCAGGATTGCCAAGAAAAATTAAAGTATACCTGAACCCAGACGTTCGGATTGCCCTCGTCCTTCACCTCAGCCTCCTGTATGGCACCTTTTGCTTGTTCAATCTTGCCAAGTCTCCGGAAAGTCGCTGCAGACATCAACCATAGGTCACTCAACAGGCGATTTTCTTTCGCCTGCCAATTACTTAGCTTCATAGTTTGCTGTGGTGTTGGTGAAGGTGGAGGAGGAGGAGGTGGTGGTGGTGGTGGTGGTAGTGGTGACACTCTCGACGCCCTATCGTTGAGTTGAAGAAACGAGCCGAGGCGGCGACGAGAATGAATGGAAGATGCTTGGTACGACGTATTTCTAATTGCATCATGGAGATCTGTGACGTCAAGAAACGCAGGTTGGTCTGTAAGGTAGTGCAAAGGACCATGACTGGCCCAGGAGGGAGAGACATACCAGGGGTAGAGTTCGTTCTTCTCAACTGATGATGCTTCGAAACACCATGGCCGATCTTCCTAGATACGGCCGTGATACCCGCTCGACCTTTATGTACACGGTTTTTCAATATCTGTTGTACCTTTTCTTTCTTGCTCATAGACGAATCGCCACGATCGACGGATAGAAATCTCTTTACCCGCAAACCATTCATTTTCTTTTCTCTACTGTTCCCTGATAGTAAGTCTTCCATGGGACTCTTGGTCTCCTGAATAAAATCGGTGGTAGGTGTTGCAGGTAAGATGTTGATCGGTACAACGAGTTGACCTTGAATCGGATCGACATGTGATGTAGCATCAGTCTCTGATATGTTGCCTGCGGGGGGAGGTATTTGAGTCTGTATTGTTGCGAATGTTTTGTCCATCATGCTTTGTGGAGCACCACTGTCTAGCGACTGTCGATGGGAATCTACTCACGATAATCAATAATTTATCACAAGACAGCGAGACAGGGCAAGACCAACACTCAGATGACTGCGATACTCCTTTCTTCCCCGCAATCCAAGAAAATACATCGACCCATTTTTCTTCCGCGCCCTCTGGACCATTGACAACCTCAGCTAATGCCACCTGTGTCATCCGCAACTGCAGACTATACTCATACACGTCCTTCTTTGATGGCGGATTCTTTTCGAGCATTGATCTTAACAGTCCTGACGCAGGTGGTATCGTTGTCTCTGTTTTTCCGAGAGCATACACCGTCCCGTAGGCAGGAAATAGCTTAGCTTTTACAGGTCGAAGTGAAGGAGATTCAATCGTGGAAGATTGATTGGCAGCGATCAAAAGTTCTTCCCCGGAATCAGCACCGCCTTCATCATCTTCGTCTTCAAGTTCCCCTGATGCCTCTTTGTCGAGTTCAGCACCTCGCTCTAAAATCTCCGCCGCCTCTTTCCATCTTTCCTGGGCGGTAAGTAATAAGCCGAGGAGATGCCAATACCGAATCTCCTTAGGATCAGCTTCCAAAGCCAGGCCGGCACTTTCTACGGCCTTTTGAAGATCCTGTAAGGGTCCTGAACGAGCATAAGAGAGCGCGAGATGGCAATAACCGGAAGACGTGGGTTCGGTCTGAACCGACAGGATGAAACTGCGATGCGCATCCTGAAGTCGCTGTGGACGCGTATATGGGTCCTCTTCTGCTTGGGAAGATAAATACGAATGATGTCAGATACAACTTGAGTTCATACCCTTGAGAGCCATAACAGAGTTCCATACACCCTCAGCGAGGTGCAGGCTGGCGACTAACAAAGGCTTGTCTTGGGACAACCTCGATCTAGCTTTTTCAATCAAAGTTCCCGCGTATTTCACATCCTCAGTACTCTCCGGGTTGAGATATAGATAGTGTGGGAACTAAAGTCATGTGACAAAGGTCAAGTGACCACAGAACATTCTGGAAGGACATGTGATCGTGGATTAGTAGTACAGCCACTGTAAAAGTAGTATAAGTAAGAGACCAATCCAATGAAGAACTCTATTGAGTTCTTCTTGAACATCCACCTAGGGTGACCACTAAGGGCATTCACTACCTATTGATAACATAAGAACTCAATTCCCATTGTTGACCCTGCACCTCGCAGCCTCAACATCCTTATTTCCACTTACTCTCTTATCATCCTCACTAATGAGCACAGTGCTTGAAAGCATCTTGGATAGTGGGCCCTAGCTGTAAAGGGGACTTCACTGTCAGTTAGGGACAGTGGATAGATGGCCTGGACAAAGCTTGTGTCCCTGCCCAAGACCTGACCTCTATATTGAGTGGGCTTGTAACTAGTTTTTCACTATTAGCTCCATGCTACCAATCCATTGTGACTGGTCTACGCAGGGAAATGACGGCAACCTCTTAAAGGCCCATCTAGCTTAGGGATTCCCTTCTTAGAGATAGTACTGTTTCACCCTTCTTAGTCAGTAGTCAGTCATAAGTACAGATGAAGAAGATTGTTCATCCTTCTACAAGGAATTATTGCCATTGCCATCACTATTGCCATCACCATTGCATATGTCTCGCCAACAACAACAGCAACAGGGATGTTATCAATAAGCAGTGAATGCTCTTAGTGATCACCCTAGGTGGATGTTCAGGAAGAACTTGATGGAGTTCTTCTATCGAATTGTACCCCTACTTATACTACTATTACAGTGGCTGTACCCTAGAGTCCCATGGTCACATGTCCTTTTCCAGAATGTTCTGTGATCACCTGACCTTGTCACGTGATTTGGCTTACTGAGTCCTACTCTATTTATACTCCTACTCTGTTGTACACCTTAAGGTTTTGCATTAGGTGTTTAAATGCATGGGAGACTTTTTCCTGCTTGGGGTTCTCATAACATAGCTCCCCTTTCAAGTTTCCTCGTCCCGAGGAATTTTTCCATTGAAGCCAATTTTCATCCCATCTCTTTTCCCTTTCCTTTTCGTACCTCTTTCTCCCCCAACTGTATAATATTTTTGCTGTGAATTCCCTAGGTAATTCACGGCTGAACTCCTTTTTCTCCTCTTCTTGCTCTTGTTGCCTTAGTTCTTTGACTTCTTCCCCATACTCCCTCTTGAAATCTTCTACCAACTCCTTTGCATTCTCCAAGTTTTCCCTATTTTCCCAGGTATCTTCTTCTGCCATATAGCCCTTCCATCTTACCAGGAACTTTTCCTTCCCCCTGATCGTTCTTTTGTTTAGTATTTTCTCCACCTCAAATTCTTCTTCTCCTTTGATGATGACTGGTTTTGGTGGTATTTTCTTTTGTCCCTCTACCTGTGTGTTATAGAGTCGTACTCTACTTACATTAACTACAGGATGTATTTTAATAGATTTAGGCAGCTCTAATTCTATTGCATTACTCGAGACAATCCTCTTTACTTTGTAGGGGCCTACAAAGTGTCCGGTCAGCTTCTCTGATCTTCTTCCCTTCATTTGCCATTTTAAGTCCTTTGTACTTAGTAGCACCAGGTCCTCTACTTTGTATTCCTCCCCCTCTCCTCTCCTCCTGTTTGTGAATTTCTTCATCTCCTCCTGTGCCTTCTTTAGTGCTGCCTTTGCTTCCTCCTGTATTCTCTTCATTTTTTCTATAAATTTTCCTGCTGCTTTGTACTTTCCTTTCCTTCTTCCCTCAAATCCCATCCTTGGGTCTTGGCCATAGTTTACTTTGAATGGTGAGTTTTTTGTTGCTGCGTGAATCTTGTTGTTGTATGCAAATTCCGCTGTACCTAACCAGTCTGGCCACTGCTCTTGCCTGTGATCGATGAAGACTCTCAGATACTGCTCTAACTCCTGGTTCGTCCTCTCCATTTGACCATCTGTTTGAGGATGATAGGCCATCGAGAGTTTTGTCTGGATTCCCAGAAAGTTATTTAATTCCTTCATCATCCCCGCTGCAAATTGTACTCCCCTATCCAATATGACGCTTTCTGGGAGCCTATGTAATTTCCATACATGGTCTTGGAATAGCTTTACAAGTCCCTCTGCTGATGTCCTTTCTGTTGTCGCTATAAAGTGTGCCATCTTGCTAAAACGGTCACACACTACTAGAATGGCATTGTATCCTTGGGCTAATGGCAGTTTGGTGATGAAATCTGCTGATATATGACTCCATGGTTTTTCGGGGATCGCATTGGGCATCAGCTTTCCTGCTGGTGCTTTGCTCCGGTTTTTGTACCTCTGGCACACATCACATCCATCCACATATCTCCCTACCTCTTTTGTTACTCCTGGCCACCAGTAATTCCTGGCGACCAACTCTGCTGTCTTCCATCTTCCTCCATGTCCTCCTATTGGAGTATCGTGGTGTAGTTGGATTATCTCCCTCCTGAGATCTCCCTCTGGTACATATATCCTTCCCTCCTTTAGTATTATTCCATCCTCTACCTCCCATTCTTCATTTTTCAGTGCTTTTATTCCTGCCCTTTTTAGCTCTTCCACTGCTTTCACTATCTTTTCATCCCCTTCCTGCGCCTTTTTGATTCTCTTTCTTAGGTCTTCCTCTTTTATCATTGTTTCTACCCCTCTAATCCACTCCAGCTTTATTAGTTTCTGGTCTTCATTGTCCTTTTCCACCCCTTCTTGCCAGTCCGGTCTTCTGCTCAATCTGTCCACCTTCCCCATGCTTTTTCCAGGGATGTGCTTCAATGTGAAATTAAATCTCGACAGGTATAGGGCCCATCTTGCTTGTCTGCAGTTTAGTTTCTGGTTTGCCATGAAGTACTGGAGGTTCTTATGATCTGTTCAGATTTTGAATTTGAGCTTCGCTCCTTCCAGATAATGCCTCCATGTTTCTAGGCACCTTATGACTGCCAACATCTCTTTATCATGAATTTCGTAGTTTCGTTCCATAGCATTCAACGATTTGGAGATGAAGGCTACCAGCCTCCACTTCTCATCTTTGCACTTCACTGATAGTACCCCTCCTGTTGCATAGTCTGAGGCATCTGCTTCCACTCTCATTTCTTTGTCAATATCTGGAATTGTTATGAGAGCCCCAAACAGGAAAAGGTTTCCCACACATTTGAACACTTAATTCAAAACCTCAAAGCATACAATGGAGTAAGAATATAAAAAGGGTGGGGACTCAGTAAGTCAAATCACATGACAAGGTCAGGTGATCATAGAACATTCTGGAAAGAACATGTGATCGTGGGACTCTAGGGTACAGCCACTGTAGTAGTAGTATAAGTAGAGCTGCAATCCAACAAAGAACTCCATCGAGTTCTTCCTGAACATCCACCTAGGGTGATCACTAAGAGCATTTACTGCTTATTGATAACATAAGAACTCGATACCACATCTGAGCACTGTTCACCTCAAACCCTGCTCAAAAATCACTTAAAGGTGCAGTTGGCTTCATACCGGCCCTGCAAGTGATTTTCCCCATCACATTTACTCCACACTCTTCCTTGCTAGGGAGCACAGCACTCTCAAGCATCTTGGATAGCAGGCCCTAGCTGTAAAGAGGACTTCACTGTCAGTTAGGGACAGTGGGTAGATGGCCTGGACAAAGCTCGTATCCCTGCCTGAGACCTGACCTCTATATTGAGTGGGCTCGTAATTAGTTCTTTGCTATCAGCTCCATGCTACCAATCCATTGTGATTGGTCTATGCAGGGGAATGACGGAAAACCTCTTAAAGGCCCATCTAGCTTAGGGATTCCCTTCTTAGAGATAGTACTGTTTCACCCTTCTTAGTCAGTAGTCAGTCATAAGTACAGATGAAGAAGATTGTTCATCCTCCTACAAGGAAACATCAACATCAACATTACCATCACCATCATCAATGTCTCGTCAACAACAACAGCAACAGGGGGAATACCCTTCAGCACCCACCAGAGAGGAGCAACTCCTTGCCATGATTGCAACCCTGCAGCAGCAGGTCAATACCATGCTCCTCCAATAGCAAGGGAGCAGAGTGGAGGTTGCAAGACCTCAAGTTTTAATGGAAGGATGGAAGAGGTGAGCGCGTTCGTTAATGCGGCTTGCCTATACATTAGGATGAAGATGACGGAGGAAGCAGCAGCAACCCAGGTGGCCTGGGTATTATCATATGTGCAGGGGGGAATAGCAGAAGCATGGAAGGATAACCTGTTGAATGAGTTGGCAAAGGGAGAGTCAGAGGTGGAATCAATGGAGCAGCTATTTGTAAAAATAAGGAACAACTTTGGGGAGACATCGGAGGAGGAGAGAAAAATAGAGCAACTAAGGACGATTGAACAAGGAGGGAGAACCTGCAACGAATATGTGCAGGAATTAAAGAGGGAGACGAGTAGAAGGCAGCATTTACAATGCATATTGGAGCCTACAAACCCATAGTCATGTACTTCGGATTAACAAACTCCTCTGCTACCTTTCAAATGATGATGAACAACCTATTCAGAGATCTTATAAACCAGGGAGATACGGCGACATTTATTGGCGATATCCTGGTAGCCACAGACACTGAAGAGGGACACAATGAATTAGTAGAGGAGGTACTAAAAAGGTTAGAAAAGAACAACCTATTTGTAAAACCCAAAAAGTGTAAATGGAAAGTGAGAGAAGTAGAATTTCTGGGAGTAGTAATTGGTCCAAGAGGGGTGGAAATGCAGAAGGAAAAGGTGGAGAGAGTACTAAACTGGCCAGCATCCCAAAACATCAAAGAAGTGCAGAAGTTTTTAGGTCTCGTCAATTATTACAAAAGGTTTATAAAAGACTTTGCTAGGATAGCAGCACTGCTGCATGTGCTGGTCAGGAAGGAGCAGAAATGGAAATGGGAAAGGGAATAGGAGGAAGAATTTGAAAGGTTTAAGATGGTATTCACCACAGAACCTGTCTTAGCTATTCTAGATATTGGTAGGGAGATAAGGGTGGAGGCAGATACTTCAGACTATATGATAGGGGGAGTGTTGTTGACAAAGGGTGAGGATGGGAAGTGAAGGCCAGTAGCCTTCATCTCCAAATCGTTAAACACTACAGAGTGAAATTATGAAATTCATGATAAAAAGATGCTAGCAATTATTAGGTGTCTAGAAGCATGGAGGCACTACTTGGAAGGAGCGAAGCTCGAATTTGAAATCTGGACAGATCATAAGAACCTCCAGTATTTTATGACAAGCCAAAAATTAAACCATAGACAAGCAAGATGGGCCCTATACCTGTCACGATTTAATTTTACATTAAAACATGTCCCAGAAAAGAGCATGGGGAAGGCAGATGGACTAAGCAAAAGACCCGACTGGCAGGAGGGAGTAGAAAAGGACAATAAGGACCAGAAACTGGTAAAACCAGAATGGATTAGGAGAGCCAAAACAATGATAGAGGAGGGAGACCTAAGGGAAAGAATCAAAAAGGCACAGGAAGGGGATGAAAGGGTAGTAAAAGCGGTAGAAGAGCTGAAGAGGGCAGGAATAAAGACACTGAAAGACAAAGAATGGAAAATAGAGGATGGGATAGTAATGAAAGAAGGGAGGATATATGTGCCAGAGGAGAAACTCAGGAGCAAGATAATATAATTGCATTATGACACCCCAGTAGAAGGACACGGAGGGAGATAAAAGACAGTAGAGTTGGTTGCCAGGAATTACTGGTGGCCAGAAGTAACAAAGGAAGTAGAGAGGTATGTAGATAGATGCAATGCATGTCAAAGGTACAAGAATCGAAGTGAAGTACCAGTGGGAAAACTAATACCCAATGTGATCCCAGAAAAACTATGGAGCCATATCTCAGCAGACTTTATCACCAAGCTGCCATTAGCCCAGGGATATGATGCTATCCTGGTAGTATGCAATTGTTTTAGCAAAATAGTGCATTTTATAGCCACAATGGAGAAAACATCAGCAGAAGGACTCACAAAGCTATTTCAAGATCACATATAGAAATTACATGGGCTTCCAGAAAGCATCATATCAGATAGAGGAGTGCAGTTCACGACAGAAATGATAAGGGAGTTGAATAGCTTGTTGGGAATCCAGACAAAACTCTTGACAGCCTATCACCCTCAAACAGATGGGCAGATGGAAAGGATAAACCAGGAGTTAGAACAGTATCTGAAGGTCTTCATCAACCATAGACAAGAGTAGTGGCTGGATTGGTTAGGAACAGCAGAGTTCGCATACAATAACAAAATCCACACAGCAACAAAAATATTGCCATTCAAAGTGAACTATGGTCAGGATCTGAGGATGGAGTTTGAAGGGAGGAGAAAGGGAAAGTACAAAGCAGTGGGGAAATTTGTGGAAAGAATGAAGAAAATCCAGGAGGAAGCAAAAGTAGTGCTAGGGAAAGCATAGAAAGAAATGAAGAAGTTTGCAAACAGAAGGCAAAGGGAGGGAGAAGAATACAGAGTAGAGGACCTAGTACTACTAAGTACAAAAGACTTAAAATGGCAAATGAAGGGGAGGAGATTAGAGAAATTGACAGAGCATTTTGTGGGCTCCTACAAAGTTAAGGGAATCGTCTCTAGCAACATAATAGAGTTAGAACTACCTAAGTCTATTAGAATACACCCTGTGGTTAATGTAAGTAGAGTACAGCTCTATAAACCACAGGTAGAAGGGCAGAAGAAGACACCACCAAAACTGGTCATTATCAAAGAAGAAGAGGAATTTGAGGTAAAAAAAAATCATAAACAAAAGAATGACCAGGGAGAAGGAAAAGTTTCTGGTAAGGTGGAAGGGGTATACAGTGGAGGGAGATACTTGGGAGAGTAGGGAAAACTTGGAGAATGCAAAGGAGTTGGTAGAAAAGTTTGAGAGAATATATGGAGAAGAGATTGAAGAACTAAGATAACAAGAGTCAGAAGAAAAAGAAAAGGAATTTAGTCAGGAATTACCTAGGGAGTTCACAGCAAAATTGCTATATAGTTGGGAAAAAAGGAGGTATGAAAAGGAAAGGGAAAAGAAGTGGGACAAAAACTGGAGTCAATGGAAAAATTCCTTGGGACAAGAAAACTTGAAGGGGAGACCATGTTATGAGAGCCCCAAGAAGAAAATGGTCTTCCATGCATTTAAACACTTAATCTAAAATCTCAAGTCATACAATGGGGTCAAGGAATAAATAGCATGGGAACTTAGGTAACCAAGTTATGTGACAAGGTCAAGTGACCTTAGAACATTCTGGAAGAACATGTGATCGTAGACTAGTAGTAGTATGGCCACTGTAAAATAGTATAAGTAGTAGTCCAATCTAAGAAAGAACTCCATCGAGTTCTTTTTGAACATCCACCTAGGGTGATCACTAAGGATATTCACTGTCTATCGATAACACCTAGGTCTTTTGCACTGGCATTCACTCTAACTTTACCTTTCCAAATACTTTCTTCCATCTCCAAAATCTTTTTGGTACTAACTCTCTTACTACTTTTTCATTTGGCTTTTCTCTCCTTCTTACTTGCTTCTTTCTTTTGCTTTTCTCTATTTCCTGGTTTCTTCCACACAAGGGTGGATACCTTGTTATTTTCACCTTCTCTTTCTTCCAATCAATTTTGGGGTTGTGTACTGCTAGCTATGGTATCCCCAAGATCACCTCCATCTTTTCTAGATCACATACATCCATCTTTACTCATTCCATATACCCCTTGTAATACAAGTTACATTCTATCTCATGTATTACCATTCTTCTGCTATTGTCTGTTCCATCTACATTCCTAATCTAGATTGGCCTTGCCAATTTCTCCTTCTTAAATTCCCACTTCTCTACAAACTTTTTATCTATAAATAACCCTGTTGCTCCACTATTCAATAGTGCTTTAATAAATATCCCTTTGTAAGTATCTATTTTTTCCACCTCCACTTATATCCATACTTCTCTTAGCAGTTTCATTGTTCTTCTTACATCTTTTACTTCCTTAATATTTTGGGTACTTGATCTATTGTCCAATTTTACATATTTCAAAACATTGTACTTATTATAGGAGGGCAGCTAGGAGCTTACTAACCTCTGTTCTCTTTTGACAGCTCACCTCCCTGATTGATTCTCCTTTCTTCCCCAATCCCCTGTCTTTTACTTCTACAGTCCCAAGCCATATGTCCAAATCCTCCACAGTTGAAACAAATTTGATATTCCCTCTTCTTTCCTCCTCTATCTACTGCTATTGGTCCTAGTCCAGTTTCAGTTCCCCTATACTAATTCCCTCTATTTTGATATCCCCCTCTGAAGTTCTGAGCTCCTGCCTTCCACATAATCTGCCTTTCCCTCCCTTTATACAATCCTTCCCCAAATCCTCCTCTTTGCTGTGTATTTCCCAAAGGGCATACCATGTTTCTTCCTAACATCCTCTTCTCTGCTCTACTTTGCCTTTGATTCCTATTCAACCTTACTGATCTCTCCTACCACTCTTCTATTGAACTAGGGGGGCTTTCTGCTTCTGCTAAATTTCTCCTGATTCCCCCATTTAATTCCCTTTTGAATTCTTCAAGAAGAGGCCATCCCTCATATTCACTTTCTCTTGCTATCTTTTTAAACTCCTGGACATACTCATCATACATCCTACTCTCCTGTTCTATTGTTATTAACTGTTCTACCTTTCTCTCTTTCTCTCCTGTCTTTCCAAACTTATTCCTCATCTTTTTAAATAGCTCTTCTACTGTCTTTACCTCCAACTTTCCTTTTGACAGCTTATCTAACAAGTTATCCTTCTATGCCTCAGCCACTCCTCCCTGTACATAAGACAGTACCCAGGCCATCTTTGTTGCCTTTGTCTCTCTTGTCATCTTCATACTCAAATATAGACAAGCTATATTGATAAATACACTTACTTTCTTTATCTTTTCTCTATATATAGGAGGCTTGACTACTTCCACTCAGCTTCCTCTCTGCTGTTGTAGGCTGGCAATCAAGGTGAAAAGTTGTTCTTCTCAAGATAGTAGGGACAGGGTAGGAGCATGTGACTCCTTGGGTTGCTGCTGATGAGACATGAATAGTAGTAGTGATGGTAATGGTAATAGTGATAATTCCTCTTCTTCTGAGAACATATAGATTTCTTGGTCAGATAGGGTAGCTATGATATCTACTTCTAGCTACCAAGGGTGAAACAATTATTGTCCCTAAGAAGGGAACCTCTACTCTAGACAGGGCTTTAAGAGCTTTACTGTCATTTTTCTGTGTAGATAGATAACAATACACCTGTAGCATGGAGCAGATAGTAAAAAGAAAGTATATAGCAATACTAGAAAGTGAGGTCAGGTCTCGAAGCAAGAACACTGGTATTGTCCAAGTTCTCTACCTGCAGTCTCTAACTGACTACAAAGTTCCCTTTTGTTATGAAACAGTTTCCAAAAAAAGAAACTATTTCACATGCATTCACTAATTTGCTGGACAACATAGGCAAATACAACAGAAAGATATAAATAGCATGGGAAACTATTACATAATACTAGATAGTTATTAGTAAGAGGTCTTGTGATCATAGGAGGTAGGTGTACAGACCATATACAATTTGTATAAATAGTAGATCTAATTCAACAGGGAACTCTATCAAGTTCTTCCTTAACATCCACCTCAGATAGTCCTTAAAGTCTTCACAACTTAGCAACAACACCTTTATACCTGGAACCCAGCTTCCAAAAAGCCTATGAGTGCTGTGCTCACTAGTGAGGATGATGGTAAGAGTAAGTATTGGCAAGGCCTCGAGGTGAGGGGTTACCTAAGGTACAAACTTAGAACTGAAGCTCTGATCCCAACCAGTGATGATTGAAAGGAAAGAACTCAATAAAGTTCTCTATTGGATTTCTACTAGTACTTATACAAATATCCCATGGTCTGTGCATCTGCTTCCCATAGTTACAAGACTATGACTAATAACTATATAGTTCTTACATAATACTGTTCCATGCTATTTATGTTCTCCCTACATTATATTTCTGGAGATTTTCCATCAAGTTGATGAATATATAAGAGATATTTTCCTTCTTTGGAGCCAACTCATAACACTGGAGACTTCTTTGGTTATAATATCTGGTTATGTTCTCTTGCACCTTTTGTTATGAGTTGGTTCCAAAGAAGGAAAATATCTCCTATGCATTTATCAACCTAATAGGGAATCTGTAAGGGCAACATCAGACAAAAGGCTAGAGGTCACACTGAAAAGCTAGATAAGGTCCTGGAAGCTAGAGTAATATTTGAGTAAGAGTAGATCTACCAATACAGGCTCTTATATATACTACAAGAGATGATCTGTGCACAGTCATATGAGCTACAGTCCAATAATAGTACTTTCTAATTAAGGTAACTAGAATGATTGCAATGACATATAGACAGAGAAGTAAGGGAGTAGATGGATATATGTTATAAAATAAAATCCACTAGATAATTATGAATCAGACACTTAGCTAAGCCTTATCCTAGGGTGACCACTGTCCCCTTACAGAATCTTCAGGAATATCATACAGAAAAGATATAAATAGCATGGAACAATATTATATAAGAACTATATAGTTATTAGTAATAGTCTTGTGACCATAGAAAGTAGGTGCATAGACCATGGGTGTCATGACTCAGCCAAATGGCTAAGTCATTATTTATTTTTCTTTTTCTTTTCTTTTATTTTAATTAGGAAATCAATGAATATGTGAGAGAAAATGACTCAAAGGGGATGTATGGGACTTTATAAATAGGAGTAAATACAGAATGTGTATAAGTAGTATACAGCAATTGAATAGGAACTCTATTGAGTTCTTTTTGTCAACTTGGACTAGAAGTAGTTCTAAGATGTCACTGTCTAAGTTTTTACAATGCAATATTTGTATAAGTAGTAGTAGAAATCCAACAGAGGATTCTATTGAGTTCTTTTCTTTCAATCATTACTGGTTGGGGTCAGAGCTTTAGTCCTAAGTCTGTACCCTTAATATCTTTTCAATTGTAGACTTGGTCCCTTCTACTGCTGCTCTTATTCTCTTCATGAACTTGTTTACTATTTCTAGTCTAGAGGGGCATTGTCTGGGTTTAAAGCCCATATAAAGAGTTTGTCTATGTTAAGGTGTAGACTTAGGACTAAAGTTCTGATCCCAACCAGTGACAATTGAAAAAGAAGAACTCAATAGAGTTTCCTATTGAATTTCTATACTTATACAAATTATCACAAACTTCATTTGGACCATAACTCCAGGAATACTTGACTAATTTCAACAATTTCAATGGCCACTGAAAGCCCTTAAGAAGACCTTTCAAATGATACCAAAAATAAATCAGTATTCACCAAGTTATCAACAGATCAGTTGGTAATCACCAAGTCACTGAACACTAAATTGCTGATATCTCAGAAACTACTTGACATAATTATTTGCTTCAATGACCATCATGAAGCTCTCTTCAATGCACTTTTTTGAGCTATAAATAGACCCCAAGGCAATAAGATCCCATGGAGATACAAGGTCCTCAATGTTTGCACATAATACTGATCTTTATCCATAGATTATCATCTGTTCTTGAATAGAACAAAGAACTACCCTAAGATGGTTAGGTTATCTCTATTTCAAGAATAATAGCACTTCTATATGTAGAACAATAGGTAGTGATCATGTGGTAGTCTATCCTGGTATATAGACCACTACAATCATGTATTTAAGGACTATATGTCTGAGGATAAATCTCAAACTTAACAACATCTTTTGTTACTGTCTAAACCTCGCTTCTAAGCCCCTTTTGAATCTATATTCATCAATTACAAATCAAGTAAGTAGCTATTTGTGATACAAATATCCTATAGTCTATGTACCTACTTCTCACAGTCACAAGACTCTTACTAATAACTATATACTTCTTATATAATATTGTCCCTATGCTATTTATATATTTCCTGTGTTATATTTTTGGAGGTTCCTCATCAAGTTGATGAATATGTAGAAGATATTTTTCTTTTTTGGAGTTGATTTATAACAGTCTAGTATTGAGTAGGAATAGAGTTTGTTAAGTAGAGGTATATACATTGTCATGAGTCACCCTAACTATGACAAAGTGCTATAAATAGAATAGACATGGACTAGAGTCAAACCAGTAGCTGATGGACAACTTGTAGTTTAAACAAGAACAAATACTGTACTTGTATATATAGTAGACTGTAATTAATCAAGAACTCCATTGAGTTCTCTTCTAACTCTAAGAACTACCTTGAGCTAAACCCTAACTTAAGGTTCTTGAGTCAGTTACTGACATAGTTGTTGTGCTGGAACTCTACTATAAGCAACAGGTCATATTAGTCATTCTGTCATTTGTTGACAAAGAGTCACAGATACTGGTCAAGCTCTTGATTGTAAGGGCAATATCAGATAGAAGGCTGGAGGTTATACCAGAAAGCTAGGTAAGGGTCCTAGAAGCTAGAGTGATATTTAAGTAAGGATAAAACTTATAAATCTGTAATGATAAATAGCTATAATATAGTAAGAGCCAGTCATGAATACAGAAGACTAAAGCTTATCTCAGATATCACCCAATATGGTAGATGACTGAGTATAAGCCTATGCACAGTCTGGAATTTATACTAGAGGTATGTTTTATATTTGTCATACAAATAGATCAAGAGAGAAGGAAAGAAAAATAACATCACAATGTCATTATTAATCAGTCCTGTTTGTTAGGTAGATGGAGATAGTAGGGTAGGAAGACTAGAATATACTGTGAATTACTATGAATATACTATGAGTACATACTCTGGGTTCTGGAAAGTAATGCAATGAGTGGAGTTGGAGAGTAGAACATGCTACTAGGTGAAATGAGAAATGTTGCTCTCCAGTCCCATGGTTTTACAGCTGGTCTGGAGGGAACACAACAATAACACAGGAGTAGAACAACCTTGGCCTCAGCTCATACACTGTGTCTCAATCTCCTGTTGCATATGTGGTTGTTTATTTCAGAGTAGTAGAACATTGTCTGAAGTAGGGGTAAATTCAGGAGTAAAGAGTTATATAGCAGAGAGAAAGATGCTACAAGAATATGGGAAAAGTGGCTTTAGGACTTTAATCTATGAACTGGGTTACTACCATGTATCTACCCCATATATATGCTATAACTAGAGTAGGAGAGAGCTAGTCTGAAATACAATACTTCTCCCAGTCTGAAACATGATACTCCTAATTCTAACCAAGTAGGAGATAAATAATAATAAAGAAAATTAAAATTAAAATTAATTATACCAAATTTCCAGTATATGACACTGTTCAATAGTAAATCTACCAATACAGGCTCCTATATATACTATAAGAAACAGTCTGTGCATAGTCATGTGAGCTACAGTCCAATAATAGCACTTCCTAATTAGGATAAATAGAATGATCAAGATAGCATATAGACAGAGAGGTAAGGGAGTAGATGAATATATATTATAAGATAAGATCTACTAGATAGATTATAAATCAGATACTTAGCTAAGCCCTATTCTAGGATGACTGACTGCTGTCCCCTTACATTGATTCACATATTCTGTCTGTCTATCTACCAAGTCATAGAGGATGCCAACTGTATTCCTAGTAATCTGTAAAGTTCTTTGGTGAAGAAGGCTATGAACTGGGGTCCACAGTCCAAGATTACATGTTTGGGTAATCTATGGAGCTTCCATACATTGTGGAGGGATAACCTTGCTACTCCTTCTACAGTCACTGCTGTGTGCATCAGAATAAAATGGGCCCACTTCAATACTGAGTCTACTACTGTCATAACTGCATTGTATCTGGAGGATTTGGGGAGTTCCACTACAAAGTTGATGCTGAGGGTATCCCACCTTGTCTCTGGCATGGGGAATGGGTGCAACTCTCCAACTGGAGGGTGTCTTATCACCTTTGTACAGAGGCAGAGCCTCAGAATTTGAAGAAGTAGAGTCAGATTAAGAGGTTTTATGTAAATCTGGAAAAAATGGATGTGTATTGTGGAGATATACCTATATCAGCAACAACAAGCGTCTGGTTGTTCAGGTTCGGAAGGGATAAAAACGTAAAGATTACTAGACATTAATAACTAAAAATATGACCCTCTATTCAACGTCCAATTGAGTGATCCGCACATTCTCCCGTATTTAATACCATCTCCGTAATCTTGAGTGACCCACATGGCTTCTCAAAGTCATCGCATGTCCA
>Ga0153996_1000599_pt1 | contig 16102 bp, 17 predicted proteins | sample TSNC080MetaG_FD_104728 | JGI IMG/M metagenome (GOLD analysis project Ga0153996, IMG submission 104728) | Attine ant fungus gardens microbial communities from North Carolina, USA - TSNC080 MetaG | ecosystem: Host-associated > Fungi > Mycelium > Unclassified | place: USA: North Carolina, Lumber...
AAAATGTTATGTCCCTTTTTTAATGAATAACATTGATTTTAGCTTAATGGATTTAGTAAAAGAAAACAGCACAATTTCTTGTGCTGCTTAAATACTCCATTTACCCATAAGAGAGTAAGAACCAAATAATTTTTTCATGGACTTCTTTTTAGGTGTTGCAAATTTTTAAAGTTATTATTCAGATGACTAAAATGTTAGTTTTCTACCTTCTACTTTCTCTAGTAGTTTTTCAATTCTTATCGTACAATCTTGTTTTCTAATAAAGGATTTATGCCATGAATTGGATAAAGGAAAGTAAGTACCATCCTTTGATTTCTGTCCTAAATCCCATTGTTTATTTTTATCTTGATGCTCATAAATCCAATCAATAGCGTATTGCAATTTATTTTTAGCACAATCATATCCAGCAATTAGCTCTAATGCGGCTAACCATCTATTTGTTTGAATTGATTGGAAAATCTGTGGAATTTCAGCAATCTTTGAGTGATAGATATAAGTAATACCATTATCATGATTAATTAAATAATCGACAAAGTGGTTTTCTGTTTCTTTATCCAACACTCCTTGAAGCAAATTGATCATATAAAATTGGGATACATTGATTACACGTTCCCTTTTATTTAATATGGGAATATATTTTCTATATTCTTTGCTATATAGCGATTCATCAAAATGACCATTCTTAAAGGCATGTACTACAATATCAACCCACATGTTAACGATAGAAATCGTTAATACATCCTCTTTATCAAATATCCGAATCCAAGTAGCAATCATATGTTTTTCAAAAGCATCCCAATTTAGTACTTTCTCTCGTCTATCTGGAAGATTTTGTGAGCCTGTTAAAACATTACGCATATAATTAAGTGCTCGTTTAATAGGTTCATCATCTTTAGTCAGTCCTAATATGAAAAGGCGTCTTAATGCTTGTTCAGTTGTCATTGGCACAATGGTAGTTGGTTTTGAAAGAGTGTGAAAATATCCCCAACTTCCATCATCATGTTGTAATGAAATAATTTGTTGAACCCATTTATTATTATATATATCCATATATCATACCTCCAAATTACTATGGTACTTGTTTAAAAACATGAACCAGATGGAAAATAAAGCGAAGAGGCAAAACGACAGTATCTAATATTATTATTTGTTTATTTCATTGACTACTTGTTGTAAATCAAATCTTCCTTGATTATCTTCAAAAAGCATCTTAAACCCTTCCTCTTTTTGATATCTAGGAATAATATGAATATGGAAATGATCCACTGTTTGATAAGCGACTTGATTAGCATTTGAAACAATGTTAACACCTTCAGCTTTTAGATGATTAACAATCTTTTTTGATAAATCAGTGACTACTTCAAATAAATGCCCACTTGTATGTTTATCAACATCTAATATGTTTTTGTAATGTTTTTTAGGAACTACTAATGTATGGCCTTTCGTTACTTGTGATAAATCAAGAAAGGCAATACAAATATCATCTTCATATAAAATACTTCCAGAAATTTGCTTGTTTATAATTTTACAAAAAATACAATTTTCCATAGTTTTTTCATCCTTTCTAAAAAGCAGAATAAGGTTTCCTTATTCTGCTAGATAACCTCCTGATAGAGATTGTATTTGTTTTTTAATAATACTTTCATAAACATCAAAGTTATATTCTTTTAAATAATGGACTTCTACTACAGTACGAACAGCCGATGAAGAAATCATTGTAGTAGTTGCTTCTTCTTTAAACGCTTCAAAATCAGTTTCTTGAACGAAGATAAGAGCCCAAGAAGCATTATCACTTAAGGTAACAGGAACGCTATAATGTCCAATATATGATAATTGAGGTAAAAGATTAATAATTGCAGAATCGACAGATGATGTAGATGATAACGTAGATACTAATCCGATGGATGCTTCTGTTTGTGAAGTCTTGGTATTGTATTGAGCAAAAGCTTCATCAAATGTGATTTCACCATTAGTAATAGCACTGTTTACTTCATAGGCAGTTGATTCTGTATCAAATGTAATAACTTTTAATTTTCTAAAAGAATAATTTTCTACTAATGTTTGATAGTTTTCATTAACATACTTTTCAGATAATAGATTTTGTCTTGCACTTGGAATCATGACATCATTTATATATGTATCAACATCTGTGTAACCAAGAGTTTCAACCACATATTTATTAAATGCAGCTTCATCTCCCAGTACGTTTATATAGCTATCTATGATTTCTTGAACAGCTGTGTCAATTGCCTCTTGATCGACAATCACCGTTTTAGCGACAATTTTTAAAGCTTCGTCTAATATATAATCTGCACCATAGCTAGCCATTAAATATTCATAGATCTCTTGATTCGTAATCGATAGGTTTTTGCCTTCGACTACAACCGTATTAGCATCATCTACTTTTGTTGAATATGAGGTAGATGAACTTGAAGAACATGCAGTTATAAAACTAGCAACGATAAGCAAAGCAATTAGTTTTTTCATTAGCCATTACCTCCTTCTCTAAGTTTACTTCTAGCATCTAATTGAGTAGTTAGTATTTCATTAACTATTTTTTCAATTGTTTCATTATGGTATGTAATATCATAAGAATTAAAAGCTACATAAGATAAATAAGAATCATACGTATAAATTTTTCCAGTACCAGCTTTTGTTATTTGATCATCATTTTTTATTGTTTCTTTATCTGTAGAATCAATTTTAATAAAATGATATCCATATTCTGAAACGACAACACCACTAATTTCTCCTTCATCTAAAGCTAACATTGCAGTTAAAAATTCAGTAACAAAACTACTGTCTGCATCAGCAAAACCTAAAGAACCACCACTAGAAGCAGAGGAATCATCAGAATAGCTTGTTGCGATATCAGCAAAAGGTTTTCCTTCATTAATTAATTTTTGAACTTCTTCTACTTTCGCAAGCTCTTCTTCAGTAGGATTTGTAGAATCTTCCATTTTGATTAAGATATGAGAAACATATCTAGGAGATTTTAATTCATAATAATCATCAAATACTTCATCAAAGTTTGCTGTTACGTAAGCTTCTAAGAATTCAGTTAATTGGTATGAATAAACAAGCATTTCTTGATATTGTTCAATAGAATTATATCCTTGATTTTGTATTGCACTAAGTAGATAGGTTTCACCGCTTCCTCCATAGTAACTAGTATATGCATCTTTAAGTTGTTTAATTTGTAATTCTGCATCTGTTTTCATTGCCTCAGTAACAGGATAATTTTGTTCAACTAATTTAATAAATATTTTTTGAAATACCGTTTGTTTCGCTGTTGAGTTATTTAATAAACCTATATAAACATCATTTGCATAAATTGATTCTTGATTAACAGTGGCTAATGCATTATCACTAGATGTTTGTTTATTATTTGAACACCCATTTAATAATAATATGCATATAAGACCACCTACGGCTAATTTCTTAAGCGCCATATTTTTTCCTCCTTTAAAGTTACTTTTTAATTATATATTGTTTTCGATATTTTTTCAATAATATAGAGAAATATAGGCTATAGTACAAAAACTAATTCTTTTTTCCCATAATATATAATGTGCAGTTGAAATGGGGTGAGCTTATGCATAATGAATGTGGATGCGGATGTACTAATGGATTCAGTGGATCATTTACATTTGTTTTAGTACTATTTATTCTAATTATCATTATTGGATTTAATCATTGTTAAAGAAAGGAGTGTTGAATATGGTGCGTGATAACTCATTTGCTTTAGTGTTAGTATTATTTATTCTATTAGTTATTATCTGTGGTTTTTGCTGTTAATCATATAACGGAAATAAGAAGAAGTAGATTACTTCTTCCTATTTTTGCTTTTGATAAGTTACTAAGATTGTTTTTAAAACAATCATACTAGGAATCGCAAAAATAACTCCTAAGAATCCAAAAATTTTACTAGCAGTAAGCATAGTAAATAGGATTAAAAAAGATGGAATGTTCATCTGTTTACTATAAATTCTAGGTGTAATTACATAACTATCGATATTTGATATAATGACTAGAGCTATAATTAATATAATAAGTTTAGTGATTGATAAGGGTAAAGCTGTTAATATTGTCAAAAAACTAACAGCTATCGGTCCAATATATGGTAGTAGACTACTAATTCCTGCTAGTATGCTAATAATTGCATGGTATGGATGATGTAGTATTCGCAATATAATAAAATTTAATAAAAATTGAATAAACATTAAGGTCACATACACTTTGAGATATTGTCGTATTTGCTTATTAATTGCAGATAGATAAATAGGGATTGATTGATTTATCATACTTGAGTATTTTTTAATTTGATGATTGATAGACTCATATTTTATGACAAAGTAAAAAGTAAATATCAGATACGTAAGTATATTACCAAAATATTTAAGAATTGTAGAGAAAGCTGTGAAAAAGGTTTCAATTGTTGTTGGAGTAACTAAGTATTGTTGAATGATTTCTTGCATATTTTCAATAGAAATATGATATTGAGTAATTCCTTGATTAATAATATCGGTATATTTTAATAAAAAATTAATCAGATCTAAAATATTTTGATAGATAATTGGGTATAATTTTGAGAAGAATATAAGACAAAGGCCAATGATAACTAGACAAACTAGACATAATGATAGGATTCGAGAGCGTGCAAATTTTTCTATGAAAGATACTAATGGGTACAATAAATACGCAAGAAAATAACCAATAAGAAGAGGACGTATAATAATAACTAGAATAGAGATATAGGATGATAACGAATTAAGATGTGTTAAAATGTTTAAAAATAGTAAAAAAGCAATCACGAAAAGAAGGTTGTTTAATGACAGATATTTCTTTATATAGGTAATAATGGAATCCATATATTCACTTCCTCTTTATTACTATAGTTATTTATCCTTAAGAATATGAATCACTAGTTTATATTGGGCATATTAATTGTTTTATCAATGACTTTTATTGTAAAATAAAAAAAAGAAGGGGGTTTAACATATGTCAGTATTAAAAATTATTGATTTACATGTTTCGATAGATGATAAAGAAATTTTACATGGAGTTAATTTAGAAATAGCAAGTGGTGAAATTCATGCTATTATGGGACCAAATGGGAATGGTAAATCTACTTTATTATCAGCTATTATGGGACATCCAAAATACATAGTAACGCAAGGAAGCATCACTTTAGATGACGTCAATGTTCTCGCGATGGAAGTTGATGAGAGGGCAAGGGCTGGATTATTTTTAGCAATGCAATACCCACAAGAAATCTCTGGTGTGACAAATTCTGATTTTATGAAAGCAGCGATAAATACGAGAAGAGAAAAACCGATTGGATTATTCCAATTTGCTAGATTATTAGAAAATAGTATTGAAGAATTACAGATGAGCGAGGATTTAGCACATCGTTATTTAAATGTTGGTTTCTCAGGTGGAGAAAAGAAACGTAATGAAATATTACAAATGAAATTATTAGAACCTAAATTTGCTTTATTAGATGAAGTAGATTCAGGATTAGATATTGATGCATTAAATATCGTTGCTAAGACGATAAATTCGTTAAAAAATGATGCCTTTGGTTGTTTGATTGTCTCCCATTACGAAAGATTATTTGAATTAGTTAAACCTAGCCATGTTCATGTTTTATTACGTGGAAGAATTATTATGTCTGGTGGTTATGAAATCATTCAAAGAATAGACAATGATGGATATCGTTGGTTAAGTGAGTTTGCTGAAGATGCTAAGGAAGAAGAAACTGATTCAAGAATCATTTTAGGAAATTGTGCAATTAAAGAAAGTACTAGTGGGTAAAGTTATGGTTAATGTATTCAAAAGTGTTACGAATTATCTAATCCTAAAAAATAACCAGATTGTTCATAAACAGCTGGATTCAGGCATTAAAGTATCGCTAGAAAAAAACAACATTTTGATTGAAGTCAATCATGCAAGTAACGTTATTTTACAAGTTAATTTGAATGAAATAAAAGAATCAACCAACATCAATTATTTGATTCATTCGAATAGTCATTTAAAGATTATAGAATTACATCATTTTAATCATTCCGTAGATTTTAATAGGCATATTGATATTCAAGAAGGTTGTAACATCACTTTTTTAAGTTTTAATGAAGGCAATCGCCTTGTTTCAATAAAGGCAAATGATTATTTTAAAATAGGCAAAGATGTCACCTTATCCTCTGCTTATGGTGAATTATCTGATTGCTCCATAAAAGGCACGTATTTTTATGATCTAATTGCTGAAGGTAGTCATACACTTGTGAAAACTGCAGCTTTATCTACGCAAAAAGCGACCAAAGAATTATATGTAAGTTTACAGCATAAAGCTAAAAACACATATGGAGAGATGGAAAACTACGGAGTTTGCCAAAATCAAGGTTATTTGAAATTTGAAGGTCTAGGCAAAATCGATTTTGATAAGTCGTTAGCTAGTAGTCATCAAACAAGTAAAATAATGGTTTTAGATGAAAACTGTCGAGCTGAAGTAAATCCATTATTAATGATTGATCATCATGATGTACAAGCTAGTCATGCAGCAGGTGTTGGGCGTATGGATGTAGAGCAATTATACTACTTACAATCTAGAGGTTTAACAGCAGATGAGGCAAAGCATTTAATTACCATTGGATATTTATTACCTATTGTAAAAGAAATGGATAATCAAGAAGTGACAGATTATTTTGCCGATATATTATACCAGAAAGTAGGAAAATAAATGGATATTTCTAAGCTACATCAAGACTTTCCAATGTTACAACAACAAATGCAAGGACAATCATTGATCTATTTTGATAATAGTGCAACTACATTTAAACCAAAATCTGTGATTGAAGCTATTATTAAGTATTTAACAGATTATACTGCAAATGCAAGTAGAGGAGATTATGATTTAAGTTATCAAGTCGATCAAGCATATGAAGGAGCAAGAGAAAAAGTCCGTACATTTATTAACGCTGCTAAAAATGAAGAGATTGTTTTCACCTATGGGACCACTGATGGATTAAATATTATTGCGTTTGGTTATGCTTTACAACATCTAAAACAAGGCGATGAGATTTTGATAAGCGTTGAAGAACATGCTAGTAATACGTTACCATGGTTTGAAATCGTAAAAGAAACTGGTGCTATAATTAAGTATATTCCATTGGATCGAAATGGTAGAATTACCTTAGAAAATGTACAGAAAACGATATCTGACAAAACAAAGATTATTTCATTAGCAGAGATTAGTAATGTTTTAGGTTATCAAGTTCCAATTAAAGAAATTACAAAACTAGCTCATTTATATGATATTAAAGTAATTGTTGATGGAGCTCAATCTGTGCCACATAAGAAAACAGATGTTATTGATAGTGATGTTGATTTTTTAGTATTTTCAGGTCATAAAATGTGTGGGCCTACAGGAGTAGGTGTTTTATATGGTAAATATCATTTACTTGCTGAAACCAATCCAACTAGATTTGGTGGGGGATCGAATGCAAGATATCAACAAAATGGGAAAGTTATATTAAAAGAAACACCTAGTAAATTTGAAGCAGGAACGATGAATATTGAAGGAATTATTGGGTTAGGAGCTGCGATTGATTATCTATCAGAGATTGGAATGGACACGATTTATCAACATGAAGTTGATTTGCGAAGTTACTGTGTAAAAAAAATGCAAGAATTAGATAATCTAACGATTTATAACGCTGATTCAGAAATTGGACCAATATCTTTTAATATTAAGAACGTATTTTCACAAGATGCTGCTTCTTTATTCAATTCCTATGGAATTGCTGTTAGAGCAGGCCAACATTGTGCTAAAATATTAGATAATTATTTAGAAGTAACAACAACCATTCGTGCTAGTTTTTATTTCTATAATACAGAAGCAGAGATAGATAAATTTATTGAAGTTTGTAAGAAAGGGGAGAATTTTCTAGATGCGTTTTTTGGATGACCCAATGTTTTTAAGGGATATAATTATGGATCATTATGAAAGTCCTCGTAATCATAAATTAGTACAAGGAGATTCTACATATTATCAAATAAATATGAATTCAGCAACATGTATTGACAATATTGATGTTCAATTAAAAATGGAAGAAGACGTAATCAAAGATATTCGCTTTGATGGTGAAGCTTGTGCTATCAGTACAGCAAGCACTTCTATTATGAGTGAATTATTAAAAGGAAAATCTGTAAAAGAGGCGAAAGCTATTATTGATAATTACATAAATATGATCTATGAAAAAGAATATAATCCTGATATATTACAAGAAGCAATAGCCTTTAAAAATACACATAAACAAGCAAATCGAATTAAATGTGCAACCTTAGGTTGGATAGCCGTGACTAAATTAATTGAACAAGCAAAGGGGGAAGTGAACAATCATGATTGATAAAGAAAAAGAACTTCCAAAGCAAGAGTATCAATATGGTTTTAATGATGGAGATGTATCTGTTTATAAGACTTCTAAAGGAATTAGCGAAGAGATTGTAAGAGAAATTTCTCAAATAAAAGAAGAACCTGAATGGATGTTAGAATTTAGGCTTAAAGCTTTAAAAAAATTTAATCAAATGCCAATGCCTTCTTGGGGTGTTGACTTATCTAAATTAAATTTTGATGATTATACATATTATATTAAACCAAGTGATCAAGAAGCAAGAACTTGGGATCAAGTACCAGATAAAATTAAAGATACCTTTGATCGATTGGGTATTCCTGAAGCAGAACAAAAGTTTTTAGCAGGAGTATCTACACAGTATGAATCAGAAGTCGTCTACAACAATATGTTGAAAGAAGTGGAAGAAAAGGGAGTTATCTTTTTAGGAACTGATGAGGGATTAAAAGAATATCCTGCCTTGTTTCAAAAATACTTTAACTCTGTTATTCCGATTACAGATAATAAATTTGCTGCTTTAAATGGAGCTTTTTGGTCAGGAGGATCATTTGTATATGTACCTAAAGGTGTCAAATTAGATAAACCATTACAATCGTATTTTAGAATTAATTCAGCACAAATGGGACAATTTGAAAGAACCTTAATTATTGTAGATGAAGGTGCTGATGTTCATTATGTAGAAGGATGTACAGCTCCTGTTTATTCTGAAGATTCAATGCATGTTGGAGTCGTAGAAATTGTTGTATTGAAAGATGCGAGGTGTCGTTATACAACGATTCAAAACTGGAGCACTAATATCTTAAATCTAGTTACGCAAAGAGCGAAATGTTATGAAAATGCTTCTATGGAATGGATTGATGGTAACATTGGTTCTAGTAAAACAATGAAATATCCTTGTATTATTTTAGAAGGTGACAATTCACGTGGTAATTGTATTACAATCGCTGTTGGAAGTGAAAATCAAGTTATTGATAGTGGAGCGAAAATGATTCATCTTGGTAAAAACACCTCAAGTACTATTGTATCTAAATCAGTGGCAAGAGGTGGTGGTAAAGTTAATTATAGAGGATTTGTTCAACATACTAAAAAAAGTAGTAATGCTAAATCTAAGATTGAATGTGATACTTTGATTTTAGATGATAAATCAACTAGTGATACTATCCCAATTAATAAAGTTGCGAATAATAATTCTATTATTGAACATGAAGCGACTGTTTCAAAGGTATCAGAAGAACAATTATTTTATTTAATGAGCCGTGGTCTTAGTCAAGAAAAGGCAACGGAAATGATTGTTATGGGCTTCATTGAACCATTCTCAAGAGAACTTCCAATGGAATATGCTGTCGAATTAAATCAATTAATCAAGATGGATATGGAAGGTAGCGTTGGATAATTATTTGATTCGTCAAAGAATGAAAGAGAAAAGAGAGTCTTTGAGTGCAACAGAACATCAAAAACTCTCTTTCATAATAAGTAATACAATCTTGGATTCATTGGACTACAAAACAGCAAATACAATTGGAATATATGCTAGTAAAGCAAATGAAGTCGATACCTATAAAATTATTAGTAAAGCATTAGAAGATGGAAAAACGGTATGTTTACCTAAAGTGGTAGGGAAGGATTTACTATTTTATCAGATAATGTCAATGAGAGATTTGAGCGAGGGACATTTTCATGTATTAGAACCAACAACCAAAACAATTATAAAGGATATTAATTGTATGTACATTCCTTTATTAGCATTCAATAAGCAGAATTACCGAATTGGCTATGGTAAGGGATACTATGATCGCTATCTTATGAATGTAGGAACTAGAAAAATCGGATTAGCTTTCTCTTTTCAATTTGATTCTGCTATTGAAGTTCATTCATTAGATATTCCAATGGATGAAATCATAACAGAACTCAGTGTTCATAAATTAAGATTGACAAACAGATGACTCCTAAACTAAGTGGATTTTTTAATAAATCTACTTTTTTATACCATTAGCAAAATTCTAGTAATTTAAGTTTGTATAAGAAGATTATTGTTAATATATTAACAATAGGTTAATTAATAAAGAAAGAATTATATAAACAAAGATTGACAAGCATATCAATTTTATGTAAGAATAGGCATAAGGAGGACATATGTAATGAAAAAGTTTTTATTATTAATAGTAGTGTTTGGTTTTATTTTTACTGGATGTAGTAGCAAAGAAAAGGATAGTACAAATAAAGATAGCGATACTCAAGATTCAAATTCGAAAGATAAGTCAACAGAAATTATTCGAGGTGAATGGAATGGTGATACGTTTACTTCTCATGTTGGTGAATTTAAGTTTACAAAGCCGAGCTCTTGGTATACGTTAAGTGATGAAGAGATTGCTCAAACAATGGGAATTGGATATGAACAAATGTCAAAAGAATGGGGTATTGATTACTCTGTAGAAGAGATGGAAGATTTGCTTTTATATGACATGATGGTCGTAGATATGACCACTGGATCAAGTGTTAATGTTATATATGAAAGTATTGAGGGAAGCTATACTGCAAAAACGTATTTAGAATTAACTAAAGTATCGTATCCTTCAATGAACTATGGTGATATCTTTCAATTGGAAATTGCTGGTGGAAAATATTATGCGATGCAAACCTCTTTGGAAGGTGGATATACAGCTGTAACTATATTAAAGATTAATAATGGTATTGCTTGTTGTATTACCGTTGGTTTAGTTGATGGTGGAGAATCACTTGACGAAATTATTAGTTATTTTTCATAAGATAATAAGTGGATTTTTTAATAAAATCTACTTTTTTTATGCCTTGCTACATATAGTATAATGGTGATTCAATTGCGGAAAAGAAAAAAAAACAAAAAGATGGTATTACTTAAGAGAGTAGCAATCACAATAATTATTCTGGTTGTTTTAGTATCTGTATATATTCTTTATAAATACAGACAAAATCAAGAAGTACTAAAACAATATGGTGAAATGGCTCTTTTATCCTTTACAACTTCTATTGTTACACAATCAAAACAAAAAGTATTTAGTGAGAATTATGACGATATATTAATAACGGTTAATCGAGATCAAAATGGGAGTATTGAGAGTATTGATTATGATATGGTCTATGCTATGCAATTGTCTGATCAAATAATGAGAGAAGCAGAATCAACAATTAATGGTGTGTTATCAGGGAATTACGAAGCAAAAGATGATTCGAGATATCAAAAAAATCTAGAAAAGATTTCGAAAAATAAAGGATTAATTGATACTATTCCCTTAGGAACAATTTTGAACGAGCCTTTATTATCATTACTACCAATTGGATTTCCAGTAAAATTTGATTCTTACGCATTAGTTTTTTCAAATGTTACAAGTTCATTAGAAACCTATGGTATTAATCATATTAAAATAGAATTATTATTAAATATAAGATTAACACAAAAGATGGTTTTACCTCTGTTTAGTGAGGTTAGAACCATAGAATATTCATTTCCAATTGCCTTAAAAATTGTATATGGGCAATTACCATCATATTATTATAATTTATTGGGGGGATAGCATGCAAGATTTAGTATACGAATTTTATGGAATATATCCTTACTTTGATTATGGATTTCATTTTGTTGATCATCTTCTTCATTACGTTTTATTTCCATTTGAAGATGAAGAATATCTAAAAATATTATTAGAAAAAGTATCCTTTATTGAATTTCGTTTAAAAAAAAGTTGTTTTCATATTGAAAAAAATAAGCATGGTAATTATATTTCGAATGGATATGTATTATTTTCTTATACAAAAAATGAAGTAACTACGGAAGAAATATTTGTGATGAATCAAATTATATTTGATCAAGAACCATTTAATTTATTAGAAATACGTGATAAATGGGTAAGTAAGGTTGACTTTTTTAGGCGTAGATACTTACATTTATTAGATTTAAATCATCCTTGTTATGAGCAATATTGCATTATGACTTTGTTTTATTTAGGACAAGCAGAAACTGCTATTGGTTATTTAATTGATGTTGTTTATGATCACCCAAATCAAATACTATATGGATTTGTAAGTCATCAAAGAATTCAAACCATTGAGTTTGAAGAGCTATATAATCCACTATATTTCGTAAAAGATAACCGTGTTAGGGATATTATTGAACTATATAAAAAAAATATGGTTCACTTAGATGATATAGAATTGTTTATTAAACAATATCGCTTATCAAATATAGAAATTCATTATATGATGGCTCGATGTCTTTTTCCAACTTTTTATTTCGATTATGTAGAAGAAGATTATTTTAAAGAAAAAACGACCAATCAAGAGATTTTAGACACGTATCATAAAATAGAATTGAATTTGCTAAGAATTAGAGAATTATATTTTTTATTGAATCAATATTATCCATTGCGACCAATTAATTGGCTAATGAAAGATTAGATTTTTAGAAGTTAATATGATATAGTAATAGCTGAAAGAAGTGAAAGCAAATGCAAAATAAAATAGAAGAAACTATCAATAATTTGAAAAATGGAATTGATGTTAGAAAACAACTTATCTCTTTAAGAAATGATGTAAGAAGTGAAACAGAATACAAAAATGAAGATTTTATCTTTTTAAAAGAGTATTTAAATCATGAAGATCCTAAGGTGCGAAAAAATGCTGCATTAATAATAGGTGAATTAGAATTGGATGAAGTTTTTGATATCTTGTTTTTTACGTATTTGAATGAAGAACAATTATTCATAAGGGATTCTTTACTAAAGGCACTATCTTACTTTGATTTAAGTGCTAAAATTGATATTTTGGAGAAACGATTGGTTGTTCTAAATGCCTTGATTCATAGTGATCAATCAAAGCATTATTTAAAAGAACAACGTATGATAAAAAGTATTCTACATGGTTATATGCAAAATAAAAAACATAAGTTTGTTGGTTTAGATAAAGACTATACAATGATTTTGACAACATTACGTAATCACCAAGAAATTGTTAGTGACTCATTAATCAACATCAATACTAAAAAAAATTCGTTAGGTATCGCAGTTAAAGAAAAATCGTTACGATATATTATGCAAAATCATTGTTTTCGAGATATCCTATTTCCAATCATTAAAACAAATTCTTGGGATGTAGAAGTTCTTAGTGATAAGATAGTATCCTCGACATTAAATCAATTCTTAATGAAAGTACATGAAGGGGAGGAAACGTTTCGTTTTCGCTTAGTTATTAATTCTTCACACGATATTAACATTAAAAAACTATGTGATTTAATTGAAACAAAGAGTAAATCAAAATTAACGAATAACCCTTCAGATTATGAAATAGAATTATACATTAAAGAAAGCAAAGCAAATGAAGCATTAATTTATGTCAAACTAATGTGCATTAATGATTTCCGTTTTGCATACCGTGAACAATTTTTAGCGACTTCAATCAATCCAGTTGTAGCAGCAACGATTATGCAATATATTGTACCCTATATTAAAGAAAATTCAGATGTTTTAGATCCTTTTTGTGGGGTAGGAACGATGTTGATAGAACGAAATTATATTGAAAATACACATTTTATGATGGGGGTTGATTATTATGGGGAAGCCATTAATAAAGCAAAAAGAAATACACAATTAGCAAACTGCCAAATTCATTATGTACAAAGAGATATTCTCACATTTGCTCATCAACATCTATTTGATGAGATTATTACTAATATGCCAAGTCATTCTAGAGCTATGGAACTTGAGAATACGTATGATGGTTTTTTTAAAAAGATGATTCAATTATTGATTGATGGTGGATACGCATTCTTACATACCAGTGAGATTGGCTTAATTAAAAAGAATTTAAAAAAGTATAAAGCCTACTTTAACTTAGTCGATGAGATTGTTATACTTAAAGGAAACAAACAAACAACTTGCTTGTTTATTATACAGAAAAATGAAAATTAGAAGAGAGTATGTGTGGGTACTTTCATCTATCATATGTTATATTGCAGATATGAATCCTACCATTATATAATTTAGTATATAAAAGAACGTTAAAATTTTATTATGCGAATCAATGGGGGTAAAGAGTTATGGAAATGAATATGAGAACAGAAAAAGAAAGGCAAAACGCACTTCAAGAATTTAATAAAATGTCGGATTATTATGATAAATACAGACCAGATTATCCAGAGGAAATGATAAATATAATTATAAATAGAGCAAATTTAATTAGCGGTTCAAAACTTTTCTGCATACCAAAAGCGAGAAATTCATTTAGATCTCCTCGCTTTTTATATGCATTACTAATTTGTTATAGAGCATATTTGGCAGGTAGCTGTATAATATAGTAGGGTGGGATAATTTATTCCACCCTTCCTTACGTGAGAGAACTAAGGCTCTTTTTTCGTAGTAAAATAATTTAATAACAATTACTTATTAACAGTGCTATCTAGACTAATTAATTCATCTAAATAATTGTTTGAATCCACAAGATTTTTAACCTTTTCTTTAAGTATCTTAGCAACTAAAAATCCTTCATTCTCTAAGGTTATCGGATTTATTAGTAGTAAAGATTTGTTATCATTGAAATCAAAATAGAAATCTCTTGTTATAATTTGTTGCGGAATCGGAGCATATGACAAATAATTTGATATATATTTTTTATGGACAATTATTTGAACCTTTTCTATATTTTGATAATCATAAAACTTCAAGTATTTTTTACCGTCGTTAAATACAACATCTAAAAAATAATTAAGATTAGAGAATATATTTTCAGTTTCAAAAAATCTTACTCCGTCTTCCAAAAACTCAATATATTGTTCTGCTCCACCTCTTGTCGTATATTGTTTTGTTCCAACTAATAAAAACAAAAAGAAACTTAAAAAGCTTAAACTCGTTACAGCAACAAAAGGAATATCTCCAAATATTTTTTTAATACCTACAAATAAACATAGAGAAGCTATCATTGATGAAACTATCATTTTACATAAGATTTTTATTGCATGATTTTTTGTCATTCTTCTACCTAAAGAAATTGTTTTGTTCGTTTTTTGAAATCCGAAATTAAATGGATAAATTTTTGTATCAATAGATGCGATAGCAGGTATCATTGGTAACTGCTTCTCTTTAAAATATTGTACCATAGTATGCACTGCTTTCAAAGAAGCAATGTTAGACTCAATATTTACTTCTCTTGTTGTTAGACATTCATTAAAACTCAGCTTTCCATTAAGTATTGCTCTAATATCATCAATAGGTATTTCAAGTTCTCTTAATAAAATAATTAGTCTCAATGTTTGTATATCCTTATCTTGGTAATTACGATATCCATTTTTCATTCGTATTGGGGCAATCAACCCTTCCTTTTCATAAAACAACATAGTTTGCTTACTAATACTTAATAATGTTTCGACCTCATTAGCTTTCATAAAAAACACCTCCTTTTCTACTTTATACACTATATAGCAACTATATAGTCAAGTGTTTTTTTGATAATTTATGCATTTATAAGTATCGTAAGAGGATTTAAAGAAAAAGAGCAGATAATCTTGATGATTGCTTATTCACTCAATTGCTATTACTCTATTCGTTACTATTCACCGAGAAAGAATAAGAAAGAAAAGATACAAGTGTTAAAAAAAGTGTAGTAATATGTAAAATAGAGAGGAAAAATTCTTGATATTATCAGGGTTACTCTCGTTTTTACTTTAC
>Ga0153996_1000601_pt1 | contig 16090 bp, 14 predicted proteins | sample TSNC080MetaG_FD_104728 | JGI IMG/M metagenome (GOLD analysis project Ga0153996, IMG submission 104728) | Attine ant fungus gardens microbial communities from North Carolina, USA - TSNC080 MetaG | ecosystem: Host-associated > Fungi > Mycelium > Unclassified | place: USA: North Carolina, Lumber...
AAAATAATTTTCTGATACGGCACTATCGGCTGACTGGTCTTTATCCGGAAGGCGGAACGCGGTCAGCATGATCAGGATGGCGATTACTGCGGTCACGATGTCGACGAAGAAGATCGTTCCCAGCGGCATCATTGACAGAAGCATCGCACCCAATACCGGAGAAGCAAGACTGAACAGCGCCTGCATACTGCCGTTAATGCCGTTGATCCGGGTCAGATGCTTCTCCGGCACGATATCCGGCAAGAGGGCACCGATACACGGCTGCTGAATTGCCGAACCGAGCCCGCGGATGATCAGAGCTACACAGAGTAAGGGGATTGATCCGTGTCCCGTCAGAAATAATATGGCGACGATCAAAGTGCAGAAAGCAATGCCGGCGTCAGCAACCATGATCAGTGTCTTGCGGTTGTATTTATCCGCCCATACGCCGGCAAACGGCGATAGTATAAACATCGGTAATATAGCGCATAAGATAGCGATTGTAGCGTAGATTCCAGATTTTGTCTGAACCGTAATATACGAGGTGATGGCAAACTGTACCAGTGAGGAGCCGAGTATCGATACCGCCTGACTGGACAGAAAGATTGCCGTATTTTTTTTCCATTTATATTCCATTATCCTATTTCCTTAACTTTTTAGTATTGATTGGCATGCTAGAAATATTTAATCTCCAGAGAGCCCATGCTTACCCTGCCGTTGATCCGCAGAGTCGGCCCGGTCGGAGCTTCGCGCCGGGGTGTTTCATTAACCGAACCAAGAGAGGTATCGACATCCAGCATCACCGGCCAGCTGCGGGGGATGAACAGCTCCATGCTGCCCAGCGAGCAGTTTACATAAAGATCGGCGCCGTTCGGATGTAACTCAACGTTGTCAAAATACACTTTCAGATAACCCAGCGAGCATTCAAAATTACCTTTCTGCAGCGAATCGGAATGCAGGTACTTTACGCTGCCGGCTAAAGACACACGGCAATTCACTTCACTGCCGTCAACATCTACGTGCTCGGTAGTTTCAGAATATTCGTCGGTCCGGGTGTGGCTGGTCCATTCACCATCCCAGTGATTATGATGAAAGGGAAAATACCTTGGTTTAAAAATAATTGAGAATCCAATACTCAGAAGCAGGGCGGCTGCTAATACGGTCCACGGGACCAGACGTTCAATTCCGAGCGGGTGCTGATATACGATTAGTAAAAAAGCAATTCCGAAGAAGAAATTAGGAAAATTCCGGCGAGCCAGGCCCAAAACTACCACCGGCAGCAGAATTACAGTAATCAACAGACTCCAAAGGCTGATACCGGTTGAGAAGCCCAGCTGATTCAGAACGATCAGTGCGGCCGCAGCGATAAAAAATAACCCCCATAAAATTTTATTAGTTTTCATATGAACTCCTTTCATTAAGTCGCTGGCTTAATGATTTATAATAACGCCGCGACGCATACACTTGTTTGTGACTTTTGTAAAATTGAATTAAACTGGAAGAGGTCAGGTTCCGATTAACCATCATTATATGTTCTATATTGACAATGGTTGATTTGGAGATACGCACAAAAGCTCGAGGGAGGGCATCTTCCAGTTCGTACAGCTTCAGTCTGATCCGGAAGGTATCACTTCGGCTATGGGCGTAAACGACGCTTTCACTGGTTTCAAAAAATAAGATCTCCTTCAGCGGGAAGTAGTATTCCTGATTGTCTTTATAGAAGATAAGCTGCGGTGCACTCGCAGATTCTTCCAATATTAACTTTTGGATTTTCTGTACCTGACTGGTGATTTCCCGGCAGCGGATGATAACTTCGTCTTCGGTGATCTCATCAGATATTTCAATGCGTATGTTCATCTCATTCCTCCTCTGTGTTCACATTATACCGGTTAATATCCGAGATTAAAAGGGAAAACCGGTGAGTGGTTCATTTGATCCGGTAAGCGGTAGTCAATACCGGTTGAGCGGTCACAGCAAAGAAAATTAATTGTTTTTATGAAAATATTATTAATAAGGCTGTCCTAAATTTAATGTTTTTAAACTCTGCAGTGGTGATAAGCACAGTAATGAAAGAGGAAAATGTCATTAATAAAATGTTATTATTAATAAATAAAATTATTAATAATATTTCACTCTATTGAAGTATCTTATAATTGTGGTATAATTTATTTTAGGTAAATAGGCAATGAATAATTATTTTTTACTTTAAGTAGGAGGTACTAAGATGAAATTTTTTATCGACACAGCAAAGGTGGAAGACATTAAGAGAGCAAATGACATGGGGGTAATCTGCGGAGTTACGACCAATCCGTCATTGATCGCCAAAGAAGGACGGGTTTTTGAAGAGGTTATCGCCGAGATCGCCGAGATCGTTGATGGTCCGATCAGCGGTGAAGTGAAAGCCACCACGACAGATGCCGAAGGCATGATAAAGGAAGGGCTTGAAATTGCCAAAATCCATCCCAACATGGTAGTTAAGATACCGATGACGGTTGAGGGACTGAAAGCTTGTAAAGCCCTGACAGAAGAAGGAATCAAGACCAATGTTACATTGATTTTCACGGTCAATCAGGCACTTCTGGCAGCAAGAGCAGGTGCAACTTATGTATCTCCGTTCCTGGGACGTCTGGATGATATATCAGCCAGAGGGACAGATCTGATCGCCGAGATCGCCGAGATTTTCAAGATCTCCGGAATCAAAGCTGAAATCATTGCCGCAAGCGTCAGACATCCGATTCATGTAACCGACTGTGCTTTGGCCGGAGCCGATATCGCTACTGTGCCGTACAGCGTCATAGAAACGATGACCAAACATCCTCTGACCACTCAGGGTATTGAAAAATTCCAGGCGGATTACAAAGCGGTTTTTGGAGAATAGAAAACTTAAATAACAGGAGGCAATTCATGAATAAGTTAGAATTAATGAAGACGGCCAACGAAGTCCGCAAGGGCGTCGTAACTGCTGTATTCAATGCGAAATCAGGGCATCCGGGCGGATCTTTATCCGCAGCGGATATCTATACCTATCTATTTTTTGAAGAAATGAAGATTGATCCCAAAGATCCCAAGAAGGCCGATCGTGATCGTTTCGTGCTGTCTAAGGGTCATACGGCGCCGGGATATTATTCTGCGCTGGCGAACCGCGGCTTTTTCCCGGTAGAGGATCTGAGGACGCTGCGTCACATTGGTTCTTATCTGCAGGGACATCCGGATATGAAGCACATCCCGGGCGTTGATATGTCAAGCGGTTCACTGGGACAGGGGATCTCGGTAGCGGTCGGAATGGCGGCTTCGGCTAAAATTTCCGGAGATGATTACCGTGTGTATACGCTGCTGGGTGACGGCGAATTACAGGAAGGACAGGTATGGGAAGCGAGCATGCTGGCAGCCCACCGCAAGTTAGATAATCTGGTTGTGATCGTAGATAATAATAATCTGCAGATCGATGGGGCAATTGATGAAGTCAATTCTCCGTATCCGATCGATAAGAAGTTTGAAGCGTTTAACTTCCATGTAATCAATATTGACGGACACAACTTTGATGAGATAGATGCTGCTTTTAAAGAAGCGAAAACAGTAAAGGGCCAGCCGACTGCGATTATTGCCAGAACGACGAAGGGTAAGGGCGTTTCCTTTATGGAAAATCTCGCATCATGGCATGGCGTAGCGCCGAATGCCGAACAGTACGAGACGGCGATGGCTGATTTAGAGAAAGTAGGTGAAGCATTGTGTCAGAAGTAAAAAAGATAGCAACGAGAGAAAGTTATGGTAATGCTTTAGCTGCTTTAGGTGAAAAGCATGAAAATCTGGTCGTTCTGGATGCCGATTTGGCCGGTGCGACAAAAACCGGTATCTTTAAAAAGGTTTTTCCCGATCGTCATATCAACTGTGGGATTGCGGAATGTAATATGATCAGTGTTGCAGCCGGGATGGCTGCTACCGGTAAAGTGCCGTTTGCCAGCACGTTTGCGATGTTTGCAGCCGGCCGGGCATTTGAACAGGTACGCAATTCGGTGGGATATCCCCACCTGAATGTAAAGATCGGTGCCACTCACGCCGGCATTTCTGTCGGTGAAGACGGCGCAACCCATCAGTGTAACGAAGATCTCGCGCTGATGAGAACGATTCCGGGAATGGTGGTATTGAATCCTGCTGATGACGTTGAGGCAAAGGCGGCGGTATCGGCCGCATATGAATATGAGGGACCGGTTTATCTGCGGTTCGGCAGATTGGCGGTACCGGTGATCAATGACAATCCGGATTATAAGTTTGAGATCGGCAAGGCCATTACTCTTCGTGAAGGTGGTGATGTGACCATTATCGCAACCGGACTGACCGTGTCGGAATCGCTGGCAGCGGCTGAGAAACTGGCAGCCGACGGAATTAATGCCAGAGTGGTCAACATGCATACGATCAAACCGCTGGATGAAGATGCAGTAGTAAAAGCTGCATCGGAAACCGGTAAAATTGTGACTGTAGAGGAACATTCTATTATTGGTGGATTAGGCAGCGCTGTAAGTGATGTAGTAGCGGAAAAAGCACCGGCTAAAGTGTTGAAGATTGGGATCATGGACGTGTTCGGTGAGTCAGGACCGGCCGTCGAGCTGGTTAAGAAGTATGGTTTGGATGCTGACAGCATTTATGCGAAAGTAAAAGCGTTTGTATAGGATTGACTTTTTAAGCTAAGTAAGGGGGCGGCCGCAGTGACATGCGGAGCCTCCTTTGCTGCCCATGGGGAAAAAAGACTTAATTTTTTAAAATTTCACAGAAAAGGTTGATTTTGTCGTTGCGGAAAGATATAATATGCAGACTAAAAGTTTATAACTTAGAATGAAAGTGTAATTATGGTGAATAAAAAAATCTTCGATAAATTATACGAAAAGCCTCACGATTGGAATGATGAATTCTATGAATGCATTAAAGACCTGGTAACTCATCCGGTTGTCCTGCGGATGAAAATGTATCCTCATCACGGCAATACCAATTGTTTTGAGCACTGTATGAATGTCGCTTATTATAACTATCAGTGGTGTCGGTTTCTGCATTTAGATGCCCGTTCGGCAGCCCGCGGCGGCATGCTCCACGATATGTTCCTGTATGACTGGCACACTCATGCCAAGCGGACCGGCGATAATTTTCACGGCCTGACCCATCCGCGCGAGGCTTATCGAAATGCAACCAAATTTTTTGCATTAAACCGGATCGAAAAAGATATTATTTTGAATCATATGTGGCCGCTTACAATCCTGCGGTTTCCGAAGACACGCGAAGGTTTTATTGCGACCATATCCGACAAGTTCTGCGGAGCGTGTGAAACCAGCAGGCGGGGATAGGGAGGCTTAAGTCATTCAATGTCGATTTTTTCTGTGGTGCAGACGACACCAACTGATAAAATCGGCATTTTTCATATGCTATCATGGACAAAAATATGCAAAGAGGTGTGAGTATATGGAAAAACAAATTCCCAAGAATGTACGCCAGATCGGAAATGTCAGTGACAGCCCGAAAGTTTACATCGAAGATTATGTGGATACATTCCTGAACCAATTGTGCGATAAGGCGGAAGATAATCCGGTCGGAGCTTTTTTAGTGGGACAAGCCTCCGATGGTGAAAAACAGGATTGTGTGTTTATATCGGGTGCCATCCAAATGGAGGATATCGAAGTGGTCGGACCGGACGTTGCCATCGGGGAGAGCGTATTTACGGCAGCAAAGGATAAGCGCAGCGAATTCTTCGAAGAAGAGGATGTGATTATCGGTTGGTTTATGATTATTCCGGGAAGTCCGCTGGGCGTAAACAGCAATATTAAAAAACTGCACGATAAATTTTTTACGAAACAAAACTGCGTATTCATTATGAAGGATTCAGTGGAAAAGGATGAGATCTATTATGTGTACAAGCAGCAGGAATTGAAGGAAATCCCGGGTCATTACATATATTACGAAAAGAATCCTTCGATGCAGAATTATATGCTGACCGAACGGAAACGAGTCGGAGTGACAACCAGTGAAGAGATTGCCGATCAGGCGGCAAAGGACTTTCGCAGTATCATAAGGGACCGGATGGAAGTTAACACCCGCAGCCAGAGCAGCAGGTGGACTTATGCGGCCAGTACATTTTTAGTTCTGGTGGTGCTGATCATCGGTGTAACTATGATTAACAACTATGACCGGATGAAATCGGTTCAGTCTTCTCTGGATTCTCTTGCAAAATCTATTACCGATGATGGCGAAGAGACGGTTAATGTTTCAGCTGATTTGGAAGGTGCAAAAGCCACTGCTGATGATACGCAAATGGAGGACCAGCCTGCCGCTTCGGAAGAGCCGGCAGATACAGCGGATGCGGAGAACGGCGATGATAGTCAAAAGGCCGCACCGGAAGAGAATAACGACGATCAGGAAGCGAGTGTTTCTACCAAAACTGCTTATGAGACCTATACGGTAGAGTCTGGCGATACACTTGCTAAAATCAGCATTAAAATGTATGGAGACAGAGGACATGTCGATGAAATATGCAAGCTGAATGAAATATCCGACAGCAACATGATTTATGTCGGACAAAAATTATTACTACCATAGCATGAAAATATGATATACTATCATGTGAATAGTTTGTGCGGTCCTGCCATATATTTTGGGCAGGAATTATGTACGTAATGATAAGATAAGGCCAAAGGGGAAAAGATGAAATCGAAGAACAGGCAGAATCTGCGCATTCTGGAAGCAGATGCGGACCCGACCGATGAAATTATTGATCAGATCATGGATGAGCTGCGGGAGGAAGAGAAGCCGCTGGAGAATCTGGAGGCGAAGATCGCTAAGCATAAAAAGATATTCTGGATCAGGGTAATGGTGACAACGGCAGTAATAATAGCAGCAGCAATTATTTTCTACGTGGTGTTAACTTCACAGACCTATGGTTCGGTACGGGTAACAGATACCGTGATCAGTGATGCAGATGGAGGAAGTTATGTTTCGTTTGAGAACGGAATATTAAAATACAGCAAAGACGGAGTAAGTTTCCTGAATAACAGCGGTAAAGAGCAGTGGAATTATTCCTACCAGATAAAGAACCCGATTATTGACATCGTCGACAAGGCGGGAGCAATTGCTGACAGCAGCGGAAATACCATCGTTGTATTTGAAAAGTCGGGGGTCAGGGGAGAGATTACCACAACTCTGCCGATTGAAAAGATCAGCGTTTCGGAACAGGGAATCGTCGCGGCAGTGCTCAAGAATGATTATTCACCGAAGGTTATCTGTTATGACACCGCGGGAAATATATTGGTGGAACATAAGGCAGCGGTTACGAGCACCGGCTATCCCATCGATATTTCGTTATCTCCCAACGGTGAACTTTTATTGGTATCTTACTTATATGCGCAGGATAATCAAGTGACCACCAAGGTATCCTATTTTAATTTCGGTACGGTGGGACAGGACAAGACCGATCACCAGGTTACTCAGGCGGAATATCAGAATTCCATTGTACCGGAAGTGTTTTTTGCCGGTCAGGATCTGTCGGTGATAGTCGGTGATAAGCAGATTGATATATATAAAGGCGATCAGATCCCGGAATTAAAGACCACGATTGAACTGAAAAAAGAGATAAAAAGCATATGTCATAATGATAAGTATATCGGACTGATCCTGCAGAATGAAGGCAAAGGAGGGTATGAACTGAGCGTCTACAGCCTGGACGGCAAGCAGACCCTGAGTCTTGACTTTACAGGGGAGTACAGCCATTTTGATGTTATCGACGGACAGGTTATCATGTACGACGGTGACCAGATGGCAATTTATATGCTGTCGGGTCATAAACGGTTTGAGGGACAAATGGATGCCAATATATTGGGAGTTATACCGATGGTTGGATTCAATAAATACTTAGTGATGAGTACGAGCGGGATTCAGATAATTCGGCTGGTAAAATAGGAGAGATGTATGAATTGGTTGTTGATTGTAGTAGTTGTGATATTATTAATCGGGCTGATAGTGGGGATTGTCCGCGGCGGAGTGCGCATTGCAGTGTCTCTGGCAGCAACGGTCGTCACTCTTGTTTTGGTGTTTATCTTGACGCCTTATATCAGTAAGGCGATCTATTCATTGACGCCGCTGGATGATGTGATTGAGAGTACCGTTTTGAAAAAGATGTCCAGTCTGGTCACCACCAGCGGCCTGAGCGATATGGGTATGGACGAAGAGATGCTGGATGGACTGCTGAAAGAATATGGTATTTCCCAGAAGGCTTTGGAAGATGCCGGGATTAGTATTGATGATATCCTGAGCGGTAAGATTACAAGCGGCCAGTTGGAGCAGTATGGTATTCCCGGTGATATCCTTAATTATCAGGACTCGGGAGAAGGGATAGAAGAGGCTCTGGAGGGTGCGGATATTCCCAGACAGCTGCAGATGACAGCCATTCAGAATGCAGATTTGCCTAATTTGTTTAAATCGCTGCTGCGTGATAATAATAACAGTGAAGTATACGAAAGTCTTGGGGCAACCACTTTTGTGGAATATGTTTCGGCTTATTTGACCAAACTGATCATAGGAATCATTTCCTATCTTGTCACTTTCGTGTTAATTACCATCGTGCTGCGGGCGGTAATCTTTGCCCTCGATATCGTTACTCAACTGCCGGTACTGGGGCTGATTAACCGTCTGGCCGGAGCCGGAGTGGGGCTGTTGATTGCACTGGTGGTAATCGATTTTATATTTATCGCGGCTACGCTCATGTATACGACCGGATTTGGGCAGGATATATTTGCATTGATCGACAGCAGTCCGTTTTTGACCTTCTTATATGATAATAATTATATTATGAGGATGGCGACGGCATTTCGATAAAATGTTGATATAGGGTTGACATGAAATGGAAAAAATGATATCTTATTAAAGTTGATGTTTGTAGTATGTATTATACCTGAATGATGCAGTTTGCATAGGCCAGCACAATACAGAAGTACTAAGCTCTGGAAGACCTCGCTATGTATTCTGCATGTATCGCACGTAAGCTTCCAAAGGACGGATACTAAGTGCTCATAACAATCCTCGATAGCTCAGTTGGTAGAGCGCGCGGCTGTTAACCGCGTTGTCGTTGGTTCGAGTCCAACTCGGGGAGTTTTGGATGGTTAGAATTTGATTGATTTCGTTTTTATAAGACGGTAGAATACGGAAGTACTAAGCTCGAAAGGGTCTCGCTGAGTATTCTGCATATATCATACGTAAGTGTCCGAAATACGGATACTGAGTACTTATAACGAGGCCCCTTGGTCAAGCGGTTAAGACATCGCCCTTTCACGGCGGTAACACGGGTTCGATTCCCGTAGGGGTCATTTGGAATATAAAATTAGCGGTATAGCATTTCAGGATGCTATATCGCTTTTTTATGTATCTGCCGGTATTTTACCGGGGAGATCTTAAATTCTGTGCGGAAGACCCGGGAAAAATGATCAGTAGAGTTGTATCCGACGATTTAGAGATGAGGGCGGCGACACTGGAACAGATTTCGCATATGGGTTATCTTCCGTTTAAGGCCGAAAAACTAATTCAGGGAGGTGGAGTAGATATAAGAATTAATAGTCAATCATTTTTCTTGAAAAATGATTGACTATAGAATTTACTTTTGGTATAATCTATTCGTTGGAGTCGTATAATGTATGTATAATCGAATGAAATAAGGCGCAGTAGCCAAGTGGTAAGGCATCGGTCTGCAACACCGTGATTCACGAGTTCAAATCTCGTCTGCGCCTCTCTAAAACCGCCGTAAACACGGCGTTTTTTACATTTCGTGTTGTATATTAGTAAAACTCTCTCATGGTTTCAAACCATCGAGGCATCCAGTTCAAAAATAGTTCTTCATGATCAGGCTCGTAATAGTGAATCATTTCTTACCGAGTTTTCCCCTTTATATCTGGTGTATGTCCGAGCTTATATTCTTTAATGATCTTATTTATAAGAGGCTCGTAATTTGCTATTGCGGTTTCCGGGTCCGGTAGATTATATGTGGTAATCATCTCGCAGCATTTATACAGCAATTCTAAATATATACTTTTATCATAATCCGGCAAATCAATAAATAATTTTTCTCCGATACTCAGGGCACTAAAGTGCTGGTTTGATTTTATTCATTTGATGTTGCTTGTTGTCCATAGCATGGCGGTATACGTCCTTTAGATCCTTGTCATTGTCCCACCCGACTATATGAGTAATGTCGATATTCCAGTATGCGAACGTTATACTTTGACAATCGAGGAAGCCGCCCGATATTTACGGATCGGAGAAAACAAGCTTCGCTGATTAGCAGAAGAAAATAAAAATTCAGCAAACTGGCTCATTATGAATGGCAATCGCATTCAGATTAAGCGGAAGCAGTTTGAAAAGGTCATAGATAAATCAGATGCAATCTAGTGGAAAAGGGTCTTGTATGATGGTTACATTGATTTCCTCTTTCTCAATCAGCAAGGTTATCCCATGAAAGCCAGCCCTTATGCCGTTATGTTTGGAACTCTTGTCAAGAAGTATAATAAACAACACAAGACCACACTGCCGAACATCACGCCGCATTTCCTATGTCATACGTTCTGTACCCGGTTAGCCAACAAGAATATGAATCCAAAGGGCCTATAGTATATCATGGGGCATTCTGATATCAGTATCACACTGAACCTATACGCCCATGCTTCACTGGATGGTGTAAAAGCTAAAATGGCGAAGCTGTTTGCCTAAAGAGTTTACCACTCTTTTACCACTTTTGAATGGTAAAACATGGGGAGTTATAAAGAGAAACATGAAATGCCTGAATGGCCCGTAAAATAAGGCTATACAGACATATGAGAAGATATAAAAAGATAACGGGAAATTGATATATTGTTTAATTATACAAGATAATTATAACTGTTACAATTGAACGTAGATATTAAGTAGCGGCAGGAACCCACCCCTGCCGCTTTTTATTGTCCAGAACCATCCCCTATACGCCAACCAGAAAGAGTATACCATTATCTGCACTTTCTACCACATATTGGAATTAGCAAACAGGTACAATATCTATATACTATTATTAAGACAAATGATCATTTGTTAGCAATAAATCAGACGTATAAGGATATACCAAGAATCTCCTTACCAAGAGCATCCTGTAAAAGGGGTGCTTTTTGCCCGTGCAAATATTCTGGAAGAATCACCTGTTGAATAAAAGTGCGCTTTACAAAAGCGATAAGAATATAAGATTGACAAAACAAATAGAAGGTCGTATGCTATCGTATAGGATCGGTATCTTAGGTGCCTCCTGAGATGCGTTTCTGTGATGTTAGGGGTTAGGGTCTGCTTGCCGGAGAGTGAGCAGACCCTATATTTGAGTAGTTCATAAGCTAACTACCATTCATTAGTTTAGCATGAATTGTAAGTAAAATCAAGATAAATGATCGATTTTTAGCGCATGTAAGGAAAAGATTGCGGCAGGAAACCCACCATTCCTATCGCAATTCGAGGTTCGGTCTACATTTTAGTCCCTGCCTCTTTTTATACCAAAATGACTTATCAAGCCCATCCCTTTGATACAATCCCACTAAAGTAGACAGATGAAATAATTAGAGAGGGGATGGATCAGGCCTATAGATTGCGTGTGGATTGTAGAGTTTGGAGTGTAAATAATCGAATTTTGTGAAATGTTGTCGGATATATGTCTGCCTCCAATGAACGGGGGTGGTATTTTGTATTGTATAACAGAAAAAAATGTTCTTGTTACAATATACCATTCTTGCTTTCTGTGTATTTATGTTGCCTAGATTTGCAAATGCAGCATCAGAGTTTGTCCCACAAGTGGCATTTCTAAAATTTCCATTCTTATTTTGCATGTATGCGACTATGATGCTTTGTTTTTTTACTTTGTATCAGGCAATAAAACTATTAGGCTCTATTGAGAAGCAGAATTTTTTTTCTGAATTGTCTATAAAGATCTTAAATAATATAAAATTGTCGGGAATTATTATGACTGGCCTTTTATATGTGAGCGGCATGCCAGCTGCATATCTCGTAGCAGAAGTAGACAATGCGCCGGGGGGAGTAATTATTGGTTTCGCTATTGCTTCAATACCACTCGTAGTAGCAACATTTATTACAGTCTTTCAAAGACTTTTGCAAGAGGCTATAGAGATGAAATCAGAGCTTAAAAGGAATCTGTGAAGTTTCGTTTTAGCGACTGGGAACCAAGCCAGTCGCTAATTTTTACAACCGTACTAATAACACCCAAGCAGAAATCTACATAATTTCGTGTTGTATAGCACTGCAAATGGATGCAAATTAATGGTTTTCAGAACGAACGTTTGCATGTGCGTGCAGCCAGCGTCTATAGGGGGTAACGTAAAATAAGGCAAAATCCACTTTCTGTTTAAACCATTTCAAATCTCGCCTGCGCCTTTCGCAAAGCCCCGGAAACTTAAGGTTTCCAGGGTTTTTTATTTTATGAATTGATTCTGCCGCTTATTTAGGTTCTCCCGTATTAGCAGCACATCCAGATGTTTTTACCTAGTTATCCCTAGGATTAAAAAAATTTTGATGAGGAAAAAGATCCGGTTCAGACAGAATAATAATTCTGGGATGAATACATAGTTAAAAGGTATACAGCTGCCATTCACGGAAAATCAGATTTATTTTGGGATTTTATATAAATTTATCAATAGTTATTATATAATTATGTATACTGGTATAGCATTTGGGCGGAGGTAAAGTATGGGATGGCAGAACAATTGAACCGTATCGGAGTTAAATACTGCGGCGGATGTAATCCGAGATATAACCGGAGACAGGCTGTGGAAGAGCTGGAAAGCCGGTTAAGTAATGTAAACGTGGAAATTGCCGCCGAGGGTGAGCGATATAATACAATACTATTAGTATGCGGCTGCACCGCCCAGTGTATCCGGGAATGGCGCGGGGCAGAAGCAGATCAATATCTTTCGATTTGCAGCCGGGATGGGTTTCTTGCATTAGCAGAAAAAAATAAACACCACAGGAGGAAGACTTAATGAGCGTTACAATCGCCGACATTCTCAGGCTGCCCTGCCTTCGTGAGGCGAGTGTCTTAGGTGGTGCTGCCGGGCTGCAGAAGACCGTCGCAACGGTCAGTGTGATGGAGTATACTATGACCGATGATTTTCAGGAATACCTGCTCAATAATATCGACTTTCTGGGCAGTGAACTGGTAATTACTGCTTTTGCCAGCATTAAGGACAATGTTGCCAGTCAATGTCTCAACCTGCGCCGGATGGCGGAGGTGGGAGAAGTCGGCCTGGTTCTTTTTTATGTCGGAATTCTCGTTCCTGCTGTCAGTAAAGAGCTGACCGATCTGGCCGATGAATTGGAATTTCCCCTTATCTGCATGCCGGAACGCAGGACCGCCCGGTACAGTGAAGTGATCAGTGAAGTGATGGAAGCAATTATCCTGGACCGGATCAATGATATCCATTTCCAGAATGAAATCCTCGAACGGATTTCCCGTCTTCCGGTTTATCAGCGAAGTATCAATACCGTACTGCGGATGCTTAGCGACCGGGTCAGGACATCACTGCTGCTGACCGACAGTGCCGGTCATCTGCTCAATCAGGTCTATTGGCCGAGGTCTTTGGAGGTGGATGAAAAGGTATTTTTGAGTCAGTATGATGAAAGCGGCTGGTATTCTTCCATGAGTCAGGACTTTATGATCCATCATCTGGTTATTCATGCGGCGGCCGGTTCGCCGCTGGAACTGTATATATTAAAACAAGGGGAAGCGTTATCTGACGAAGATGTCCGACAGATAGTGGATGTCCTTCAGCTGAGTATTAATCTCTGGAACCGGGGGCACGGGGATCATGTCCTCCCTGAGCTGGTTCAGGCGATCCTGCAGGATGAACCGTTTAAGATGCACCGTATAGCTGAAGTATTCCAGGTTGATGTAGCATCGATTCATAACATGCTGGTAGTGGCACCGGTGCAGAATAAGGATGCTCCGATTTTACTGGGAAAAGACGCCCGGGAAATTCTGACACTGGTAAAGAGTGAATTATCTCATATCTGTAAAACCATCATAACTGACATCTATGAGCAGAGTGTCGTAGTCTTTATGGATGATCCGATGAATGGTCAATTACTGATTGATTATGCTCGTTCTTTGGGGCAGGCGATGGAAGAAAAAGGCGTCCGGGCTCTGACATCGGTTTATACTGATCTTATCGATACGGCTCAGGTGCGGCGCGCTTATCTGCAGGCACAGAAGGCAGCCCTGACAGCCTGCTATATTTATCCTGGTAAGCCGGTCTTTACCCAGCGGGAAATAGCCTTTGCTGAGAATTGCGAAAAGCTTTTATCTCAGGGTGAGAAAGCCGTGAACAATCAAGTGAGCGTTTTAAGTCCGATAAAAGATGAACGGCAAAAAAATAAAGGTGACCTGATCAAAACCCTTACGGTGTATCTGTTAGATGCAGATAGCGATCTGGAGCGCTGCGCAAGGAAGATGTTCCTGCACCGCAATACAGTAAAATACCGGCTTCAGCGGATCGAAGAAAAGATCGGCTGCAGGGTCGGTTACCTGCCCGACGCAATAGCGCTTTACACGGCGGTGGCCCTGCAGCGTATATTGGAAACGCGGGATTGAGCAATGTAATATTTAAAGTAAACCCTGTATTTTGTTATAAATGACAAATTACAGGGTTATATTTTATTATTTTGACAAAACAAAATTATTTAAAATGACTTAAAATATATAACATCATTGTAAAACTAATGGGAAAATGAGAGGTGGTACTGTTTATGGGTGATAAAACATCTGGATTTAAAATTAAAGAAAGCGAGCGTCAGAGCTGGGTCAGTCTGGCAGCAGTCTGGATCGGCAGCATGATTTGTGTGCCGTGCCTGATGGTCGGTGGTTTTTTGAGTGCGGGGTTTTCGATCGGCAGCGTGTTGCTGAGTATTTTAATCGGATATGGTATTGTCTGTTTCTACATGTGCTTCATGGGCATGCAGAGCTGTGATATCGGTCTTCCGACCGTTTCGATGGCCTCAAACGCATTGGGAGAAACCGGGGCGAGATATGTCATTAGTTTTCTTCTGTCGGTTGCCTGCATCGGCTGGTTTGGGGTACAGGCAGCCGTGTGCGGCAGTTCGTTCAGCAGGATGATAGCCGGTATGACGGGGATAGCGATTCCTGAAGCAGTCAGTGCGATATTTTGGGGTGCACTTATGCTTTTGACTGCCATGTATGGGTACAAGGCACTGAAGTATCTGAATTACATAGCAGTTCCGCTGCTGATTCTGGTATTGGGTTATGCGGTGTATGCCGCGGTATTTAACAATGACGGCTGGGCGGTTATCCGCTCTTATCAGCCGACGGAGCCCCTGCCGTTAGTGGCGGGAGTGAGTATGGTAGTTGCAACCTTTGCTTTGGGCGGTGTAATCAGCGGCGATTACTCACGATATGCCAAAAACCGGGGAGATGTCGTTAAATCCACTTTATTAGGGGTTCTTCCGTCTGGTCTGGTGGTACTGTTAATCGGGGCGGCGTGCAGCATAGTTACCGGGGAAGCGGATATCAGTAACGTTCTGATCGCTCTGAACTTGCCGGCATTTGGGCTGATCGCTTTGATTTTGGCGACCTGGACAACTAATGTAACCAATGCTTACAGCGGCGGAATTGCAGTGGCTAATCTGCTGGGGCTGGATGAAAGCAAGTTTAAAATTACGACTTTTATTACCGGTTTAATTGGGACCATTCTTGGTGCTGTCGGTATTATGGGGCGCTTTCAGACCTTTTTAAGCATTTTAACTTCATTTATTCCGCCGGTAGCCGGAGTGATTATCGCGCAATACTGGATTCTTGGAAAAGGAAAGAGAGAAGATTTCAAATCGTACCCCGGAATTCGCATGGCTGGGATGGTTTCTTTCACTGCTGGAGCAGCGGCAGCCTATGTTACTGATAATTTTATTACTTTCTTCGTGGCACCGGTTAACGGAATTATAGTATCAATGACTTTATATATCATTTTGTCCAAGCTGATGCCGGAGAAAAACTAGGAGGATTTTATGAGAAAGATCGGTATTAAAGAAATAGAAGATATTGCTATGGGTGCAGCTC
>Ga0153996_1000602_pt1 | contig 16089 bp, 16 predicted proteins | sample TSNC080MetaG_FD_104728 | JGI IMG/M metagenome (GOLD analysis project Ga0153996, IMG submission 104728) | Attine ant fungus gardens microbial communities from North Carolina, USA - TSNC080 MetaG | ecosystem: Host-associated > Fungi > Mycelium > Unclassified | place: USA: North Carolina, Lumber...
AAGCAGAGTTAGGCAAGCAACAAAAGATGTTATTAAGTCTGAGGTCTAATCCTCAGACTATGAGTCCTTATATACAGAATTGTGATGGTCTGTGCACTAGGACAGATCATCACATGCTACTACTTATTGTTTTACATATGGTAGTGCCTTTGTGCTATAAATAGTGATAACTTAACCATATGGAGGTTGTCCTTTGTTCTAAGAAAAGGACAGATGACTATCTATAGGTAATTAATGAAGTCCATGTGCAAACATTGAGGCCTTCATATCTCCACTAATATTAATCGCCTCAGTACTGTTTTAGGCTCATTCTGAGCAATATGAAGAGGGCTTCTCTGATGCCTAAAAGCAAAGCTTAGATCATGGCAGTTTCCAAGATATTGGTGATTTAATAAACGGTACCATAGTAATTACTAGTTGATCTGCCTAATATCTCGGCCATTATTGATTGCCTCAAGATGTGACTAGTATCTATTGAAAGGTCTTTTCAAGGGCTTTCCGTAGCCATTGAGACTGTGAGAATCAATGAAGAATTGATGGAGATATGGCCAAATGAAGTTTGTGACACTAATTCTAGTCAAAGAGTTGCTGCAAAGGAACTTAAATGACCTGACGTATAAAAGACAAGAAGCCTTGGAGCAGGCAAAAGCAGCTCTTACTCTTGTAGCGGAAAGAATGAAGTGGTACTATGACAAAAAAGTCCAAAGTGTCCCATCTAAAGTTGGCAACAAAGTGCTACTCAATTTGAAGGATTACCAGACTACGGAGCGAGCATTACGACCCTGGTACAAAGGACCATTCGAAATAATAGAAAAGTTGTCCTTGGTTATGTTCCAGCTTAGAATGCTACCTCGCTACTAAGCACTGCACCTAGTCTTTTATGCAAGCAAGTTAACTCAGTACTCCGAATCCACCATTCATGGCCAGAAAGCCACTCCCTCACTACTGACCTTGATATAGGGCCAGGAAGAATGGGAGGTAGAAAAAATTCTGGACTTACAACAAAGACATGGAAAAAATGAATACTATAAAAGGGCACTCAGAGGCGTCCCAGAACACGCTTAACTATAGTAGAAGAGGCATCTTAAGTTAGATCAATAAATAGCCCAGGAGATCAAACTAATGTTGAGGTAAGGTATTCTACCGTACATCACTAGCTACTTATACTAGACTAGCCTAGTCTGTGTGCTGGTCACTATAGGAACACAGATCAAGACATTAATAACTACACTACCTAATAAGGCTATATAGTATGTACCATGGCGACAAGAACAAAAGGGAAGGGAACTATTAATAGTGGACTCCGAGGATCCGAGGGCAAGCTAGATAATGCTTACCCATACCAGGTTATCTAAGCTACTATAGGCTGTCCCCTTACAAATACCTTGTTAGATAGAAAGGATACACTCAAGGAGACGACACATGGGAACCTGAAGAAAATTTACAAAATGCAGGCAAAAAGCTGCAGGAATATCTTCAGAGTATACCACAATCAAGATAACTTCTCAACAGAGCTCAAACTAAGAGAAAGGGTAATATCACAAACTTCATTCAGTCATATCTCTACCAATTCTTCAACAATTCTCACAGTCTCAATGACTACAGAAAGCCCTTGAAAAGACCTTTTGATTGATACCAGTCATGCCTCGAAGTGATCAGTATTGGCCAAGATATTAGATAGATCAACTGGTAACCACCATGGTACCGTTTATTAAATTGCCAATATCTCAGAAACAGCCATGATCTAAGCTTTGGTTCTAGGCTCATCAGAAGCCCTCTTCATACCACTCAGAATGAGCCTAGAACAACCTCAAGGCAATCAGTATCTGTGGAGATATAAAGGTCTCAATGTTTGCACATAGACTTCATTAATTACCCATAGATAGTCATCTGTCCTTTTCTTAGAACAAAGGACAACCTCCATATGGTTAAGTTATCACTATTTATAGCACAAAGGCACTACCATATATAGAACAATAAGTAGTAGCATGTGATGATCTGTCCTAGTGCACAGACTATCACTTTTTTGTATTTAAGGACTCATAGTCTGAGGATTAGACCTCAGACTTAACAACATCTTTTGTTGCTTGTCTAACTCTGCTTATAAGCACTTGAATCCATATCTCCATTCATCACAAATCAAGTAAGTGACCATTTGTGATACCAAAATTTTTTTCACTTCTTTAATCCTTTCCTGTCCTGAACTTGGTATCAAGATTGTGTTTGACTTCTCTACTTGTTATTTGAAGGTAGGTCTGAAGTATGGTTTTAGGGCTGATCTGTTAATAACTGTGTTATGACTTGGCAAAATGGCTAAGTCATTATTTATATTTATATTACTTTACTTTTCTTTTGGGACTTATTACACAGGAAGGAGTGTGGGAAAGTGTCACATTACAGGTATCATAGTCACATGAAAATGGAAAGTCACATGATGAGTGTGGAAAAGTAGTGCACAGACTATATAATAATTGTATAAGTAGTGTATAGAAAGTAATGGGAACTCTATTGAGTTCTTCTTGTCAATGTTATGACCTTGAGGAGTAACTCAGATTGCAACTTCAAGTAAAGACTTGAGGATGATATGAGAGTTGAGAAAGGAAAGGAATGATACAATTGGTAAAGCATAGGGAATACAGAAGAGTATCTACTGTATATATACCTATGTACTATGAGATAGTAACAAGAAGAATATATGGCAGACATGAGGTCTGCTGAGTAAAGAACATGCCCCACCAGTGAGGTGCTGACTGAGCTATTAGATAAATGAAGTAATATGAAGGAAAGAAGTAGTCTATGTGGTTGCTTCATAAACATCTGTATAAAATAAGGTTGATCGTTACAATACCTCCTTCTCAGAGTTCATGTTCTCATGAATCTTCTACAATCTTTCTTCTCCCATAGCATAGATAGCCACTGACTTTTTCTGTGGTCCCACAATATAACCATCATCTGCTGCTTCTGATATGAACCATGGTTCATATGGTGGTCCTCCTGCATATAGTGGTACTTTAAATCCCCTTTGTACTATTTCTGAGTTTTGCTTTGATTCAAGCAATCCTTTGACGATCTAGTTCCAATATCTAGAACTGTTTTCTCCATTTCTGCTGATGGTGTGATATCCAGCAGATAGTAAGAAGCAAGTAATATTGGATGGAGCTTTGAATCATTTTAAACTTGTGATGAGATTGTTGATTTCTTCTGATAACTGTATGTTAGGATTTTCAGATGCTAAGACCATTGATTTATTGCTTGATAATGTGGTTGTGGATTTGTCATCTGTTAGTGAAGAGGAACATATTAAAATAACTTCTTCTTCTTCTTCTTCTTTGTTTTCCTTTGGTAGAACTATTGGTTTCACTTGTGGAAGTGAAATGAACTGATTAGTATGAGCAAATGATTCTTGTAGTCCTTGAATATGACTGTCAATTGCTAGATGTCTGTGGTTTTGGCATGTTGTTAATTCATTCACCAGGTTGCATTGGATACTATGGAATTGTTATGGTAAGATATCATACAAGATAAGCCTAAGTGTTTCTACCACTTCGTAGAACTGTATGGCAATAAAAGTATGCAAAAGGGAATTGCATACTGGGACAAACAAAACAATGATGTGCCAGCTCCCAATTGCATGCTAAAGGTCTGAGGAGAGATTATCAAAGTTGAAGATTTATAAGTAATTAGAGAAATAAAAATTATACACAGCTCTAGTAAAATATATGTTGGTAGTTGTTAAAGGATCATAAAATCTCTCAAGATTGTCATCACATAGCCTCCCTAAGGTGTTAACCTTTACACACCATGACAAAAGCTCCTCTGGAAAATATAGTTAGTTAATCACTCATGGACCTTCCATACTCAGTTGTCCCCTTGTCTGCACCCCCAACACTGAACCTTATGGGTGTAATGCAATCCAAGTGTGCACCTAGTCAAGCTTTCCCAGCCTGCTGTCCTCTCCGAAGCCTGCCTGAGTTGCATCTACATCTTCTCTCTAGATCGAGTTCTGGGTATATTCTGTGTTCTTCTCAAGACACCCTACTAGTCCTAGTCTTCTTACTCTCAATAGATCCACATTTACGATTCCAGAGGCAGTATAGATGAAGGTAGGAGTCAAGAGGTTCTTCTCCAATCCAACTGTACTCTGAATACTATATTAAAGATATTACAAATGGCTAAAACTCAAGAAATGAGATATAAAAAGGAAACTATTACTACTTTTAGGATTCCATCGACTTCTTTCTGTTCTAAGTCCTTCTAAAATCCCACTGATGACATAGCCCTCTCTTTTTTTTGTAATAACGTATTCCCTCACCAAGTCCTTCCTATCAAATATAACGCATCTGTTAGGGAACCACTCTGAGGCGATCTATCAAGGACAAAATTCCAGAGGAAGGAGATATAAAGTGATAGTTAGAAACTCTACTCCGTTCTGGAGTAATGTACAATATCGGAGAGGGATGTACTTAGTGATGATAGAAAGAAGACTCCAGCAGACTGTCAAGGACATCGGAGCGGAGAACGACTTATTGAACAACCTTGGCTTCAATTTATATGTTGCGCCCCGGTCTCCGGTCGTGAGGTTGGTTGCGTATTTCGGAGTGAAGGAAGTTGTCAAGACAGAGTTCCTAAGGAGTTGAGTGAAGGAGCCAGAGTGGACAAGATGAGATTAGGACCAGATGACGTTAATTTACAGACTGAGGAATTACACAGTAATTACTCAGTACTTATAGTAAGTGCGGAATAGGAGGAAAGTAGACTACTACACTATCCTACTATTATTAATTTTAGGAGGATTATTAGGAGAATTATTAGGAGAAAGAAATTACATAATTATCATATTTCCAGAATATGACACGATCATCCTTAAGCTAATGGATAGTCCCAGAAGCTAGTTTGAGATTCAAGTGGGGATATATCTATATATACTTGCTAGTATATATACTATACTAGATAGTCAGGCACACAGCACCATGGCAACTGACCTATAATCACAGAATGTCCTAGAACAACTAATAATAGGCATCACACTGCATGATACAAACAGGAGAAGTTAGAAACGATGGGAGTGCGATATACGATCTGTCACTGGGCCATTAATAGAACAAACCCTCAGAACTTACTAAGCACAACCCTAGATGTCCCCTTACAGCATCTTCATTGCTGCTTCCTTCTAGAATATTCTTCTGGCTTCCCTTATTATACTCTTAATGCTGCTTTGTAATTTGAACTTCTTCAAATATCTGTTAAACAGTTAGCGAGTCCCAATAAATGTCTAGTATCTCCAAGTTGCATCCTAGAGATCATTTATCTAAATATAATTGATCTGATGCCATCAATGCTTATCTACAAGCACAAAGTTTATCAGTCTAAGTTCTTCATCTGAGTAGTACTGGTTCTAGAGTACAAGTTTATCATCTTTCTAAGTTGGTCCATCCAAGAGTAGATCTAGAGCATAGTCCCTTAGTAACTCTCTTAGTAACCTAATGCCAGTTTATCCTATTTGTCTCTTGAGGTCTCAACATGAGCTCTAGGTCGATTATCACCTGCCCAATGTACTCATCGTATAATGTTACGTTCTGAGGATATAGAAAGGGTTCTAGAGCAAATTCTAATTGAGAATCCATTAGTATAAAGTGTATCAAATATTATCTTCCATGGAAAATTCGCCTGCAGTGTAACAGTGATGTCTATGCGATATCCTTTTCCAGCAAGTAATGTACCTGTTTCTGTATCTGCTATAGTATTGTTGATAATGTCAGCTATCCTGACTAGTTCTTTTGCTTTTTTTTCAAGTCCTGCCATAGCTTCAATGGCTTGAATAATGCGATCTATTTTGCTTGCCCAATCTTTGGTTTTATTGTTATGACATATGATTTTGTTATAGGTTTTCTGGTTCCAGGTAAGAGAGGCAGCAGTGGTAGAGGCATTGGTAGTAGCATTGGTGAAAAAAGACATGTTTGGGAGTATTTCTCAAATACTAATATGTATTTGAGATGTCGAAAAATGATCTTTAGCTCCCTTTTTTATAGATTTCGTCTTGAAGGCTGCATCCAATAGTCTTGAATTACTTCTTTTGTATGTTCCAGATTTGTTTCTGCTATCCATTGATCATGTTCATTTTCATATCCTTTCTAGTATACTAAGAACTGAGTACCTCTTCTTTTTTTGCAATGTCCTCTGATTTCTTCTACTTGATATTTTTCTTCTTTATTAACAATGTCAGGTGGTGGTGCTGGATCCTTCTGTTGACTTGCAAACTCTGCCTTTTTTCAACGTGTTAACAGGTCTTCATTGAAAACATCATGTATGGCCTATCCTTCTGAAGGCTCTAGTCTATATGCTCCCTATCCAATTTCCTCTTTGATTGTAAAAGGTCTATATCTTTTCTGGTCCAGTTTCTTTGAGGGTTGGTTTGTTTAAATGTTCTTTGCCTCTAGCCACACTTGTTCTTCTATTTTGAGATCTTGTGCTTGTCGTCTCCTTTTGTCATATTGCCTCTTCATCGTGTTTTTTGTCCTTTTCATAGCTGTCCTTGCTTTTTCTCTTGTTGTTTTTATTTTCTTCAGTAATTCTTCCAAACTTGGTATCTTCATTTCCACTATTAGATTTTCTTTCCAGGGGTGTCTTCTATAGCTTACATAAAATGGGGTGTGTCCTGTTGCTGCATGTTCTTTGTCATTATATTGGAATTCTGCTGTTGCTAGCCATTTTGTCCAATCATCTTGTCTGTAGTTGATGTAGTGTCTTAGGAATACTTCGACTTCTTGATTAATTCTTTCCATTTGACTATCTGTTTGCGGATAATAGGCCATTGACATTGTTCTTTTGATTCCTAATGCTTTGCACAGTTCTTCTATGAACATTGATGCAAATTGAGGTCCTCTGTCACTAATGATCTTCTTTGGTATGCCATGTATTTTCCATATATTGTCCCAATATATTCTTACTACTTCACTTAAGAAGATTGAAGTCATTGTAGCCATAAGTCTGATCATCTTGGAAAATCAGTCCACAACTACCAAAATAGCATCTTTGTCTTATGATCTTGGCAGGGGTCCTATGACATCAATGCTGATTTCCTCCTATGGTGTTTTTGGTGTGGGTAAGAGGTGTAAAGGTGCTGCTTTCTTCATGTGTTGCACCTTGTTCTGTTGACATTCTTGGCATCCTTGAATATATTTTTGTACATCGTTGCATATTTCTGGCCACCAATAGTTTCTCTTGATTAATTCCATCATTCTGTGTTGTCCTGGGTGTCTGATATCTGGTGGATTGTGGTTGTCGCTAAGTATTTTGTCTCAAAGTTATCTGTTTCTTGGGACATAGATCTTGCTATTTATATAGACAATTCTGTTTTCTTTCTGTGATTGTCTGTCTTTTTTCTCCAACTGTTTTGTTACTTCTTGTTCCCTTGTTTGGATTTTCTTGATTCATTCTTGTATTCCTTCTTCCATTACTTGTAGATGTTTTTTTCTGAGTAGTATGATAGGCGTTCCAACTTGGTTTGTTATTCATTGTACTCATAACTCTTCTTTGAGTATCTGGATATCTTGGTTGTCTTCTTTTGTGTCTAATTTCTCTCTTCTAGACAATATATCTGCTTTTGTATTTGTCTTTCCTGGGATATGTCATAGGGTAAAGTTGTAGTCTTGTAGTTTCAGATACCATCTTGCTTGTTGACTATTGAGTTTGTGTGGTTTTTTTAAAGTATTTTAGATTTTTGTGGTCTGTCCATACTTCAAATTTCTCGACTATGTCCAGTAGATATTGTCTTTATTTGTCTAGTGCTTCGACTATTGCTAGTAGTTCCTTGTCGTATATTTCATAGTTCCTTTCTGCAGGTGACATTATTTTTGATAGGAAAGTGACTGGTTTCCATTTGCCTTCTTGTTCTTTTGAAAGAACTCCTCTGATTGCGTATCCTGATATATCTACTTCTACCCTGAATTTTCCTTCTCTTCTGGGTAAGGCCAGTACTGGTTGCATGGTTATCATTTGTTTAACTTTTCAAATGCATTCTGTTCTTCTTCTGTCCATTTCCATTCTTCTTTTTCTTTTAACAGTACTGCAATATAACTGAAATCTTTGATGAATCGTCGATAGAAGTTTGCAAAGCCTAAGAAACTTTCGACATCCTTTACTTTTGTTAGTGTTTTCTATTCCTTGATCACTTTGACTTTTTCTTCTTCTATTTGTACTTCTCTATTTCCAACCTGTACTCCTAGTATGGGTATTTCTGTGGTATTAAAATCACATTTTGACTGTTTGAAATACAAGTTATGTTTCTCCACTATTTTGAGGAACCTGATTGTATATTCTTCTAGTTCTTTTTCTGTCTTTGCTAGGATTACCAAGTTATCTATGTAGTTTGCAAAGCTTTCTTTATGTAGTAGTTCTCAGAAGATACTTGTTATCATCTGTTGAAATGTTCCTAGTGAGTTGCACAGTCCAAAGTATATCACTTTTGATTCGAATAGCCCTTTGTTTGTCAAAAAGGCTGCTTTTTATTCATTGTCTTCTTTTATTCGTACATTGTTGTATCCTCAGATTAAGTCCAATTTGTTGAAGTATTTTGCATTTTTAAGTTTATTGATTACTTTGTTAATCAGGGGTAATGGCATTTTGTCCTTGATTGTGTGTTGATTTAATTGTTTATAATCTTGTACTGTCATATTCTGGAAATATGATAATTATATAATTTATTTCTCCTAATTATTCTCCTAAAATTAATAATAGTAGGATAGCGTAGTAGACTACTCTTCTCCTATTCTGGACTTCTTATAAGTACTGAGTAGTTACAGTATAATTCCTCAGTCTGTAAATTAACGTCAATTAGTCCTAATCGTATCTTATTCTCTTTGACTCCTCTACTTGACCGTTTAGGACCTCTGTCTTGATGACTTCCACTACTCTGAAATACGCAACCAACCTCACGACCGGAGACCAGGGCGCAACACATAAGTTAAAGCCAAGGTCATTCAACAAGTCATTCTCTGCTCTAATGTCCTTGACAGTCTGCCGGAGTCTTCTTTCTGGTTTTGTGATCACTGTTAAGTACTACTTATTCTCTGAGATAATTTAGTACATCATTCTGGAGTATAACTCTATTATTACTCTGTTCCTCCATACTCTGTTTGTCTATCCTTGACATGTACCAATCATAGTATTCCATCTTTCTTTGGTATAAAGAAACATAATGCTGCATATCCTGAATTTGACTCTATAATAAGTCCTGTTTTGAGTTGTTCATCTAACCATTGACTGAGTGTTTTTTCTTCTTTGAGTGTCATTGGATAGGCCTTTGTATTGAGTTTCTTTGGTGCTTCTTTTGTTAAATTGATTTCATGGTCCCATTCTTGTCTGTCTGGTAGTTTCTCAAATTTCTTCTTGTTGAATAAGTGTATAAATGGTTGGATATATTTCAGAAGATCTTCAGGATTTGTTGGGTCTAGTTCTTTGTCTCCTCCTTTTGATTCTTCTTCTTCCTTTGGTAGTAGTCTCCTTGACCATGGAGTAAATCGTATAGATTTGTGTTCTGTTTTGCAGTGTTCTGGGTATCTTGTGAACTGTATAACTTCTTCTTTCCAGTCTACTTCTGGGTTGTGTTCTACTAGCCAGTCGTGTCCTAGGAATAAATTTGTTTCCTTGATTTCTAATACTACTGTATCAATTTGTTTGATGTGTCTGTTTGAATTGATTTCCAGAAGTACAAATTCTCTAATTGTCTTTTCTCCATTTCTTGATCCATCTGAATTGTACACGTTAAATGGTCTTGGGAGTGATTTAGTAGATATCCCTTTTGCTTCAACTGTTTTTCTGGTGATTATGGTGTTTGTACATTCAGAGTCGATTAATGCCTTGACCTTGAGTTTTCTTCTGTCTTTGGTTTTGATTGTTGGGTGTACTATAAGTTCCCTCGACTGTTCTCTCCATTGTAGAATAATATATTGATTCTTGGTGGAACTATTTACAGTGGTTTATTGTATCGTGCCTATTCCAAATCTTCGACAAAACTCTTCTGCTTTTCATTATCTGAATCCCCTTGTTGCGAACTTCTGGTTTTTATTTGTTGAGATGCTCTGTACCCTATGGCAATATGACCTTTTTTGCCACATTTGAAACATCCTTGTGGCTTCTTCTCTTTCTTTGGTTGTTTGCAATTTTTTGCCATGTGTCCAAATCTGTTACAGTTGTAACACTTGGGTTTGCATCCTTGTCCGTTATTCTATTGTCATCTTATTTCCATTAGTTTGCCCATTCCTTCATAGGTTATTCCTGAATCTGTTCTGTAATTGTAGCAGATGTTGGTCTATTCATATTCTTGTCCAACTGCTGTGATTGTTACCTTCTATTGTTCTAGACTCTTTGGGGCCTGAGTTAGTAGATATGCCATTATGGCTCTGATAATTTCCCTGTTTATGTTCTTTTTCAGTAAAAATATTGCATGCTGATTGTCTGTCTGTGCTTTGCTTGCTAAAGCCATAAATTTGATAAGAAAGTCTGCAATGTGTTTCTTCTCTTATGTGAATGTTTTGATGTATCACAAACTTCATTTAGCCATATCTCTATCAATTCTTCAACGATTCTCATGGTCTCAATAGCTATGGAAAGCCCTTGAAAAGACCTTTCTATTGATACTAGTCATGTCTTGAAGCAATCAATAATGGTCGAGATATTAGGCAGATTAACTAGTAACCACTATAGTACCATTTATTAAATTGCCAATATCTCAGAAACAGCCATGATCAATGCTTCGGTTCTAGGCTCATCAGAAGCCCTCTTCATACTGCTCAGAATGAGTCTAAAAAGACCTCAAGGCAATCAGTATCTGTGGAGATATAAAGGTCTCAATGTTTGCATATGGACTTCATTAATTACCCATAGATAGTCATCTGTCCTTTTCTTAGAACAAAGGACAACCTCCATATGGTTAAGTTATCACTATTTATAGCACAAAGGCACTACCATATGTAGAACAATAAGTAGTAGCATGTGATGCTCTGTTCTAGTGCACAGACCATCACTTGTCTGTATATAAGAACTCCTTGTCTGAGGATTAGATCTCAGACTTAACAACATCTTTTGTCGCTTGTCTAACTCTGCTTATAAGCTTTTTGAATCTATATTTCAACCCATCACAAAACAAGTAAGTGACCATTTGTGATACGATGCACCATTCTGTATTGGCTTCTTTTGTTTTGTTACTATATACTAGTTGTAATTCTGCCTCAAAGGCATCCCAACTTGGAGTGCTATCTTCTCTATTTATCTTGTTAAGTTTCTGTTAAGCAAATGCTCCTGCAGTTCCTCCTCAGAATCTGTCTAGTACTGCAATGATCTTCTTGTTGGCATCTGTAACTTTGTTTGCTCTGAGATAGAGCTTCATAGCTCTCTACTAGTCTTCAAATGTCTTTCTGTCCCCATTGAACCATCTAGGTTCTGGGACCATTGATTTGTGGTTTACCACCTCTGTTGGTGCTGATACTGGTGCCGTCCTGGCCATTAGTACTAGTATACCTACTTATGTTCCAGACATATTTTGCTTTGGTTGTCCTACTGATGGTATGTTACTTAACTCATTGAGTTTTTCTTCTTCATTGCCTGTTTTGTTGGCCTCTGATTCTGTGTCTTGTATGTCCTGTTCTTTGGACTCTTCCTGGTACTCTGATTGTTCTTCACTAATGTGAACTGAACTGAGTTATTCTTCAAGGTCTTCTATCTCCTATGCTCTAATTATACATTCAGCAGCAATCTTTGTAATATACCGATGGCTGGTCTGCTAGTTTGCTATCCTCCTAGTTACAAGGTGAGTTGGTGACACTTTACCAAATGTTATGGCCTTGAGGAGTAACTTAGGTTGTAACTTCAAGTAAAGACTTGAGAATGATATGAGAGTTGAGAAAGAAAGGAAATGATACAATTGGTAAAGCATAAGGAATACAAAAGAGTATTTACTGTATATATACCTATGTACCATGAGATAGTAACGAGAAGAACATATGGCAGATATGAGGTCTGCTAAGTAAAGAATATGTCCTACCAGTGAGGCACTGACTGAGCTATTAGATAAATGAAGTAATATGAAGGAAAGAAGTAGTTCATGTAGTTGCTTCATGGTGAATACTTGTATAAAATGAGATTGATTGTTACAGTCAACTTGGACTTGAAGAGTGATTAAGTTATCCAGACTAAGTCGCTACAGACTAGATGTATATTTCTCCAAGTATTGGGGATCTTCAATTTGTATGCCACATCTCCAACCTTTCAGATAATAAGAAAGGGTCCTACTCTTTTGAAAGATAGTTTTTTTGAAGAGCATTCATTATTGTAGTGCGATCCATCAACTCATACTAGATCTTTTTTCTGAAAGTCTATTTCAGTCTTCTTCCTGACATTAAACTTTTACTTCATCACTTTATTGGTCTTTTCCAGTGCCATTTTCACTTCTCTTTTTGTTCTCTCCATGACTTCTAGGAATGTGTCTACTGATGGTGTATTTTCTTTTAATCTTTTGACTTCTCTGCCTGTATTAGGGTAACGACCCAGATTGATGAAAAATAGGAATTTGCCTGTGACCGAGTGTATCCGATTATTGCAGGTAAATTTGGCCATTGGTAGCCATTTGGTCCAGTCATCCTGCCAGTAGCTATAGTAGAGCTGTAAGTATTGTTCCATTTCTTGATTAACTCTCTCTGTCTGACTATTAGTTTGGTATCCTTTTTATGAAGTTTGACACAAATTGAGGACCTTTATCACTTATGACCTTCTTAGAAAGACCTATATCCTTAAAAACTTGTTCCCAAAGTGTTTTGATAACTCCTTGTAACAAAATTTCTATGTTGATTGTTAGGACAATCACTCAAGATGACTAACCCTAATTGTAAGGGGACATCTAGGGTTGTGCTTAGTAAGTTCTGAGGGTCTGTTCTATTAATAGCCCAGTGACAGATTGTGTATCACACTTCTACTGTTCCTGACTTCTTCTATCTATGTCATGCAGTGCAATGCCTATTATTAGTTATTCTAGAACATTCTGTGATTATAGGTTGGTTGCCATGGTGTTGTGTGCCTGACTATCTAGTGTAGTATATATACTAGCAAGTGTATGTAGATATACTCTCACTTGAATCTCAAACTAGCTTCTGGGACTATCCACTAGCTTAGGGAGTGATTACCTATTGAGTGGTTCTCTTACACTAATACTAGATAAAGGTTCCAGAAGTAGAGGTGATATTCGAGTAAAGATATATCTACTAACTCAAGTGACTATATATACTAAAGTTAATGGTCTGTGTGCCACAGTCATATGAGCACTAACTAATAATATCACTGTCCTAATTATAGATCATCAGGCACATCAAGACAGACTTAAGAGAGAAGGTAAGGAAAGTGTGGGAGAACATCTTACGAGTTAGGTTAGCTCTTTAGGTTGGAGCTTACTCATGATCTAGGCTGTTCCCTAGGGTATCCTCTTATAATGCTGTCCTTGGAGATGATAATACCCAAGTAATCAATCTTAGTCTAGTGAAACTAGCACTTTTTTGTCTGAACTGACAGTTTGTTGTTGTTCAGAATCCTTAGTACTCTTCTCACAATCACCTTGCATTCTGTCAGGGTTTTTGAGAAGATTAGGATGTTGTCCATATAAATTAAAATTTTGCCTTCATTGATAAGGTCTTGGAAAAGTGAGTCCATCATTAGTTGGAGTGTTGCTGGAAAGTTGTATAGGCCAAAGTACATGATGAGTGGTTCAAATAGTTCTCTGTTAGTTCTGAAAACTGCCTTCCATTCATCCCCCTCTCTGATTCTGACATTGTTATAGTCCTATTGGATATCAAGTTTAGTAAAGAACTAAGCCCCCTTGACCTTGTCAATCAATTCCTGGATCAGTGGTAAAGGGTATTTGTTCTTTATTGTCACTTTATTGAACTATTTATAGTTCTGGACTGGTCTGAGTGAGCTATCTTTTTTCTTCACAAAGAAAAATGGCACTGCACAAGATGATTTTGAAGGTCTGATATGTCCTATCTTTGAATGTTTATCTAAAAAGCAATCAAGTTTCTTTTGTTCTTTTATACTCAGGGGATATATGTTACAGTCCTTTAAAGTAGCTCCAGGAATGAGTTCAATAGTGTGATCCCAGGGTCTTCAAGGGGATAATTTGTTGAATACCTTTTTATCAAACACTTTTTCCTTAAATTTCCAATACTCTTCTAGTACTATATCTTCAGATTTTGCTTCTTCACTTACTTCTTCAACTCTTCTAATCTCTATTTCATTCCATCTTAACATCTCCTCTTCCATATTTACAAACAAGATTCTTCCTTCTTCTTCAATTTCATTTGCCTTCTCTCCAATGTCTTCTGGTTCTTCCTCTATAAACACTCTTTTGCACCAATGTTTGTATTTGTCAAGGTATAACTTTGATGATTGCCAGTTAATAGATGGGTTATGCCATTGGAGCCATTCATGTCTAAGAAACACATCCCTTTTTCTGAGATTGGTTATGTTATAACTTGGCAAAACAGTTAAGCCATTATTTATATTTCTTTTCTTTTCTTTTCTCTTTATTATATAAGAAGAAGTACAGGAAAGTGTCATATCACAAGTGTCACTTGGTCACAGTCACATGATGAGAAAGTCATATGATCAAGTCACATGATGGATGTGGGAAAGTAGTACACAGACTATGTAGTAATTGTATAAGTAGTGTACAGGAAGTAATAGGAACTTTATTGAGTTCTTCTTGTCAACTTGGACTTGGAGAGTAATTAAGTTGTCTAGGCTAAATCGCTACAGGTCACTGAGAATTGAATCCTTTCAATATGATCTCCTATCATCATGTTCATGTTGACTATATCTGTGGTGCTTCCTGATTTGTTGATTGTCCCATCAGCATTGTAGCAAGTAATTGGGAATGGCAACTTCTGGGTGTTAATTCCATTTTCTTGAATAAATTTCCTGCTGATGCATGAACTAGTACAACCCAAGTCGATAAGTGCTACTTTTGTAAAGGATTTTGTGATATTGATGGTTGTCAAATGTATCTTGATGTCAAGTTGTTTGTTTCCCATCTGTTTCAAGATTGGAGGTTCTTCTAGAGATCAGAGTATGAAGATGACTTCTCTATCTATCATCTCGTTCAATTTTCTTACTTTCCTTTCATTGCATTCATCTCTCCTTGATTAGTGAGCCCATACTTTAAGGATCTCAATTGCTGTCTTTGTGTCCTCCTCTTTTAGCCTCTTTGCTATCCATTCAGCAGTATATCCTTTCATCCTTCCAAAATCTTGTTTCCCAAAGTATTCTAGAAAATCTTTTGTTGATGTTTCTGGTAACTTCACTTTCCCTATCATAGGGCCTTGCTTCAGGATTGCTGGCATCAACTTCTCTGTCTTCCCCTTTGATTCCAGGCACCTTGCAGCAGGGGCATTCTCTTTCTCTGTCATAGACCTTTGCCTCGGAACTGTTGGAACTGAAATTTCCTTCCTCCTCTTTATCTCTTTAACAACTGCTCTCAGTTCTTCTTTTGTCATCCTCTCTATCATGCTCTGCTTTCTCATCTCATCAATAACTATTCCAAATGCCCAGTCTGGTAAGTCTTTGAGTTGTTGTAAGAAGTCTGAAATCCCAACAGATTCAACTGTTGTTTGGTTTCTTCCTTTGATTAGGTTCGTCTCGCAACTGATTGCTCTGATTTCTAGGGGTGTCAGTTTGGTTTCATCTGTCAATATGCTAAGGTTTCTTGCTAGATTGATCAGAGAGTTTGAGTTCCTTTCTGTTGTGTCATTAGAACTTCCATTTCGTCGAGGATCAATTTTCTGGATCCAATAAATTCCGATAGTGATGAGTATGATTTCGAGTGTCAAGGTGATAGTCCAAGGAGTGGGTTCATATTCAGTGAGTATCATGACAAATTCTCGAGTGAATTTCCTAGACTAAGTGTTGGGTGGGGGAAAATTGGAATGGATGTAGATGTGTGTTGTGTCTGAGAAGGGTGATTTGAGGTTAGTCTTGACCTTATGTTACGATCTCGAACCCTGTGTTAGGGATTTCAGGATATATATAACCAGGTCAAGACTAAGGAAC
>Ga0153996_1000604_pt1 | contig 16063 bp, 10 predicted proteins | sample TSNC080MetaG_FD_104728 | JGI IMG/M metagenome (GOLD analysis project Ga0153996, IMG submission 104728) | Attine ant fungus gardens microbial communities from North Carolina, USA - TSNC080 MetaG | ecosystem: Host-associated > Fungi > Mycelium > Unclassified | place: USA: North Carolina, Lumber...
CAACAGACGGCCGCAGGTCAATCGCTTACGGGTAACACAAAACAACCACCCCGCCGTCTGCGGACGGCACCCCTCCAAGGAGGGGAATGAGAGTTGCACAGTGCCGCGAAACGCCGGGACGCAACACAGCGGCACCGCCAGAGGCACAGCATCAAGCAAAAACGCAGCAACAGCATATCAATAAACGTAATAGTCAGATTAATTTTAAAGATTCTTACTTGAATAAGGCTTGAGGCAATACCCAAAGGGACGTAGGGGAGGAACTGTTTTGCATGTTACCAAACAGGTAAAGGTGGGGAAGCTGGTGATGGGCGGCGGCGCAGCCCCATCCATCCAGTCTATGCTGAATGTCCCCAGCGGCGATATAGCCGGAAACGTGGCCCAGGCGGAGGCGCTGGAGGCGGCGGGCTGCGATATCCTGCGGGTTGCGGTTCCCGACCGGGAGAGCGTGGGGCTCATCGCCGCCATCAAGGCGAAAACGGCCATGCCCCTGGTGGCGGATATCCACTTCGACCACCGGCTGGCCCTGGAGGCTGTGGCGGCGGGGGCGGATAAAATCCGCCTTAACCCGGGGAATATCGGGGGGGACGACCGGGTAAAGGCGGTGGCCTCCGCCTGCAAGGCCGCCGGAGTTCCCATCCGCATCGGGGTAAACGGCGGGTCACTGGAAAAATCCATCCTGGCGAAGTACGGCCACCCCACCCCACAGGCGCTGGTGGACAGCGCCCTTTATCATGCGCGGCTGTTGGAGAAATTTGATTTTGACGATATTGTCTTGTCCTTAAAGGCCAGCAGTGTCCCGTTAACGGTGGAAAGCTACCGGCTGATGGCCCGGCATACCTGCTATCCCCTCCATATAGGGGTGACCGAGGCGGGGACAAGCCGGATGGGCCTCATTAAGTCCGCCGCCGGAATCGGCAGCCTCCTGCTGGACGGCATCGGGGATACCCTCCGCGTATCCCTCACCGCGTCCCCCCTGGAGGAAATCCAGGCGGCGAAGGATATCCTAACCGCCGTTGGAAGGGGCCGGGGCGGGGTGCGCCTTGTCTCCTGCCCCACCTGCGGCCGCACCCGCATCGACATAATCGGGCTGGCGAAGCAGGTAGAGGAGGCGCTGACCGGCTGCAAGCTGGATATCACGGTGGCGGTGATGGGCTGCGCGGTAAACGGCCCGGGGGAGGCCCGGGAAGCGGATCTGGGCATAGCGGGCGGGGACGACTGCGGCATCCTGTTTGCCAAGGGGGAGATTTTGGGAAAATATCCCCAGGAAAAGCTGCTGGAAGCCCTGCTGGAGCAAATCCGCCTGCTGGAGCGGGAAGCATAGAGCACGGTTTATATACATGAAGGAGGAATCTCTGCAATGCCCTATTTCGCCCAGCTTTTCGGCGAGCATATCGACCTGAGCGGCTTTGCCGACTTGAGGGACGCGAAAATACAGCAGGTTACGCTGGACAAAAACCGTGGAATTATGTGGATTGTGGTGTTTCTCGCCACCGTGCTGGAACCGGCCCAGCTGAGGCAGGCGGCCGAGCTGCTTGCGGCCAGGCTCCATTTGGAAAAATGCGAAATCGAACCCCGGTATGAGCCGGGGCTGTTTTCCGTCTCCTGTTTTTCCTCCCTGGTGGACGCGCTGCGGGGACAGGGAATCCCGGTGAACGGCTTTTTTGAGAAGGCGGCGGTCACCTATGAGGATGGGGTGCTGCGCATCTCGCTCCCCGGGGGTGGCGTGGATTTTCTGGAGAAGGTGGACTGCAAGGGTACCTTGCAGCGGATTATCCTGGAGCGCTTTTCGCTTCCGGTGATGGTGGAGCTGCTGGGGGAGGACGCGGCCGGAACCCGGGAGTCGGATTACGAGGAGGAGATTATCCGAAAGGCACAGGAACAGCTCCGAAGCGCACAGGAGGCCAAGCAGGCCCGGAAGGAGGGGAAGGGAGAACAGGCCGCCCCGCCCAAGGGGGCCCGGATTCTCTTTAATTACAGCCTCTACCCCTTTGCCTCGGCGGATATGAAGGTGCTGAAGGGGAAGGCGGTGCAGACCCCGCCCATGCCCCTCCGGGATATCGGCCAGGAGGGGGGCGGCGTGGTGGTGTGGGGCGATGTGTTCGCCATCGACTTCAAAACCAGCCGGGACGGGAGCAAGAAGATCTATTCCGTGTCCTTCAGCGACGGCACCGGCTCCAATGTGATGAAAATTTTCAGCGATACCGCCAAGCCCGACTTTATGGATTACCTAAAAAAAGGGGACACGATTTTAGTCCGGGGGGACGCGTCCTACGACAAATTTGACCGGGAGATCACCATTCACCCCTACGACATCTGCCAGCTGGAGCGGAAGCGCCGCACCGACGAGGCGGAGAAAAAACGGGTGGAGCTCCATTTACATACCAACATGTCCGCCCTGGACGCGCTGGCCCCGGTGGACAAGCTTATCCGCCGCGCCTATGAGTGGGGCCACAAGGCCATGGCCATCACCGACCACGGTGTGGCGCAGGCTTTTCCCGACGCAATGAACGCGGTGCGGAAAATCCGTAAGGAGGGCGGCGAATTTAAGGTTCTTTACGGAGTGGAAAATTATTTTGTCAACGATATGGCCCCCATTGTGGTGGGGGAGCGGGACGAGCCCTTTGACGGAACCTTTATTGTGTTCGACCTGGAAACCACCGGCCTTTCCGCCGCCACCTGCCGCATCACCGAAATCGGCGCGGTGAAGCTCCGGGGCGGCGAGGTGGTGGACACCTTCGGCACCTTTGTGGATCCGGAGCAGAGCCTGACCCCGGAGATTGTAAAGCTTACCGGCATCACCGACGAGATGCTGGAGGGCGCGCCCCCGGAAAAGGAAGCCCTGGAGCGCTTCTATGCCTTCTGCGAGGGGGATGACTGTGTGCTGGTGGCCCACAACGCCCCCTTCGACACCAGCTTCCTCCAGGCGGGGGCCCGCCGGTGCGGGATGCCCTACGCCTTTACCGCCATCGACACGGTGGCCATCAGCCGGGCGCTGTATAAGGATCTGAATAAGCACTCCCTGGACAGGGTGGCAAAATACCTGGAGCTGCCCTCCTTCAAGCACCACCGGGCCTGCGACGACGCAAGCATCCTGGCGGAGATTTTCAAATGCATGCTTCGGGACATCCGGGCAAGGGATCCCAAAACGGCTTCGGCCCTGAGCATCAACACCGCCTGTATGGACGCGGACTTTAAAAAGCTGCCCAGCTACCATCAGATTCTCATCGCAAGAAATTATGTGGGGCTGAAAAATTTATACAAGCTCATTTCCTACGGCCATCTGGATTACTACTTCAAGCGGCCCCGGGTGCCCAAGAGCGTGCTTGTGAAGCACCGGGAGGGGCTGCTGGTGGGCAGCGCCTGTGAGGCCGGGGAGCTGTTCCGGGCCATCACGTCGGGCCAAAGCTGGAGCAAGCTCTGTGAAATAGCCTCCTTCTACGATTTTCTGGAGATTCAGCCTCTGGCGAACAACGGGTTTATGACCCGGCAAAACAGCGAAATTACAGATGAAACGATTATGGATTACAACCGGACGGTGGTTAAGCTGGGGGATCACCTCCGCCTGCCGGTGGTGGCCACCGGGGACGTCCACTTCCTGGAGCCGGAGGACGCTTTGTTCCGGGAAATCCTCATGACCCAAAGCTTTAAGGACGCAGGCAACCAGCCCCCCCTCTACCTGCGCACCACCGACGAAATGCTCCGGGAATTCAGCTACCTGGGGGAGAAAAAGGCCTATCAGGTGGTGGTGGTGGCCCCCAACAAAATCGCGGATATGGTGGAGGATATCCAGCCGATCCCCGACGGCACCTTTACCCCCTCCATCGAGGGGGCGGAGGAGGATCTCCAGAATATCACCTGGGCCAGAACCCGCGCCATCTACGGGGAGAATCCCCCCGAGCTGGTGGCCAAGCGGCTGGATCGGGAGCTTTCCTCCATCATCAAGCACGGCTTTGCCGTTCTCTACATCATCGCCCAGAAGCTGGTGGCCAAGTCGGAGGCGGACGGCTACCTTGTGGGCTCCCGTGGCTCGGTAGGCTCCTCCTTTGTGGCGGCAATGGCCGGCATTTCAGAGGTAAACCCCCTGCCCCCCCACTATGTCTGCCCCAACCCGGACTGCCGCCACAGCGAGTTTATCACCGACGGCTCCATCGGCTCGGGGTTTGACCTGCCCCCCAAGGACTGCCCCCTCTGCGCCGCCGCCTATGTCCGGGACGGCCATGACATTCCCTTTGAAACCTTTCTGGGCTTTAACGGGGACAAGGCCCCGGATATCGACCTGAACTTTTCGGGGGAATACCAGGCCACCGCCCACCGGTATACCGAGGAGCTGTTCGGGGCCAGCCATGTGTTTAAGGCGGGCACCATCTCCACCCTGGCGGAGAAAACCGCCTATGGCTATGTGAAAAAATATCTGGACGAGAAGGGCCGGGTGGTGCACCGGGCGGAGGAAAACCGCCTGGTGGCGGGATGCTCCGGCATTAAGCGCACCACCGGGCAGCATCCCGGCGGCATGGTGGTTATCCCGGAGGAATACGAGGTTTACGACTTTACGCCGGTGCAGCATCCGGCGGACTCCAGCGAGTCGGGGGTGGTCACCACTCATTTTGACTTCCACTCCCTCCACGACACCATCCTGAAGCTGGATATTCTGGGACACGACGTGCCCACCCTCTACAAGCATCTGGAGGATATGACCGGCGTAAAAATTGCCGATGTGCCCACCAGCGACGAAAAGGTGATGAGCCTGTTCACCTCCCCCGAAGCCCTTGGTGTAACCGAGGAGGAAATAAGCTGCAATACCGGCACCTTGGCGCTGCCTGAAATGGGCACCGGCTTTGTGCGGCAGATGCTCCGGGAGGCAAGGCCCGCCTGCTTCTCCGACCTGCTCCAGATCTCCGGCCTGTCCCACGGCACCGACGTATGGCTGGGGAACGCCCAGGATCTCATAAAAAACGGCACCTGCACCATATCCGAGGTGATCGGTACCCGCGACTCCATTATGACCTACCTGATTTATCAGGGGGTGGAGCCGGGCATGGCCTTTAAGATTATGGAAATCACCCGAAAGGGAAACGCCGCCACGATGCTGACCCAGGAGCATTTGGATATGCTGAAATCCTGCGGCGTACCCAACTGGTATGTGGAAAGCTGCAAGAAGATCAAGTACATGTTCCCCAAGGCCCACGCGGCGGCCTATGTTATGGCCGCCGTCCGGCTGGGCTGGTTTAAAATTTATCATCCCCTGGCGTTTTACGCCGCCACACTGACGGTGCGGGGAGGGGATTTTGACGCAGCCTCCGCCATCCGGGGGAGATCCGCCGTCAAGCTGCGGATGGAGGAGCTTCAGCAGAAGGGCAACGACCGCTCCGCCACCGAAAACGACCAACTGGGCACCCTCCAGGTGGTGTATGAAATACTGGCCCGGGGGCTGGAGTTTTTGCCGGTGGATTTATACCGCTCCCACGCCGTAAAGTATGTGATCGAGGACGGGAAAATCCGCCTCCCCTTCACCGCCCTCAAGGGACTGGGGGAGAACGCGGCCAGAAACCTGCAGGAGGCCGGAACCCAGGGGATATATATATCCCAGGACGAGGTGCTGACAAGGGCCGGAATTTCCAAGGCGGTGCGGGATACCCTGGGCGAGGCCGGGGCGCTGGAGGGGCTGCCTGAAAGCAGCCAGACCACGCTGTTTTAAATTAAAATAAATAAAAAATTAAAAGACCGAAAAAATATTTTAAATATAGGCTTTTTTCTGGGTTTTATGACTATCTTGTGACTGGAATCGTGTATGATAGGAGCAAGCAAGACAATTCACCTCAAATCCCATAAAAAATCCCAATTCCCAGCAAAGCATCCGGCGCCATTTCAGCACCCCGCGGTTGTGCTTTTTCACCTGTTTACCGTTCCCATATGGCTTGGATGCGGCCCTTCCCCTACTAGTGCAGGTAGGGGGAGGGTTTTTACTTTCGCTGAAAAAAACTGCCCCCGCTTTTCGCGTTGGGCAGTCTTTTTCGGATTTATCGTTGCCGCTGATGTTTTTGCTTGATACTACGCACTTTGCCTGTCGCTGTGCCCCTGGCGGTGCCGCAGTGCCACGGGATGGCATGTCGCTCATGCCGCGACGGGCAGTTACTTTTGGAGGAACAAAAGTAACCAAAATTCCCACGGGGGAGGGCCCCCGTGACCCCCCTGCACTATGGGTAGCCGTCTTTGGTAATCTTGTAGTAGTTTATAGGTATCTACGATATTTAAATAGGGGCTCCTGCCCCTAAGACCCCGCTTAAGGACTTCTAGTCCTTAAGAATCCAGTGTTCCTTGGCAAGCACTGGTGGTGCGGTGCAGCGCGCCGTCGGCGGGCTGCCGCCCGGCGCGGCGCTGCCTTTGCAAGGCTAACGCCTACCCGAGCACAACGCCAGCTCCCGGAATGGGGTTTTTGGGCCCCATGTAGGGAGCGGGAGGTTTAATTGGGGCTTTGGCTGTGCGGGACGTTACATTCTTGCTGATTTACGGGTTCTTACGACGGAGTGCTTGCACTCCTAGTCCTTTAGGGGGGCAATTATTGCCCTAAGCGGGTCTGGGCAGAGCCCAGCCAACCGAGGCAAGGCTAACGCTTGGCACAAAGCCAAGCCAGAGGCAACAGCCTGGCCAACCGGGGCAAAGCCGCCGTTAGGAAGAATCAGCTACAGTGCAAAATCCACGCGCCATGCTCCAGGGGGTGGGCCAGATAGGCCTGAGACACCTGTTCCCGGAGGTGGCGGAGGGTGCGCCTGGCGCTTTTTTCATCGGAGAACAGGCCCACCACAGCGGAGCCGGTGCCGGTCATCACGCTGCCCAGGGCACCGTCGCAGAGCATGATGCCCAGGAGGGTTTCCACCTCCTCGATGGTGTTCACCTGCTGGAGGACATTGCGCATGTTCTGGCCAACGCCGTTCAGGTCACCCACGGCGACGGCGGCCAGCATGGCCTGGGTATTGGGCCGGGGGATCCGGTGGGTGAGCTGGTCATAGTTGCGGAAGGCCACCCGGGTACTGCTGCCTTGGGGAGGCTTTGCGATGGCAAATTGGCAGTGACGGGGCAGGGGAGCAAGGGGGGTGAGAAGCTCACCGATGCCCTGGGCCAGGCAGCAGCCGCCCACCAGGCAGAAGGGAACGTCGGCGCCGCAGATAACGCCGATTTCGCAGAGCTGTTCGGTGGAAAGTTCCGTCTCAAAAAGCCGGTCCAGTCCCCGGAGAAGCCCGGCGGCGTCGGCGCTTCCACCGGCAAGGCCCGCCTCCACCGGGAGGCGCTTGTCGATATGGATGGAAAGCCCCTGGGGGGGCAGTCCGGTATACCGGAAAAACTCCCGGGCGGCACGGTGGACGATATTGGTGTCATCCTCGGGGATTTCGCTGTTGGAGCAGGTGATCCTAAGCTCGTTTTCCTCCCGGCGGCCGATGAGAAGAATATCGCTGAGATCAATGCTCGCCATCACCATCTCCATCAGATGATAACCCTGATCGTTGGTGCCGGTGATATCCAGGGACAGATTCACCTTCCCCGGCGCCTGAACCACAACTCTGCTGCAATAGGACATAGGGGAGCCTCCTTAGGCTAATGCTCCAGCAGCCGCGCCTTTCGGATATGAATGGCCTTTACCGGACACATCTCGTGGCAGCAGTAGCATTTAATGCAATCTTTATATTCAATTACGGCTTTGCGCCCGGTGATGGCGATGACGTGGGCGGGACAGCTTTCGGCGCACCTGCCGCAGCCGGTGCAGTCCTCCCGGCTTACCACAGGGCGGGGGGAGAGGAGCCGGGAGCCGGCCAGATCAGCCAGTCCCCGCAGGGGGCCGGGAAGGGAATCGCGGAAGGTCACCGACCGGGACAGGGGCAGCGCAAAGGGGGGGACATCCCGGGGCAACCCGTCCCCGGCTACCGACAGAGTGTCCGGGTCGGACAGGTTCCGCTTCCGGGCATAGGCGACGGTGGGCACCGTCAGGGGGTCAAGGCCCATCACCCGGCAGAGAATCTCGTCCAGGGCAAAGGGGGAGCGGGAGGCAAATGTCCAGCCCAGCTCCCGGAGGGTTCCGGCGGAGGGGCCGTCCCCCTCCATGGCCACCACAGCGTCTATAATGGTGAGCTGGGGAGCTACGGCTTCAGCCAGCTCCACCAGCATCCGGCCAAAGAGATCCCGCCGGGGAAACCGGAAATGCAGCTCCGGCTTTTGAAGTCCGGGCACACAGCCCAGCAGGTTTTTCACGCCGCCGGACAGGGTGGTCATGGCATGGGTTTTCAGCTTGGGCAGATTGATAACCACATCCGCCTCCAGAATGGGGTTCAGGATGTTAAACGTGCCGCACAGGCTGCCGGGGGACGGGGAGGGTACAGTTCGCCAGCCAATATCCCTGTTCAGGGCCGCGCCTGTCCGGGCCGCCGAATCCGCCATGCCGCAGGCGGCGTAAATACCCTCCAGGGCGGAGACCGTGTAGGGGCCGCCGGGGCTGTCGGCAATGGTGATGTCCGTTACCCCCAGGGAACGGAGGTGGCTTGCCACGGCGGTTACCACGGCCGGGTGGGTGGTGGTGCCCCCCTCCGGGGGGCGCTTCATCAGCAGGTTGGGCTTGAGCGCCACCCGGACGCCGGGGGCGAACAGGGCGTCCGCCTCCAGAGCCGCGAAGTGGCGGGCCACCGCGGCGGTCAGGGCTTCCGGGTCATAGCCGGGGGTTTTGACGGCGGATATGTTCAAGGGAGCCTCCATTGCGTTTTGCCTACAGCGTTCCCAAAAATTCCTCTATCCGGGCCATAGCCTCCTGGAGGTGCTTCACCGAATAGGAGTAGGAGATGCGGACAAAGCCCTCGCCGCAATCGCCAAAGGCGTCGCCGGGCACCACCGCGATCTTTTTTTCATGGATAAGGCGCTCACAGAAAACCTGGGAGGTCAGGCCGGTAGACTGGATGGAGGGGAACACATAGAACGCCCCCTCCGGCTCAAAGCAGTGGAGGCCCATTTTGTTCAGGCGATCCACCACCAGGCGGCGGCGCATGTTGTATTCTTTGGCCATGGCCTCGATCTCGTCGTCACAGCTCCGCAGGGCTTCTATGGCGGCGTACTGGCTGGTGGTGGGGGCGCACATAATGGCGAACTGGTGAATTTTGTGCATGACGTCCATAATGGGCTTGGGGCCGACGGCGTAGCCCAGCCGCCAGCCGGTCATGGCATAGGCCTTGGAAAAGCCGTTGATAACAACGGTGCGTTCCTTCATCCCCTCGATGCCCGAGATGGACACGTGCTTTCCGCCGTAGGTAAGCTCGGCGTAAATCTCGTCGGACAGCACCATGACACCTGTATCCCGGAGCACGCCCGCGATTTCCTCCAGGTGCCGGCGGCGCATGACGGCCCCGGTGGGATTGTTGGGGAAGGGGAACACCAGCAGCTTGGTTTTGGGGGTAATGGCGTCGGCCAGTGCCTCCGCGGTCAGGCGGAAGTCGTCCTCCTCCCTGGTGACGATGGGAACCGCCACGCCGCCGGTGAGCTGCACAATGGGGGAATAGGCCACAAAGCAGGGCTCGGGAATGAGCACCTCGTCGCCGGGGTTGACCAGCGCGCGGATGCACAGGTCGATGCCCTCGGAGCCGCCCACGGTGACCAGGGTCTGGTTCGTCTCATAATGCATGTCGAAGCGCCGGGACAGGTAGCGGCAGATTTCCTCCTGAAGGGCGGAGAGTCCGGCGTTTGCGGTGTAGAAGGTGCGCCCCTTGTCCAGGGAGTCCATGCCCGCCTTGCGGATGGCCCAGGGGGTTTTAAAGTCGGGCTCGCCCACGCCCAGGGAGATGACGTCGGTCATCTCGGCGGCAAGGCTGAAAAACTTCCGGATGCCCGAGGGCTTTATGCCGGAGGCGATGTGAGAGAGCTGTTTTTCATAATCCATCACATAACTCCCCTTTCATCCTCCGGGGAATCCTCCAGGATCGCGCCCCGTTCCTTGTATTTCCGCAGGATAAAATGGGTGGCGGTGGACTGCACCGAATCCATGGGAGCCAGGCGGTACGCCACAAAGGAGGCGATTTCCTTAAAGGATTTGCCTACAATGGTGAGGGCCAGGTCATAGCCGCCGCTCATAAGATAGAGGGACTGAACCTCCTCATACCGGGAAATCTGCTCGGCCAGCGCATCAAAGCCCCGATCCTTCTTGGGGGTGACCTTCAGCTCGATGCGGGCGGAAACCCGATCCCTGTCGGTTTTTTCCCAGTCGATAACGGCAGTGTAACCCCGGATGATGCCTTCGGCCTCGCACTGCTTGATTGCTGCCCGCACCGCCGCCTCATCGGTATCCAGCATTGCCGCCAGTTCCGCGCAGGACAGGCGTGCGTTTTTTTCCAGGAGAAGCAATAAATCGTTCATCATTTCGTGGTCACTCCTTATTAATTTTGTTTATATGATATCGGTAAGAAAGCGTGCGCCGATGGCAGCCGCCTGCCCCGCATCCTGAAGGATGTGGGCGCGCAGCTCCTCCAAGGAGGCAAACTTCCGTTCCGGCCGGATAAACTCAAGGAAGGCGACCTCCACCCGCTTGCCGTACAGGTCGCCGGAAAAGCCCTGGATATAGGTTTCCGCCAAGGGGGCGTTCCTGCCCACGGTGGGCTTGGTGCCCACGTTGGTAACGCCGCTATAATAAGCCCCATCCACCTGGGCTATGGTGGCGTACACCCCGAACCGGGGCAGCGCAAAGGATGGGGGGAAGGGCTGGTTGATGGTGGGGGTTCCCAGGGTGCGGCCGATGCGGTTGCCGTCCACCACCGGAAAGTCGATGGAGAAGGGGCGTCCCAGCAGGGCGTTGGCCTCGGGGATATTGCCGCCGGAAATCTCCCGGCGTATTCTGGTGGAGCTGACGGGCTCCCCCCCCAGATCCACCTCGGGGGCCACGGCGCTGTCTATCCCCAGCCTGCCGGCCAGAACCGCCAGATCCTCCGCGTGGGAGCTCCGGTTTTTACCGAAGGAGAAGTTGTAGCCACAGCAGACAAACCGCGCGCCCAGGCGGTTCTTAAGCACCTCCCGGATAAACTCCTCCCCGGATTTCCCCCGCACGGCGTCAAAGGGGAGGGCAATGGCGTAGGCCATGCCCAGCTGGTGGAACAGCCTTGCCATCAGGGAGGGGGTGGTGAGCTGGGCGGTTCCCGGCTTATAGGCAGGGGGCGGATCGGCCAGGGCGAAGGTAAACACACAGGGGGCGAGCCCCCGGGCCCGGGCCTCGTCCACCGCCAGCCGCAACACCGCCATGTGGCCCAAATGAATGCCGTCAAAGACGCCCAGGGCCACCGCCGTATTCTGTAAAGGCAGGGCCGGATCGTCCAGGGAATAAAGTATCTTCATTGATCCGCCTCCCGGACAAACAGCCGCTTTACCCGCAGGACACCTTCGTCCGCCACCCCAAGGCCCAGGAATGTGCTTCCGGGGCCGTAGCAGGCCACGGTCGCCCCCGGCCCCAGGGGGATTGCCTCGAATTCGCCTAAATCTATCCGGACGCCGTTTTGCAGAAGCCGGGCCTGCCGGGGGGTGAGGGAGAGGGCGGGCAGTTCCCGGAAGGCGGTTTCTACCGGCAGCAGCCGGTGCTCCAGTCCGCCCGCGTCCGCCAGGGCTTGGGCTTCCTCCAGGGTGATGCAGTCCTCCAGGGTGTAGCCGCAGGCCAGCCTGCGGCGTAGGGCGGTGAGGGTAGCCCCGCAGCCCAGTCTTTCGCCGATATCGTGGCAGAGGCTGCGGATATAGGTGCCCTTGGAGCAGTGGACGTCTATGGTATATTCCCCATCGGCGGGATCCGAGGCCAGTATTTTGATGCTGAAAATCTGAATTTCCCGGGGGATACGCTCCACCTCCACGCCCCGGCGGGCCAGATCGTAGAGGCGCTGCCCCTTCACCCGCACCGCCGAATACATAGGGGGGAGCTGGCTGCTTTTACCCTCAAAATCTGCCACGGCGGCGGCCACCTGATCCTCCCCCGCCGTGACAGGCCGCTCCTCCAGCACCCTGCCGGTGATATCCAGGGTATCGGTGGTCAGGCCCAGGCGGAAGGTCGCTATGTAACCCTTGTCCTGATTGGGCAGAAGGTCGCAGGCCTTGGTGGCGCTGCCGATAAAAAGGGGGAGCACGCCGGTGGCCATGGGATCCAGAGTACCTCCGTGTCCAATTTTTTTTGTTTTTGCCATGCCCCGCAGCTTTGCCACCACATCAAAGGAGGTGAAGCCTGTGGGCTTGTCAATGCATAGGATTCCGTTCATATCGCCACATTTCCAATTCCTTCCAGATTTCCGCCAGAATCTGGCGCTTGGCCTCCTCCCGGGAGGCGTGGATGGTGCAGCCCGCGGCGTTTTTGTGGCCGCCCCCCCCCAGCCGGGAGCAGATGGTGGAGGCGTCCAGTCCGTCCCCGGTGCGCAGGGATATCCGCTTGCTGCCGTCCTCCTTCTCCCGGATGGTTACCCCCGCCTTTACCCCCTCAATGCGGCGGGGCAGGGCGGACAGGCCGTCCAGCTCATCCTCGTTGACGCCGTATCTGTCGGGGGTGTCCGGGTAGACGGTGAGAACAGCGCACTGGTCGTCGAAATAATATTCCAGGTTGTCCAGCAGCATTCCCTCCACCGCTATGCGGCCCTTGCTCTTGGTGTCGAACATCAGCTTGTTGATGGCGCCGTGCTCCGCCCCCGCCTCTATGAGCGCGGCGGCAACCCGGTGGGTGAGGGGGGTGACATTGTCGTATTTAAAGCAGCCGGTGTCGGTGGAAATGCCGGTAAAGAGGGCATTGGCGATGGGGGGAGTAAGCTCCGCCCCCAGCTCCCGCACCATATGGTAGACGATCTGGCTTGCCGCGGGGGCTTCCGCGTCCAAAAGGGTATGGGCCGCGAACAGCTCGTTGGATTTATGGTGGTCGATGCAAAGATCCACCCGGCTGCCGTACACCGCCGCTAAATCCCCCAGCAGCTGGAGGCTGGCCACGTCGGCGGACACCACAAACTCCGGGGAAAATTCCTTTGGAGCATAGCCGCCGCAAAGGAAGGCATAGCGGGCGGGGAAGCCGTCCGGGCTCTCCACCCGGGCTGTTTTCCCCAGCGCCTCCAGCGCGGACAGCAGGGCAAAGCAGGAGCCCAGGGTGTCGCCGTCGGGCTTTTGGTGGGCCAGTATTACAATATGGTCGTGTTCCCGAAGCAGGCTGCACGCCTGTTGGATATTGATTAGCATAAGGCCCTCCTTGTGCACTCAGCTAAGATCCTTTAGCTTTTGATTAATCTCCGCGCTGTAGGCGATGCCGTCGTCCGGGAAAAAGAGGAATTCCGGCGAGCGGCGCATTTTGATCCGGCTGCCAATCTCGCGGCGGATAAATCCCGCCGCGCTGGCAAGCCCCTCCACTGCCCTCTTGGCCCCCTCCAGCCCTTCCATGGAGCTGACATAGACCTTGCAATAGGAGTAATCCCCGGACAAATCCACCTTGACGATGCTGAGCATTCCTGTGATTCTCGGATCCTTCAGGGTTCGCATAATGTCGGAAAGCTCCCGCTGAATATCCGAGGTGGCGCGTTGCTGCTTGTGTGACGGCATGAATTTCCGCCTCCTAAAAACGATTTGTAAGGTTAAATGACTGGATCATTCCACCCGCTCTAAAATTATGCGCCTGTTGGGCGGGGGATATACTAATCCCGGTATTCCTCCACAATATAGGCCTCGAAGATATCGCCTTCCTTGATGTCGGAGAATTTGAGAAGCCCCATGCCGCATTCATAGCCGGAGGCGACCTCCTTCACGTCGTCCTTAAAGCGCCGCAGGCTGTCCAGCATATCGTCGGCCACAATGATGCCGTCCCGGACGATGCGGATCTTGGCGGAGCGGGTGATCTTTCCGTCCAGCACATAGCAGCCGGCCACTGTGCCCACGCCGGTGATTTTAAAGACGCTGCGCACCTCGGCGCGGCCCAGCTCCACCTCCCGGAACTTGGGAGCCAGCATGCCCTTCATGGCGTCGCTGATTTCGTCGATGGCGTCGTAGATGACGCGGTAGAGGCGGATCTCCACATTGTCCCGGTCGGCGTTTTCCTTGGCCACAGGGTCATAGCGGACATTAAAGCCCACGATGATGGCGTTGGAGGCGTTGGCCAGCATAACGTCCGACTCGCTGACGGCGCCCACGCCGCCATGGATAATCCGCACCCGAACCTCCTCGTTGGATATCTTCTCAAGCGACTGGCGGACAGCCTCCACGGAGCCCTGCACGTCGGCCTTGACGATGATGGGCAGCTCCTTGATTTCACCCTCGGAAATCTGGCTGAACAGGTTATCCAGCGTGACCTTCTGATAGGTGCTGAATACCTCCTCCTTTTGCTCGTGACGGCGCTGCTCCACCAGCTCGCGGGCCAGCTTCTCGTCCTCGACGGAGTTGAAGATGTCCCCCGCCTGGGGAACCTCGCCCAGGCCGGTGATCTCCACCGGGGTGGAGGGCCCCGCCTCCTCCAGTTTTTCGCCCAGGTCGTTCATCATAACCCGGACACGGCCCAGGGCGGTCCCGGCGATAATCACGTCACCGGCGCGCAGCGTGCCGTTCTGCACCAAGATGGTAGCCACAGGGCCCCGGCCCTTGTCCAGCCGGGCCTCGATGACGGTGCCCTTGGCCAGCCGGTCGGGATTTGCCTTCAGCTCCTTCATATCCGCCACCAGCTGCACCATTTCCAGCAGATGGGGAATCCCCTCGCCTGTTTTGGCGGAAAGCTCCGCGCAGATGGTGTCGCCGCCCCATTCCTCCGGCACAAGCTCATACTCGGTGAGGGCCTGCTTGATCCGCTCGGGGTTGGCTTCCTCCTTATCCATCTTGTTGATAGCAACGATAATGGATACGCCGGCGGCCTTGGCGTGGTTGATTGCCTCCACCGTTTGGGGCATGATGCCATCGTCGGCGGCCACCACCAGAATGGCGATATCGGTCACCTGGGCGCCCCGGGCGCGCATGGAGGTAAACGCCGCGTGTCCGGGAGTGTCCAGGAAGGTGATCTTCCTGCCGTTTACATCCACCTGATAGGCGCCGATGTGCTGGGTGATACCTCCCGCCTCCCCGGTGGTGACATTGGTGTCCCGGATGGCGTCCAGCAGGGAGGTTTTGCCGTGGTCAACATGGCCCATGACCACAACCACGGGGCAGCGGGTCGCCAGGTTGTCGTCTGCGTCCTCTGTTTCGTCAAACAGCCGGTCCTCGATGGTTATTACCACCTCGGGGGATACCTTGGCCCCGATTTCCATGGCAACCATGGCGGCGGTATCATAGTCGATGATCTCGCTGGCGCTGGCCATAACCCCCAGCACCATCAGGCGCTTGACCACCTCGGCGGCCTGCACCTTGAGGCGGCCCGCCAGGTCGCCCACGGAAATCTCGGTGGGAATGGTGATCTCCAGCTTTTGGCGGCGCTCCCGCTCCATCTGAATCCGGCGGAGCTTCTGCTCCTCCTTTTCCTTCCGGGACATAAAGGGCTTGCCCCTCTGGGCGGAGCGCTGGTTCAGCTTTTGCTTGCGGACTCCGGTATCCTTTTTGGCCAGGTTGGTGGGGGCGATGGTCTCGTACCGCTCATTGTATTTATCCAGATTCACGTTGGCGCTGCGCATATCCACGTGCCGCGCATTGCCCTCGGACTGGGTCTGCTGGGTGACCACGGGCTGGCCGGGAGCCGGTTGGGCTGCCGGTCGCTGGGGCAGATGCTGCCCCGGACGCTGCTGGCCGGGACGTTGCTGCTGGGCCGGGCGCTGGGGCGAACGGGGCTGCTGGGGCTGGGCCGGGCGCTGAAACTGGCTGAGTCCGGCCCTTTGCTGCTGGCCGGGACGGGGGCCCTGCTGGCCCGCCGGACGCTGGTTCTGACCCTGTTGCCCTGCCGGGCGCTGGTTCTGGCCCTGTTGCCCAGCCGGGCGCTGGCCTTGATTCTGTTGCCCAGCCGGGCGCTGGCCTTGATTCTGTTGCCCAGCCGGGCGCTGGCCTTGATTCTGTTGCCCAGCCGGGCGCTGGCCTTGGCCTTGCTGTCCTGCCGGACGCTGGCCTTGGCCCTGTTGCCCAGCCGGGC
>Ga0153996_1000605_pt1 | contig 16062 bp, 10 predicted proteins | sample TSNC080MetaG_FD_104728 | JGI IMG/M metagenome (GOLD analysis project Ga0153996, IMG submission 104728) | Attine ant fungus gardens microbial communities from North Carolina, USA - TSNC080 MetaG | ecosystem: Host-associated > Fungi > Mycelium > Unclassified | place: USA: North Carolina, Lumber...
AATCACCTTTACGGTAAAGGTGAAAGAAGACACAGATGTAGGCACCATCGTGGAAAATACCGCCGAGGGGGAAGCGGGGAATTTAGATCATCCTGTGAAATCAAATACCACAACGGTAACCATCGCAGACACATCAAGGAAAACCGTGGCCTCTCACAGCGCAGCCGGCGTCTCTGGGGCGGCGGTAACAATAGGAAACGAAATCATTTATGAGATCTACTATTATAACGGCAATGGAAGCACTGCGGATCTGACCATTACGGATGCCTTACCCACGGGCACGGAGTATCAGGGACATACGGATACTGAAAACCATACCGGCGGCGGGGGCAACTATGATGAAAGCACCCATACCGTAACCTGGCAGATAAGCGGTGTGGGAGAGGAGGAATACGGCAGTGTGACAGTAACAGTCAAGGTAAAATCCAACATAGATCTTGAAGCTATAGACCATAAACTGGTCAATACGGCTAAGCTGACCTGGAGCACCAACCCTGATACCCCGGAAGAGTCCAGTACCCAAAACCCCGTTGCCGGGTACAAGGTAACCTATGATGGTAATGGCGGAGTCCTCACTCATAACGAAACGGCATATGTTGAAGGCTTGTTTCCAGTAAAAAGCGATTATACCGTGCTGGGAAATGACGAGGTGGGCTTTGTATGGGAGGGCCTCATATTCCTGGGCTGGAACACAGAAAGGGACGGCTCAGGAGAGGCCTATGATCAGGGCGATATATTCCCGGCCGTCGAAGAGGACATCACACTGTTTGCAAGGTGGGGTACAAACCTGGTGTTCCGTAAGATTGATGCGGAATCGGTTGGCAATGATTCCATTACCGCCTTATCAGGAGCCGCCTTTGCGCTGTATGAATGCAGTCATGTTCACGATGCTTCCTGTGGCGGGCTAAGCAACCCAGACGCATGCTCCCATCTTCATACCCCACCTGGGGAGGCAAACACCTGTTGGAAAACAAGTTCCATTACAGCGTCCTACGCCGCAGGCGACAGCAGTATAGTGACTTTCGAAAGACTTGCAGATGCAATCTACATGCTTATGGAAACGACAGCGCCGGACGGCTATCGGCTCCCCAAGGGGCAGTGGATAATAGAAGTAGCGGACGGCGTGATTACATTTACAGGCATCAGCGGTGATCCCGATGTCCCGGCAGTCGTTGCAAAAGCTAATTTCGATGGTAAGGAAACTGACAGCATCGTTAGATTTTGGATAGGCAATATCAGGCAATATGAACTGCCCATCGCAGGTTACGGCGGCACGCTCTGGTTGACGGTATTAGGCTGGCTGCTATTAACGGCCGGGCTGCTTATGGGAATATTTAATTCAAAGGAGGAAATAACAATGAAAAAAGTAAAAAAAATCTGCGCAGTATTGCTTGCATTTATACTGGCGCTAGGAATGGGTGTAAGCGCCATGGCGGCAAATCCTGCACTGATTGATCCTAATCAAAAAGGCTCCATCACCATCCACAAATTTGACAACACAGGTTCAGGCACAGGGATAGGCAATAACGGGAATGGTACTATCATCACAGACACTTCAAATTTTGGAAACCCCGTACCCGGCATAACGTTTACAGCGACGCTGTTGAGCGCTGCAACAAGCACCACGACGGTAACTGAAGCAGAAGAAATGGTTAGCTCAATGAGCGAGGCTAACTTGGCTGCATACCAAAAATCCGGCACGACAAACAGATCAGGCGTATATTGCTTCGACAACCTTGACCAGGGCATCTACCTGGTGCAGGAGGTTTTAAACTCTACGGTGACCGGCAGTGTCGAGTCGTTTTTAGTGAGCATCCCTATGACGGACCCAAGGGATAACTCAAGCTGGCTATATGATGTCCACGTATATCCGAAAAATACAGAGGTAGAGGCTTCCATCTCCAAAGAGATCAGGACTGCCGAAGGAGAGGTTATGGAAATGAAAGCGGATGTCGGAGATGAAGTGACATGGGTCATCACGCCCACAATCCCATCAGCCATCAATTCCATTGACCTTGAAAATGGGACCGGATACTACTACATTAAAGATACTTTAGATTCCCGTCTTGACTACGTCAGCACAGCCGTCCAATTGGTGAATGCTGCGGGGGTCGTGCAGGAAACATTAGCTGATGGCACCCACTTTAACTTAACGGCTTCCGCTGCCGGAACTGCCGGTGGAAATATAAAGGTTGACTTCAATACGCAGGCCGGCTTAGCTAAGCTCTTAGAGGCGAAGGGAAACGGTTTTTCCCTTAAAATCGTTATTACGACTACAATCAACGAAACTGCAATCACAAACCTGGCGACAGCTATCTCCAACAGCGCAGAGCTGTATTTTCACCCTGACAAGGACCCCGATGATCCTGAGCTGCCGATAACACCTCCAGAAGATCCTGAAGTAGACCTTACTGGGCTTGCACTATATAAATATTGGATGGACGACACAGAGAAAAAGTTCTTAAATGAAGCTGTTTTCACAATCTTTGAATCGTCAGGCGACGCCAAAGCAGGCACTGCGGTTCAGGTTTCAAGCGTAGATTGGACAAAGACAACCGGCGTGACCCCTATTACTCCTGGTGGAAGTGCCGTAGATGGCTACATTTACTTCTCACAGGCCGACCTGATGGCTGCGTTGGGATATGACCCAACCGATGCTGCTTCAGTCACCGCTTTTGAAACGAATCATCCTTCATTCTACCTTGTCGAGACCACTGCGCCGGCTGGCTATGACCTCCTGGATGAAATCCTAAATGTTCCTCTTGGAACAACAGCCGAGGCGAAAAACGTTTTGAGCCCAACCTTCGTGCTTCCAATCACAGGTGGATCAGGCACCCTGCTGTTTGGCATCATCGGAATCATCCTAATCGGCGGAGCGCTCACGCTGCTCATCGTATCCAGAAAAAGAATAAAATGACGTTAAGAAACACCGGCATGACCTGGCCCGACTTTGACCAGGCAGGTCGGTGTTTTCCATAACAATATAGATTAGGAGCCCTTATGAAGAGATGTATATTTTTATTTATTACCATATTGATGCTTATTTCCGGTGTTGGCATCCTGCTCTACCCAACGGTTAGCCATTGGGTCACAATGCGCTTTCGGGAGCTGGAAATAGTGAGCTATAGTGAGTCTGTGGATCAAATGGACCCGGCATTCCTGGCCGCGGAGCTTAAGAAGGCAAAAACGTACAATGATGCCCTGACAGGCTCTGACATCGTGGATCCCTTCATACCGGGAAGCGGCATGGTACTGCCGGACAACTATGCCTCAATCCTGGATATCGACGGAACCATAGGGTATATTGACATCCCAAAAATTAACGTGTACCTGCCCATATACCATGGAACCAGTGAGGAGGTCCTTAAGAAGGGCGTGGGGCATTTGGAAAACACGGCCTTCCCCATCGGTGGGGAAGGGAACCATGCGGTACTCACCGGGCATACGGGGCTGTCCCCCACCAGGCTGTTCACAGATCTGACAGAGCTTGAGGCAGGTGATGTGTTCTACATCACGGTGCTTGAGCAGACGCTGGCTTATGAGGTGGATCAGATATTGGTGGTCGAGCCTGACGACACGGAAAGCCTGCGCCCTGTCAAGGGTGGGGATTACGTGACGCTTGTGACATGTACGCCATATGGCATAAACAGCCACAGGCTTCTTGTGCGGGGCACGAGCATCCCCTACGATGAAGGGAAGGCCGATGAGGCGCCGGATGGAGGAACCGTACGCTTGACAGATTGGCGAACGGTAATGATTGCCCTGTCCATCATACTTATAGCTATGGCAGTCACCCTATATATCCTTGCGAGGCGAAAGAAAAACAAAAACAGGCAAGGGAGAGAGCGATGAAAAGGAATATGAGTGTCAATCTAAATAGATGCGTCAAAATACTGGCCTTGCTTCTGCTGATGGCAGGCCTGGCGGTCCTTCTATACCCCAATGTATGCCAATATCTGTACAAACGTCAGGCTGGGCAGGTTATCAAAGAATATGATGAGCGGCTTAAGAAGTATGTCAATCCCTCACCAGAATCCAATAAGGGGGATTGGGATCGGCTCCATGGGCTGATTGCGCAGTATAACGAAGAGCTGTTTGAAAACGGCCAGAATCAGCTATTGGACGCATTTTCCTATCAGCAGGTAGGCTTTAGCCTTATCCAATTTGGCTTTGACGAGGAGATGGTGGGATACATAAGCATCCCCAAAATGGGCATCGAGCTGCCCATCTATCTGGGGGCGGATAAGGATAATCTGGCAAAGGGCGCCGCACATCTTACACAAACCTCACTTCCTGTGGGCGGTATGAATACTAATGCTGTCTTCGCAGCGCACAGGGGCTTTGGCACGGCGGCGATGTTCCGGGACATTGAGGACCTGAATGTCGGTGACCCGGTTCTTGTGACGAACTTTAAGGAGACGCTGACATACCGAGTGGCCGAGACAGCCGTCATTGACCCCACTAACATTGACGCCATACTGATACAGGAGGGGCGAGACCTGGTGACCCTTATCACCTGCCACCCATACCGCCATAATTACCAGCGGTATGTAGTCTATTGCGAGCGGGTCATGGAGACTAGGAGCGAGGCGGACAACAGTGGGCAGGCTGCGGTGAAGGATATCAGAAATATATTCAGGTATAGCGAGATGAACAAATCGCAGCAGCTCATTTTCCTGGAGTATTGGATTCCTGTTGGCATCACGGTTATTTTGCTGGCGCTTGCAGCTGTCATTTTGCTTCTCAAAAGATATAACTAAGTAATACGTACAAGCGGCAGGGCTTTTATCCCCTTGCTGCCTTTGGCCGCCTTTGGACTTTCTATATACAGCCCCCTATTTGCATGTTATAATTGAAAGTAAGTTAGACTATGTTTTGGAGGTGAAAAGTATGGCGAAACGTAAAATTCCCTATGGGATTAGCGATTATGAAAAAATTAAAAAGGAGCAGTATATATATGTAGATAAAACCAGATTTATCGAGACATTGGAAAATTTGAATACAAGCTATCCTGTATTTTTAAGGCCAAGAAGATTCGGTAAATCCTTACTTGTATCTACACTGCAATACTATTATGATAGAAATAGTACGGATATCTTTGATGAGTTATTTGGAGATACGTATATTGGTAAACATAAGACAAAATCAGCAAATAGTTATTATGTAATGCGCTTTGATTTTTCAAGGCTTGCTACAGAGAGTGAAGAAAAGTTAATCTCATCTTTTGTTGGAGCAGTTATAGAAGGCATTATTCAATTTGAAAACAGATATCAGTTTGGCATTGGATATAATGAAAATGAAACAGAACCAGCCAGACTTATTGGTACCTATCTATCGAAGATATATCCCTATACGGTTAAAGAAGTATACATTATGATAGATGAATATGATCATTTTGCAAACAGTATGCTGGCTGACAGAGAAGTCTTTACAAAAATAACCGGCAAAGATGGATTTGTCAGAAGATTTTATGAAACTTTTAAAATGCATGCTGGAGGTGGATGTATTGATAGGATCTTTATTACAGGAGTAACCTCTTTAACTTTGGACAGTTTGACCAGTGGATTTAATATTGCCCAGAATGTATCCATGTTTCCAGAATTAAATGAGATGACCGGCTTTACAAATGAAGAAGCAAAGGCTCTCTTAAAGGCGATAGAGGTAATCAATATAGAGGAAACAATGGAAATACTAATTGAGAATTATAATGGCTATCGCTTTCAAGCGAATATAGAAAACAAAGTATTCAATAGCAATATGGTATTATACTTCCTGGATGCATACCAACGTACAAAAACGATTCCAGATCAATTGACCGACCCAAATATGAGAAGTGATTATCATAAACTGACCGCTATGTTTGATCTATTTCAGGAAGAGGAAGCAAGGCAGGCAATCTTGGAAAAGATTATGAATAATGAGAGCTTAGAGACGGATATTATCACGAATTTTAACTTCGCTGCTCCATTTCAGGAGGAGGATTTCCTTTCACTCTTATTTTATCTGGGATTACTTACGATAAAAGAAAAAGGACTGGCATTTGATGTCTCATTGCAAACACCAAATGCTGTAATAAGGGATATCTATTATCAATATTATGGAAATTATTTGAATTTGACAACAAGAGAGAAAAGAACAGCAATAGCAAGTATCGCATTCAAAAAAGATTTCACAGATCTGAATCGGCTGGTGAATGATATCTTGGAGCTGCACAATAATGACGATTACAGAGGATTTGATGAGTCAAGATTGAAATCTGTCTTTCTATCCTGTTTTAGTAACCAAAACCTGTTTTTAGTGAAATCGGAATATCCAGCCTGTGGAAGAAAAATTGATATTGCACTTTTTGACCAGTATGGCAGGAGCAGCGAAATTAAATATAATTACCTTATCGAGCTAAAGTATATAAAAAAATCACAAGCAGGGCAGGAAGCAATAGCAGCTGCCAGGGATAGTGCTGCCCGGCAGATGAAAGAATATTTAAGTCTCAAGGAATTTAAGGATAATCCAAAGATAAAAGGAGTTATCTATGTTGTAGTGAAGGATAAGATTGTATATTTTCAGGAAATAGATAAGTAGCAATTGGTTCATTGATTGTCGCCATATGAAACAGGAGGGGTTCCAAAATAGATCTCCTCCTGGCATGATTTTAGTACCCGTAGGGGCATTTTATTACTTTAAATGATATAAACTGGCATAAATCCCATTTTTCTCTATTAACTCCCGGTGGCTTCCCTGCTCGGAAATACCGTCATCTGTTAATACTAAAATCTTCTTTGCATTCCTGATTGTAGATAGCCTATGGGCGATAACGAATGTTGTCCTATTCTTTGCCAGGCTTTCAAGGGAATCCTGGACAATCTTCTCACTTTCATTATCCAATGCCGATGTAGCCTCATCAAAAATTAGTATTGGCGGATTCTTTAAAAATACTCTTGCAATGGATAAACGCTGCTTCTGGCCTCCTGATAATTTAACACCCCTCTGGCCAATATTCGTTTGGTAGCCATCTTGAAATCCCATGATAAAATCATGGGCATTGGCATTTTTAGCCGCCTCAAAAACCTCTTCGTCTGTCGCATCAAGTCTTCCATATCGTATATTGTCCATAACCGTGCCGGCAAAAAGATAGACCTCCTGCGCAACAATCCCAATATGATCTCTTAAAGACTTTATTTTCATATTTTTAATATCAATGCCATCAATTCTAATGGTTCCTTCCGTTGTTTCAAAAAATCTCGGGATCAGATGACATAACGTCGTTTTTCCGACCCCCGAAGTCCCGACCAATGCCATATAATCTCCAGCCTTCACATGGAGATTAAGGTTAGAGAGTACATATTCCTTTGCATCATCATATTTAAAGCCGACAGACTCAAAGTCTATGTCTCCCTCGACCTCTTTAAGTTCAATGGCATCTTCTCTATCTATAATTTCAGATTTAATATCCATCATATCAAGAAAACGTTCATAACCTGATATACCATTTTGAAACTGCTCAGTAAAATTTATTAATTTTTTAACCGGCTCTACAAGATTAGATATATAGAGCAAATAGGTGAGTAAGTCCGAAAGATTAATGCCGTCTTTGGCCATGAAAAGTGTTCCGGCAATGATGACTACCACTGTAATCATCGTTGTAAAAGCATTTAATCCTGAATGAAATCCTGCCATATACTCATAAGTTTTCTTTTTACTCTTTAGGTAATAGCCATTATTTACACTGAACTTATCTATTTCCGCCGCTTCATTAGCAAATGATTTTACAACACGAATCCCTGACAAATTATCCTCTGCCGAGGCATTAATATCCGCCAGTTTTGCCCTGTTATCTTTATATGACCTATTTAACTTTTTATTAAAGGCATAGGCAAATATTAACATCGGAGGTATAACGGCGAATACAATCAACGTCAAATAAACATTAACTTGAAGTAAAATAACAAATGCCCCGAGAAATCTAATGATTGAGATGATAATATCTTCCGGTCCGTGATGGAATAATTCTGTAATATCAAACAAATCATTGGTCAGACGCGCCATTAACTGGCCTGTTTTTTGATTATTATAAAAGCTAAAGGATAATTCCTGATAATGGGTAAATAACTCATTTCTAAGGTCACGTTCGATACGGGCTCCCATAAGATGCCCTTTCGCCGTAACAAAAAAATTACAGGCAAATTCAATAGTTACTAAAACGACCATGAGAACAGCCAGCTTCAATATAATAGATACCGCTTCACCTGTACTATTATTGATAAGCACATCATTTGTAATAAATCTGATAATCAGGGGATAAACCAGGGATATGCCCGCGACTATTAAAGCGCAGAACATATCCATTAAAAATAATCCCATATATGGCTTGTAATAGCTAAAGAAGCGCCGGTTTACCACACGTTTCTTTTTCATCATCATTAGGCCTCCACTGATTTAGGGTTGGAATAATCGATAAGTAAATTTAATTTCTCCATTGCATTTCCTGAGTCAAGGGACTCTTCTGCCATCTGGATGCCCTCGTCAATAGATTTCGCTTTCTTGCCTACATATAATGTAGCCCCGGCATTGAGTAAGACAACATCTCTTTTGTAGCCTTTCGTCCCACATAAAATGTCTTTTGTAATTGCCGCATTAATTTTAGGGTCTCCACCTTTTAAACACTCAAAGGGCGGACGTTTAAATCCAAATTGCTCAGGGGTAACGACATAATTTATAATCTGTCCATCTTTTATCTCAGAAATAACCGTTTCTGATGCCGTAGATAATTCATCCATACCGTCCTTTGCATTCATGACCATCGCACTTTCTATCCCCATCATACGCATTGCCTGGGCAAATACTTCGGTCAAATCCGGATTAAATACGCCAATAACCTGATAGGGTGCCCCTGAAGGATTAGATAATGGTCCCAGGATATTAAATATAGAACGGATACCCATCTCAGAGCGGGCCTGCCCCACATTCTTCATCGTTTTATTAAAAGTCTGGGCAAACATAAATCCTATGCCGATGTCTTCTACCGATTTCTCTACGGCATCCGGTTCCATGATAATATTGACCCCCAGCGCTTCCAAAACATCTGCAGCTCCACTTTTGCTGGAAATTGAGCGGTTTCCATGTTTTGCAACAGGCAATCCGGCACCGGCCACCACAAATGCTGAAGTAGTGGATATATTAAAGCTAAAGGAACAATCACCGCCGGTTCCTACTAAATCCACATATTTTCCACACTCTGGCGAGATGTGTTCGGCCTTATCTCTTAAGACCGTGGCACAGCCCACAATTTCATCTAAGGTTTCACCTTTTAAACGTAAGCCTGTTAAAAAAGCACCCAATTGAGCCTGCGTTGCTTTTCCGCTTAACATTAAATTCATAACGCGCTTCGCTTCATCTATAGAAAGATTTTCTCCTTCTACAACAGCTTTAATTGCCTTTTTCAATCCTTATTCTCCTCTTTTCTTTTTATATCTTATTATATAATACTATTAACAATTCTATAATTCAAGGATTTTATGCGATTGACAGCGTTGGCATGCTCTTGAATCATCTCATAAATGATGTATAATGAAATCAGAAGTAAAATATCTATCAGAAATCTATAACAATCAGAATACAAGAAAGGAAGGAGGAGTATTTTATGTTTAATGATATCTATAAAAATAAGACTGTACCTCCAAAAAGCCATGGGCTTTTATCCAGGCCTCGGCTAAATAACTTATTATCTAAAGCCGTCAGGCAGAATCTTATCACAGTGACCGCCGGAGCCGGATACGGTAAAACACAAACCATTTCAATGTTCTTAAATGATAATAATTACAGGATCGCATGGCTGCAGCTCTCTAAATTAGATAACTACCCCACACGGTTCTGGGACGGATTTATTCATGCATTGTCACTGCAAGGGCATGAAACGGCCCTGACTCTGGAAATGCTTAACTTTCCTGAATCACTTAGAGAATTTGATCAATTCCTGCATATTTTTGTAAAAGAAATTTATAAAGAAAATCCGTTCATATTTGTGTTTGATGACTTCCATTTTATTCATAGCGAGCCTATTATTAACTTTGTCGAAAAACTTGTTACAGCAAATATTGAAGATTTTTGTATCATATTACTCTCACGAACAAAAATCACTTTTCCAACTGACTTAAAATATCATTTAACAGAAAAAGATTTGCGCTTTACAATTACAGAAACAGATGAGTATTTTAAAACACAGGGCATCTCTCTGACTGAATCAGAAATCAAAAAAATCGATAGCTATACGGAAGGCTGGCCACTGGCGCTCTATCTTGTTTGCTTGGAGTTGAATAAAGACAGCAGGACATGGGTTGATCCACTTCCCGGTACAAAGCTGATTATTTTCCAGATGATTGAAAAGGACATATTTTCCACCTATTCGCCCTTACTACAGGGGTTCCTGGCTAAACTTTCACTATTGGAAGAGTTTCCATCAGGTCTTATTCATCAACTTTCGGGCAAACATATCGGCACTATAATGGACATATTCCAAGCGAATATGTTTATCGACTACAACCCTTATAATAGAAGGTATCGTTTTCACCATGTATTCCTGGATTTTTTACAGGAGAAACAAATTTATCTTGAACCGCAGGATATCCATGAGTTCTATTTAACCGCCGCTAAATGGTATGACATAAACGAATTTAAAATTGATGCTATGATCTATTATGAAAAATGTAGTTATTATGATGACATCTGGGAAATCATACTACATCGGACGCCTGATCGCCATTCGAAATCCACTGCATCGCACATCATTCACTTTGTCGAGGGATTTCCTGAATCATTCATCAAAGAGCATCCGATGGTACGGGTAATCCGGGCTTCTTATCTTTTAAATAATCTGGAACTGGAGCCTGCTGCAGAGGACTTGTTAGATTTAATCAAAGAACTGAAGCTTTTGCCCGAATCAAAAGAGTCCAACGCTGTGATGGGAGAAGCCTACATTGTGTTAGCACTGATTAAGCAGACCCAGAAAGACCACAGCTTTGTCGAATATTATAAAATGGCCGATGCCTGCCTGCCCGAAGGCAGCATCCGCGACTATAGCCAGATTAAAATCATCGACAGTAACAACGCAATCAATCCCAACAGCCTGCAAAAAAAGGAAGTGGAAAGACTTCAAAACGACCTTTTCGAAGCCATGCCTTATGCTGCGAGGGTGATGCATGGCTTCGGATATGGCGTCGAATACTTAGCAACAGCCGAAGTTACTTATTACAAAGGCAATCTGGAAAAGGCCCAGAAGTACGCATTTGAAGCCATTTACAGGGCCCGCCAGAAAAAACAGAACGATATTATATGTAACGCGTACTTTCTGTTAATGAAAATAACAGCAGCCAAAGGTGATTATAATGCCACCATCGATTACATGGATCACCTCAAGGTCTATGCCAAAGACGCCACAGATACCTTAAGTATACTAGATATTGCAGAGGGCTGGTTTTTTATTAAAATGGGTAAATATGAAAATATTGCCAGATGGCTTCTAGATGACTTACTGAATAACAAGATATATCCTCCTATCAGCGTTGGCAGGGACCGGCTTATCAGAGCCTATTATTTTTTAGAAGAAAGGCGATATGATGAACTTTTAGCTTTTTCGGAACAACTTGACGACTTGTATCAGAAAAAAGGCCTGTGGCCGGATTTAGTATCCATCCAGACCATGAAAGCACTTGCACTTTACTATACCGGCTGTATCTCACAATGCTGCACCACACTCCAGTCCCTTTACGAGCTCGTCCATGAGACTCATTTTATCATGCAATTTGTAGAAATGGGTTCACATATGTGCGGCATGATTGACAATGTGAGGAGATCAGCCAATTGCAGCCTCCCTGACAAGTGGCTGAATAACATATATTCCAAGTCTTCCACCTACGCTAAACGTCAGTCATTTTATAAGACAAAATATAATACCAAAAACCGTTCGGAAATGGCGGAGCACCTTCGGCTGACAAACCGGGAAAAAGAAATTCTGATAAACCTCTGCCAGGGGCTCACCAGAGAAGAAATTGCAGAGAGCCTTTATATCTCTGTGAACACAGTTAAAAGCTCTCTGCAAAGAATTTATAATAAACTTGACGCTGTCAACAGTGCGGACGCCGTCAGAATAGCTGCGCAAATGAAGATTATTTAGATTTTCTTAATTCTTTAAGCGCTGCCGTCAAACGAATTGGATTACCATATCTTAATGTTCCCATTCTATAAATCCTTGCTCCAATAAATCCGGCGGCAAATATTGACGCCACAAGAATAGCAAAGGAAACAATGATTTCCCACATTTCAACCGTGCCCATGGCAATCCTGACAAACATGGCACTATATGAACTAATTGGAAGGAATGATAATACTTTCATGACAATACCATCTATATTACCTAATTGCATCAGTGATATAAAATAAACAATCATAATCACAAACATTAAACCACCGGAGCTTTTACTTACATCCTCAGTCTTTGAAACCAACGCTCCCATGGCTCCATATAAAAACGCATAGAATAAATAGCCGCCTATACCAAATAATGCAAAGGTTATCAAAACTTCTGCCGGAATGTTTAATAGCATATCCAACATTCCACCCCATAACCCGCGGTTAAACTGGTAGGAAATTAGCACCGCACCTAAAATAACTCCTACCTGGCATAAACCGGCAATGGCACCGGCGGTAACTTTTCCAAAAAGAAGGCTGTTGGGGGTGGTCGTCGTCACCAGGATTTCTATGGCGCGGTTACTCTTTTCATTTGTTACGGAAACAGCAATCATCTGACCATAAAATACAATGAGCATAAATACTACAATAACAAGAGCATATGAGTACCAATAGTTGCCGGCAGAATCCTTTCCAAGAACCTGCTCATTCATGGTAATCGGCGTTGAAAACAAGGTTTCTAGTTCGGCACCATTGAGATTATTTTCCTCAAAATATGCCTGACGCATAGACGCCTGAAGGACAGCTTCAAAGTATGTATTCTCATCATTGTATAATCCTCTATTTAATACATAATAGTCATACTCCGTGTAAGATACCACATGGAATCCGGCTAAAGCTTCCTCGCTATTAATCTTATCCTCAATCGTATCTGTACTGTCAACTTCAACCCAGGCTATATTGGGGAACACTTCTTTAAGCATTTCTCTGTTAACCAGGTTTTCCGAATCATAAAGGAGCATCGTTCCTTCTTCTCCCTCTATGACCTCCATTTCTTCCTCCTGAGCAGATGAGGTCCCAAGAAAACCGGACATATCAAAGACTCGGGGCGCAAACAAGGCTAAGCCGCCGATTAAAGCAAGCAGTAAGGTTACAATAACAAAACTTTTATTTTTAAAATATTCCTTTAATTCATATTGTAATACAATTGAAAACTTTCTCATGCTTCATCACCCACCTTTTCTACAAAAATATCATTTAATGATGGTTCGTAAGTACCAAACTGTTCGATCCGGATATCTGAATGAATGAACGTTGTCAAAAGCTCATTTTTCGTCACTGCGTCTTCTATTCTCAAAATCAGATAATCCTTTGTCCTGCCGTCAATTTTAACCGGGTATTTCCCTGATTGGCTCAATTTATCGTGTAGTTCTTGCAAAGTGAGATTTTCAGCCGAAAGGATCAATCTGTTTTGGCCATATTCTTTCTTGATTTCTCTTAAATCTCCCTGCAATACGACTTCGCCTTTATCAATAATGGCGATGTTATCACAAAACTGCTCAACATAACTCATTTGATGACTTGAGAAAATAACAAGTTTATGATCGTCTATCAATTCACTGACTACCTCTTTAAGAATCTGGGAATTCACCGGATCCAGTCCGCTGAAGGGTTCATCTAAAATAATCATATCAGGGTCACATACCAGCGTTGCAGCTAATTGAACTTTTTGTTGATTTCCTTTTGAAAGTGTTTCTAACTTCCTCGTTTCATATTCTTCAACTTCCAGACGTTTCAGCCATTTTTTAGAATTGTTTTTAGCTTCTGTGGTTCCGAAGCCTCTTAATCTTGCCAGATATATCATTTGATCAATAACAGTTCTTTTAGGATAGAGTCCTCTCTCCTCCGGAAGATATCCTATCTTTTCATGAGAGGGTTTGAAAGCTTTTCCATCTAAATGAATCACCCCATTGTCTGCCCGGAATACATCCATTAAAATCCTCATTGTAGTCGTTTTCCCGGCACCATTCCTCCCCAAAAGTCCCAGCGCCTTACCGCTCTTAACTTCAAACGAAACTCCATGTAATACTTCTGTGCCTGCGAAACTTTTTCTCAAATTCTTTACTTCCAGTTTCATAACTGTTTATTCTCTCCTTCCTTTTCTCTAATTTCTAAATTATAACATCGACCCAATAATGCCGCCTATCAATCCGCTTATCAACGCGCATAAAACAATAAAAGCGCTGTACTCTCCTATCAAGGATATAAATCTTGGTCTTCTGTCATACTTTGGTTCATTAAGGGGCTGCGGCATCGCATCTGGCTTACTCCTATAGATAACCATCCGGTTTTCAAGGGCACAGACAAATATCCAGTCTTTACTTTCTGCATCTGCTAAACTTTGAACCTGCCAGTCATTGTTCATGCCACTCCAGTCTTTAGTGTCCTCCAGCTTGTTTCTTCCTAATGCCTTGCGCCTTCTATTTGTCAGATATTTACTATCCATCGTATATTGATAGCCCGCGGCATCCTCCCTTATGAAAAAAAATCTGGTGGTTGTCATGTCCTCTAACTGCCAGCCTTTTAATGCCATCCCTGTTAAGTATTTCTTAAGCCGGATATTAGTGAATATAAGCTTTCTTTCAATTTTGCCTATATCTTGCTTACCGTCTTTGCTATTACTCTTTCTCATTCTTATAAATTCAAGATAATACATTTTACCCAGATTATTCATGAGAAAATAAAGTCCTGAAACAACAGGTGTATAAACCATCGAAAAAATGACAAACCATTGGGGTGTTCTTCCGCCGTTTATGCTGCTTGCCAGACCTAAAGCCAAATACAGGATGCCAACGAGGCATAATACCCCAATCAATTCTTCTGCTTTTTTCCTAAAAAGTTCCTGATACTTCTTGGCTCTGTAATCCCTGGACTCTTCGTCATTATAAAGCTCATTAATCTCGCCTTCAATATATTCTTTGCAAAAATAATAATTTTGACTTTCATCATGGGTTACAACAGACCAGCCCATATCTTCTGCAACGCCGATAAAAATCTCCTTATACCTGATTTCTTTCAACGTGGGGTTTTTGGGCAGATTGAAACGGTCAATTTCATAAAGCAGCCTTACTGGGTCACAGGCCTCAAAGTAAAAGAACATGCTAAACCTTATATCATAAAACTTCCAGCCGCTAAGCGCCATATCCTCAAGCCAGTTTAATTCTTTGGTGTAGCTGACAAACCATTTGAACTTTTTAAGCCTTCTTTTACTCTCCATTGATGACTCCCTCCTGTCTGAGTATATCTATGCCATTTTGCAATTGCTGATCCAGGCGTTTGGTTTCCTGTCTTAGTAAATCCAAACCTAAGTCTGTCATTTGATACGTCTTTTTACCGCTGTCAGTTGATAATATTCGGATCACCCTATCATCCACCAAGCGGCCGACCATGCTATACAGCGTCCCGGTCCCCAACTGGATTCTATTCTCTGTCAGACGGCTGACGAATTGCATGATGGCATAACCATGCCTTGGCTGGTTTAAAGCCAGAAGGGTATAGTAAGTTGTTTCAGTCATGGGAATATATTTTTTAATAAGTCCATCTGACATTCTCCTCCTCCTTACTATAAATAAAAATGAATTCTGAAAGTATCTGCTATTATGTAGATGGATGACGTGTCGACTCTCGACATGTTCAATAGCGACATAATATCATACTTTAGCATCCTTGTCAATGCCAATTGAAAAATTTGTTATTGAAATGTGATCGGTTTTTGATTTTGTCCCGACCAACCACGCGTGAAAATGTCCCAGTTATGCCGAGAAAACTTGTTGATAATGAGTGAGCCATTAGATATGCTATTGCCCCATATGGCTGTTTTAC
>Ga0153996_1000606_pt1 | contig 16030 bp, 6 predicted proteins | sample TSNC080MetaG_FD_104728 | JGI IMG/M metagenome (GOLD analysis project Ga0153996, IMG submission 104728) | Attine ant fungus gardens microbial communities from North Carolina, USA - TSNC080 MetaG | ecosystem: Host-associated > Fungi > Mycelium > Unclassified | place: USA: North Carolina, Lumber...
ACCGAGCCTGCCGTTCCAGGCCTCGCGACCCTTGTTGTCGAGGGAGCGGTTGTAGGCTGCTGTCGCAAACAGCGAGACATTCTCCGACACCTGCCCCGACACTCCGGCGCCGATCTCACCCCAGGTGCCTTTCAGCGATGAGTTGAACTTCAAAGGATTGCCCCCCGTCAGATCCGTCACCGTCGTCGAAGAACCACCCATGAACTCGTGCCAGACATTGGCACGCAGCCAGGCCGTCAGCATCCGCGGCTTGAACTCATCCGCCATGTTCCAGCTCTTGGTCAGGCGAACGCCAAGGCGACCGCGCAGGCTCTCGCCATCCGACAGATCGAAGCGCCCGTAAGCGTCCGACACCTTGTCAAACGACACGTTCTGGTAGACGAGCTGCGCCTGCGGCTCCAGCGTGAAACCGTTGCCGAGGTTGAAGGCATACCCCGTCTCAAGCGACGCCAGGAAGCCAAAGCCATCTGTCTTCAGCTGCTGACCGGCGATCGATCTGGCATCCGCCTGGTACCAGGTGCCCTGCACCACAGCGTCCGTGTACCAGCCGGCTGCGGCCTTGTGGGTCCAGTAAGCACCAACCGTATAGGCATCCATGTCGACGCTGCCGGCCTTGCCCTGCCACGCACCCTTCACATTGGCATCGATCTGGCCGTAGCCGACATAAATCCCGAGCTTGTCGAGGGTACCGTCAGCCTGTTCTCTGGCAAAAATGTCGAGCCCGGTCTGGATACCGGCGAAAGTGTAGTCGTAGGACGGACCGTTGCGCTCGAAATTACCGTTCCTCTGGAAACCGCGATCACCGATCAGACGGCCCCAGGCGCCGGAGAACCAGGGGCTCTGGTCGGCAGCGGTCCGGACGACCGGAACCCGCACCACGGCCTGACGGCCATCTTTACCGCGCACGATCTTTTCTTCGTAGGCCGGAGCCAACGGAGCATTCCAGGTGTCACCGACCCGCTCATGCAAAGTGCCGAGCATGGCATAGCCATATTCCATCGCCACCGGCGTGACCGCACTCATCAGCGGCACCTCGACCCGGTAGTTCGGCACCTCGATCACAGCTTTGTCACTACCGCTATTCGTGGCTGTTCCGGTTTCCTTATTCACACCGGGATCGGTTGCGGGAGAGGGCTCCGGCCCTTCAGGGGTTCTGATATCGATGCCCGGATCGACCACGGGAAGGCTTGAACGCAGATACCAGTTGTTCTGGCCCGTACCGTTGTGTCCGTTACGATACAGATTGTAATCGTAAGCGCCGGCTGCAACGCGATGACCGAGCTGAAATGCCCCCGGCGCCGTCGTTGCAGCACCGAGCGCTTCAACCACCATGATGCCGTTGTCGGAGGTCATTGCACCGAGCCCGTCGGTGTTGTTGATCCGCAGCACCGTCGAGCCGGTGGCCGAGCCGCCGTTGATCACCAGTTTGTCCGATGGAGACCCGTCACTATCAAGATAGGTGTTCAGTATGATCGTGCCGCCATTACCGACATAATCATTCACTGTCAGGGTCTTGTAGCCTACTGGGGAAGCGGGGTCTCCGATCGGACCGCTGAATTCAATCACGCCGTTATTGGCCAGGGTGGTCAGGTTCGAATTTCCCGTCATCAGCCAGGCGGATTCGGCGCTTAAGCTGACATGCGATGTACCGGCAATATCGGTCGTTGCCGCGCCTTTCACGCTGGACCTTTCCAGAGTGACATCAGCGATGGCAGGATTGGCGAGGTCTGAACTCGCCACATTCAACCATAGCCCGTTATTCACGACAGCAATGGAATCGGTGAATGAAATATTCGCAGCACCCGCATTCACCATCATCGATGCGCCGCCGCGCGTATTCAATGTAACCTGTTCAAAGACAACCGTTCCGGCGTCCCCTGAACCTGCAAGGTCTGTCATGAACAGGCCGGCGGCGTCATTGGCGAATGTCGTAAGAAGGCTATTGGCTATATTGAGATAGCCACCACTTGCCACAACTGCGGCATGGGCACCGACACCCGTGGTTCTCACACCGGCCACGCCGCTGATATCGCTTGAAGCACCGATGGAAAACAGGCCGTAAGAATCCCTGCCGGAGGTGACAATATCCACTTCAGTGACATTCACTTTCCCCCCGGAGTTTGCAACCACACCGGGAGCTTCATGGCCACTCGTCCTGATGAGACCGGCATTGAGATTAACTATTCCGCTATCGGCAGCATGAACTCCATCGGAGCGGTTACCACTCGTAGTCACGTCAACGAGATTGTTGATGGTAGAGCCCGTGCCCGTAGCGTAAAGACCACGCGAGCCGACACCGGTGGTCTTGATTTCTCCTCCACTGGCGTTGATTGTCCCACCGGATTCCACGCTCGCACCATGAGCCGTGCTCCCACTCGTCCGGACAAGACCATCGTTGAGATTGATCGTCGCATTAGTTGCCGCATGAGCTCCGTCTGCAAAATTACCAAGCGTTTCCACTTCTATGACGCTGGTAATGACCGAGCCCAGATCCTTGGCATCGAGACCATGCGCACCGGTGCCCATCGTGGTGATATTGCCACCGCTTGCATTGATAGTTCCACCTAGCTCCGCACCAGCGCCATGGGACGTGTCGCCAAAGGTTTTGACAGTGCCAGCTTCGAGATTCACGGTCCCGTTCGTGACGGCGTGCGCACCATTGGCGAGACTGCCCATTGTGGTGACATCAATGAAATTGTTGATGGTGGAACCCGCGCCTGTGGAATAAAGGCCACTCGCATCCTTACCCCTGGTCGAGATGGTTCCGTCGCTGGCATTGATTGTCCCGCCAGCAGTAGCCGCGGCTCCGAACGCTCTCTCACCGGTGGTCGTGATACTTCCACCGACGAGATTGACCGTTCCGTTGGTCACTCTCGCGCCATAGCCGTTCTTACCATTTGTCAAGATCGTAGCGGAACTTGTAATGACACCTGCAACACCAGCATAAATGCCAACGCCAATCTCATCGCTTGCGGTGATGGTTCCACCGTTGATATTGGCGACTCCATTGGTATAGACACCAACACTATTATAACCGCTCGAGTTAATGGTTACGTCAGTGAGATCTACGATAGTACTACCCGACGCGGTTACACCCATACTGTAACGGCCTGTGTTGGTTATACTTCCCTCTGTAAGCGACAGCCTGCCGCCCGTCTGGATATCTGCTCCATAAGCATTGTTGCCCGTCACGTTGATATCCATCGTGCCGGAAATGTTGCTGTCCGCACCGCCGGTGTAGAGGCCACGGATACCATCCTGGTCGGCTGTCAGGGTTCCGCCATTCAGGACAACGGTGCCGCCATCCCGGGCATAGACGCCATACCACTGCTCGGTACCAGCCATGACAATATTGGCAGCGCTGTTGATGTTTCCGCCGTAAGCCTGGATGCCGAATTTTGAGCCCGCGCCCGTACCATTGATGGTGACAGTACCACCTGTCAGAGTGATTTTCCCTCCGGTATAAGCAACGGCGCCGATATATGGCGCGGTGATGTCGCTGCCATAGGTGATGTCCATGCCGGAACTGGCTGTGAGGCCTTGCGAACGTGCAGGAGAGACCGGGGATATAAGCATGAATACAGCAAGCGCTGTCGTCGAAACCAGTGCATTTCTGACGCGTCTCTGTTTCCGAAGAACCGAAGTGATTTCACTACCCGCAGGCACGAATTCAGCACGCGCTTCATTTCTGCAGGCGCGCTTCATCGCGCCTTCAGGCTGCGTGTATCCACTATTCATATTCCCTAACCTCGACTTGTTTATTTCTTTATTTAAGCCAACTGAAAAATTTCTTTATCAACGCTCCAGGGAGATAGCTGGTACTTTTCAATGCATCCGGAAACTCTTCCAGTGCCTCCCAAATGGTCGATCACTTTCGATTAAATTTTTCTATCAATTCAGACCCGACCTTATTCATACAAAATCGTGGCCTTCCTTGAGACAAATCAAAAGCATTTTTGTATCCAATTCCTGTATTCTTATGCCCTGGTTTTCTTATTCAGGCGGCTCAAGTGCCTCAACAACCGTACCGGACGCTGACAAATGACAAGCAACACTATTTTTCATCCACCCTCCTCCGGTCCTGTGGCCTTATCTTCGAGGAAGCAATTGCGGGTCGAAGCGGCCAACAACGAAACTTTGTCCGGCATTTGCCCCAAAAAATGTCGTATCAATCTCAGGAAGCGACCCGAGAAAGCTCCTCTACGCCATTGTCTGAAGAAATCACTATACTCAGAGGAAGTTTCTCACTTCCGTTGCAGACGGCTTGACACTTACAGGTCATATATCATTGATGCGCATCAAAAATGTGCTTTTCAATTCAATACTTTCTGCATATCTCCAGCCTTTCCTCAGAAGCGTTCATTCCAATCAAATGTTGTATATTTGCAAGCGGTCTTGTCAGTATGCAAATTTGTTTTTCATTAGCATAGACTTAAGGATGATTTTGATAAAATGCAAATTAAAATTAATTGACAGAAATTCGCGATATTTCTTTGAATAAAATTTATTTTTCTTCATTAACTAATTGAAGTTAGTCATATATCATGAAGACAACAAGGCGAAAAATGAACACAATTCTACTCATTTTCGCAGCAGCCAATTGTCCACATCCTATGCGTCAAAACGGCGCGAGAGGGCCGATAGCTTGAAAAACATACGCCGCCCCAAGGGCGGCGCAGCTTTCGACGAAAATGCGGGAATCTTCTGTCTGAATGTATCTTGTGTTCAACAAGAACTAACACATAGCCCTAACCGTTGATTTCGACTTTCCCGGTCTTGTTTGTTGCTATGCATGAGCGGGGAATGCGCGAGGCCTCGCGATCAGCTAACGCGCTGACGGAGCCGAAACAACCGGTAAGAATATCCTTGTTTTCCTGTCGCAACGGAGTGCTGGCGCCGGCGGGGACCGGAGTCGCGACAGGGTTGAAGTTATCTGCCCTGTCGCGTCTGCTGCCATTCTCTTTTTTCATGACCGGAGCAGCCGGGATGTCCCCTTTGCTGCGATAGTCCGGCAATAATTCCTTTGAATGGCTGCTGCCAGGCACCAGCACCCGCTCAATCGAAGGCTTGATCTGGCTGTCAAACAGACTGCCCGGGACCGAATCCCAAGATGACAAAAGGCCGGCGACAGCAAAGGATATCCCGGAAATTCCCATGAAAATTAAGGGTGTGTTAACCATTCCCTGTCTCCTCCTGCCGTTCGAGTTCCTTTTTTGTGCAGGATTCAACGCGCCTAATCTTCTGTTGTTCCTTTACTTTTCGTGTTTTTGATTCGAGTTAGTCGAAAGCTTAACCAGAGATCAAACATCTCACGAAAGAAAGGACGTTCACGCAGGCATTCAGGCCGCCTCCCGAGCTTGCAGGGAGAGGAGTAATTTCTCTAAAATCATCAGGCTGAGACACGCCTTCAGAGCGGATTGAAATACAATCCGCTCCCTCTCAATTTACTGGCGTCAATATTCAGGCCGTTACCTGGTTTGCCTGATGTGCGACCTGCTGGAAGAACAGGGCCTGGCTGATAACTGCGGAGACATTCGCAGGCTGGAAGGGTTTGGAGATCAGGAATGCCGGTTCCGGACGTCCGCCAGTCAGGAATCTTTCCGGATAAGCGGTGATGAAAATTACCGGCACATTGAAAGATTTCAGCAGATCATTGACTGCATCGAGACCGGAAGAGCCATCCGCAAGCTGTATATCGGCAAGAATAAGCCCAGGCCGTTTCGCTTCGGCCAGCTTGATTGCTTCACTTCTCGTCCGGGCAACACCGGTAACGCTATGGCCAAGTTCCTCGACAAGGCTCCGGAGATCCATGGCAATCACGGACTCATCTTCAATGATCAGAATCTCCGTCGCCATGTCGGCGGCGAGTTCCCGGCCTGCTTCATCAATGAGACGGCGCACTTCCGCAGCGTTCAGTGACAGGATGGCAGCAACTTCCTTTTCCGAAAACCCCTCAAGGCAGGAAAGAAGGAAAGCCTGACGCGGCAAAGGCGTTATCTGGCCAATCCGCGCTTCAGCGGGAATACCGCGCTCCGCCAGTTCGCTGACACCGTTGACGGCAAGAGAGCCCCAGATACGCGTATAGGCCTGAAACAGCTCAACCTTGACGCTATGGGTATCCGCATCATGGATAATACGCGGCTCGCTGACCAAAGCTTCCAGAGTTGCGGCAACATAGGCATCACCCGCAACCTGGCTTCCTGTCAAAGCCCTGGCATAGCGCCTGAGATAGGGCAGTTGTTGGACAACCAGTTCAGCTGTCGACATTCCGCATCCCCTTAACTAAGGCCTGAAGACAACTCCTTCCGGCCTGTATGACAAACAAGCGGTGAAGATAGTTTCATGACAGTGAAACCACAACACGCTTGGTACGTTATTAGCGCCAATGTGCAACAATTTTAGCGTCGCGACCATCAATCTTTACGCCAAGATGCTTTGGTTGTGACCCGCAATTGATTCAGCCCAGCCACTTTCCCGGAGCCGTCATACCTTTCGGAATGACGGTCTACAATGGTTTCTGCCGGATACGCCTACTCCAGCATGCTCAAAAGGCAGGCTGCTTCTTTTCGGAAAAGCCACGCAGGAAATGATAGAGAATAATGGCGCCGAATGTTGCTGTGCCGATGCCTTCCAGCGTGAAACCGAAAACGGAGAGCTTGAAGTTTCCGGCTCCCAGAATCAACGTAACGGCAACTGTTATAAGATTGCGCGGGTTGGAAAAACTCACGTTGTTCTCAACCCATATCCGCCCGGCAGTGGCAGCGATGAGACCGAACACCACAACGGACAAACCACCGAGAACCGGGGTCGGGATCGTCAGGATGACGGCTCCGAATTTTGGCGAAAAGCCCAGTATCAGGGCGAGTACCGCCGCAACGACGAAGATCAATGTCGAATAGATTCTCGTGACGGCCATCACGCCCATATTCTCGGCATAGGTTGTGACACCGGTGCCGCCGCATGCACCGGAAAGGATCGTTGCAATGCCATCCCCGATAAAGGCGCGACCGAGATAAGAATCGTAATTGCGGCCGGTCATCGCGCCGATAGCCTTGATGTGACCGAGGTTCTCAGCAACCAGAATAATGGCGACAGGAGCGATCAGGGTAACCGCACGCCAAGAAAAGACCGGCGCAGTGAAAACCGGAGCGCCGAACCAGCTTGCCTCTGCAACCTTCGTGAAATCGATAGCTGGACCAAGCCCGCCGATATTGGTGAGCACATAATAGAAGAAATAGCCAAATGCTCCGCCAATGAGAATCGGCAGTCGACGCAATGACCCCGGGGCATAGACCGCAGTCGCGCCGATGGCGAGAACGGTCACCAGCGCAACCCAGCGCGAGAAGTTGTCGCCGTCCGGAGTTGTTGGTGAAATTCCCGATGCCGTGCTGATGGCGATGGGCGCAAGCACAAGCCCGATCGCTGCAACGATGGCCCCGGTCACCACGGGCGGCATGACCCTTTCGACCCAGCGATGCCCGACGACCTGAACGATGACACCGATCAGCGCATACACCACACCAGCGGCGATGATACCGCCCAGAGCAAGCGCGATATTTGCATCGGGGCCGGTTCCGGCAGTTGTCAGAACCGGACCGATGAAGGCGAAGCTGGACCCGAGGTAACTCGGCACCCTGCCCCGAACCACCGCGAAGAACAGCAGCGTCGCGATGCCGGAGAACAGAATGGCCACGTTGGGATTAAAGCCCATCAGAATGGGAGCGAGAACGGTGGAGCCGAACATCGCCACCACGTGCTGAAGGCCGACGACCAGCGTCTGGCCCATCGGCAATCGCTCATCAGGCATGATGGTGCCTTCGGTCTTCAGCGTCCAGCGCGGCCAGAAACCGTTCTTCATCTATCTTCCCTCGCAGTGTCCGTGGAGCACCGTGCAGAAACGCGGCCAAAAACCTTCTGCAAAAACGACGCGACCTCAAAGATGGGGAGTGGAATGCTGCTTACCCTGACAGGCATTCCGCTCTGAAAAATCGGAGCATCCTAGCGGAGACTTTTACCGGAAGACTAGAGTTGGAAATGGCTTATTAACCGCCTATGACTCGACGTTATACTATCGGAGAACATCACGCCTCTCCGCACGCTGCCTTCCGGTTTTCTTGCTGGAAAACGTTTTCAGGCTGTACATCGCCATTCAGTATTCCCATTCCGCACCGATACCGACAGACGTGCGACCATCCGCGCCAACCTCTCCCTGAATTTTGAGGCGGCGTGTGAGGTCGATTTTGACCGTTGCGGCATTATCCTCGGGCTTGGCTCCCGCTTGAACCCCAACGCTGATTCGGTCGTTGATGTAGCGGGAAGCACCGACCGTTGGACCTCCGTCGGCACCGGTCGTGATGTCAAGGCTGTCGAGACCCAGAGCTTTGCGGGCATTCTCGAAGACATCAACCCCGCTGGCGCCGGAAAGCTGCGCAACAGCCTGGGCAAGTTGCAGAGCCTGAAAAGCCGACAGGGAGCCCGAAGCCCTGGAGAACAGCAATCTGGCCAGTATCTCGTCATTCGGCAATTCCGGTGAAGACGACAGGGTGAAGGAAGGCGCGTTAGCCGGGCCGGTCACGGCGACCTTGGCCGTAATATCGGATGTCTGGGTCTCCGCCAGAAAATCCAATTCCGGCGTCATATCGCCCGTGAAGCTCAGTTTGCCACGAGAGAAATCGAGTCTCTGACCGATAAGAGTGAGCCTGCCCCGAAGCATGTCGAAGCCACCGACCGCAACCGGCTGTTGCGAACTCCCGGTCAGACGCAGATGACCGGCAAGTTCGGCATCGACGCCACGGCCCCGGACAAAAATCCTGTTGAGTGCAGTAATCGAGAGGTCGAGGCCTGCATTGAATGGTGGCGTGCGCGCGGCTCTCAGCTGCGCCTTTCTCAGTGCCTCAAGCCGGGCTCTCACAGCCGGTGGTGGCGATATATGCCGGGCGTTGGGCAAAGGTTGGGCAGTTGCCGGAATTCGGTCAGGGACTGTCACGTCCATCGTGATGATATCGATCCTGCCGGTGACCTGTGGTGTCCTGGCAAGCGGGCCGCTCATAGCCAATGCCATGTTGGCGGTTACTGTAACCGTTTCATTGGAGGCAAGCTCGGCCCGGCTTGCTTCTATCTGGAAAGAACCGGGGAATCCCTGATCCGGATTGATGTCGACACGGCCACTGACGGTAACCGTACCACCATTGCGTGTCTGCGCCGTCAGGCGTTCCACGGTGACATTGTCGCCTCTGCCAACGAACCGGCCTTCAATCCTGTTCAGACGGACGCCCTGAAGAGGGTCGGTAAAGCTGCCGTTCGACAAAGTTGCCTGCCCGGTAACCGCCGGGCGGTTCATCGGACCGGAGAGTGATGCATCAACGTTCACGCGTCCCGTCACCTGCTGACCGGAGGCCGACAGCATTGAATTGGCCGCTGCTGCATCAAGCTGCCCATTGACCCTGACCGTCAGGTTGCCTCTCGGGTTGAAAGGAGCCGTGCCGCTGGCCTGGAGCGTTCCCACCCGTCCTATCGTGGCGGATGCATCAAACGTTGTCCGGTCGCCTCTGAGTTGTCCTTTGACGGCGGCATCCACTGCCGGCAAACCGGCATTGCGGATTTCCGGGGTCATCGCATTGTTGATGGAGAACTCATACTGTCCTTGCGGGCGGGCGATCGGGCCCTTGGTCGAGACACTACCGTCCAGTGTACCGGACACATCCACCTGCGGTGCAAAGAGACCTGCAATCGAGAGCGGCCACCTTCTCAGGCTAAGGCTCAGATCACTGTCAATATTCCCGGCAAGCCCAAGGCTTCCGACTAAAGTCGCCTGACCGCTGTCAGCATTTATCATCATTTCCGGAACGATTAGCGAGCCTTCCCTTAAGCTAAGCATAACCGGCCGGGCAAGCGACACGATATGCCGATCCCGGCGGACAGACAGTGCAGAAATACCAATTTGGACCGGATCAGCTGGCACGATCGCAGCACGCCCGTCAACGGAAAGCCCCTGTGGCCCTCGTGCCTCCAGATTAATAACGCTTTCTGAATTGTTGCCCTGGGCCGTGAGCGAGAACGAATCTGCTCGCACACCGTTAAAAGTCCAGGAACTGCCGGTGAATGAACCATTCAGGACAGGTTTCCTGTAAAGGTCGGTCGCGGACAAATCGGCGTCAAGTTTTTCAAGTGAGGCAGCCTCGAATTTGATATCCGCCCCTGTAGCTAATATCCGGCCGTTCTGGCGACCGTCAGCGGCTGACAGGGCCAGTTCGGCATTCAATGCCCCTGAAAGGCGTGTCAGAACGAGTGCTGACAATTCATCAAGATCCGCCGCAGCGATCTTGATGTTGCCATCCGCCATTCCGTGGGTCGCGGAAAGTGCACCGATGATGGATGCACTGCCCATGCGGATATCAAGACCGTCAAGCCGCCAGCTATCCACTGCCGGACGCGTCAGTTGCGCCGTTCCCTTCAATTTCTTTCCGCCAACATCACCCCGGAGATCGAATGTCGCCTCAAGCGCGCCGAGCAGGTCCCTGGCCGCCATATCGATTGCCAGACTGTCGACCGGGCGCCCGAGTGCGCTTGCCTTGTCCGCCACAACCGAGAGTCTGAGGTCAGGATGCGACAGGTTGCCGGTCACCTGCGCCGTGGCAGAAGCTCGCCCCTTGAGACGCGCGTCGGCTTTGGCAAGATCGGTGATATTCAATTGCAGGCGGGCATCGGCATTCTGCTCGCTCACGATGCCGTCGAGCATCGCAGTCAGCTGAGCCGCATCAAAGCGGATGCCGTCAAACGAAATACCATCTTTCCAGACCCGTGTGCGTCCCTTCAAAGCGACGGAGCCACCAAGAAGACCGTCCAGAGCCTGGGTGTCGAGCGATAGATTCTGCAAACGCGCATCAGTATCAATTGTCAGTCGCTCGTCCAGCGTGCCTTCGAGTTTGGAGCTAAGTTGCAGGCTACCCCGCAGCGGCCTCCCCACAAGAGTGGAGAAGGCTGCAAGATCAGGAGATGTCGCTTCGATGAGCCCATCGGCGCTACGTGCAGAAACCATGCCACGGTAACTGGCATCAAGTGTCGGTGTCGTCACTTTGAATGTACCGACATCGAATGCACCGTTTTCCTGACGTACCGCCTGCAATGCCAATGTCAGGCTGGAACCGACGATATCGGCCCATTGTCCTTGCGGGGAGGCGATTCCATCGAGCTTCGCATCTGCCTGCAACGACCATTTGACCTGGGTCGGCAACATATCCTTGCCGATAACGCTCTGCGGCGCGGCATTCACGGTGACAAGGCCGGAGCCAAGCTTGCCCTCAGGCGACGAGAATCCCGCAATCTCGAGCTTTGCCTGAATCTCGGGAGCATTCATTGCCCCCTTGACCGTGGTATCGAGATTGAGGCGTTGCAGTTCTGATTGACCCGCGCGAGTACGTCCATCCTGGCCAGACAAGGAACGTGCTGAAAGCGTGAGATCGAGATTACGCTCCGCTGAAACCTCTCCGGACAATTGCAACTGAGCGATGCCGGAAGCAACGGTGAATTGCCTGATCATCAACGAGCTGTCGTCACCGAAAACAATCCGTCCCGTCACGGTTGTTGTTCCCGCCGCGACGATGGCCGCCGGCTGGGGCAGCAATGCCTCTATTCGTGCAGATGCATCAATATCGAGTTTGCGACTGCTACCTTCTCGCAACAAGACAGCTGTACCGCTGGCATCAAGTTGCTCTCCGGCTGTATAGGCCATTGTCGCCTTGAAATCGTCAAGAACACCCCGCCCCTTCACCTCGAAGTGAATTGGCGGCAGATTGGGCAGGCGGAGCAGTCGGGCAGCGAGACCACCTGCGGGTTCATCATGTTCGAGATCGAGCGCAAGCGCCTGCGTGTCGGGAACAAACGACAGATTGATACCGACATGACCTGCCGCATCGAGACGCTTTAACGCGAGATAGAGTTGAAGGCCTTCCGACGGATCACCAAGTTCGGCCGAACCGTTCACGGACAACCGTGCTTCCTGGCCCAACACAGGCTCGCCAAGACGGGCCTCGTTCAGCTTGAAATTCCTTACCACGATTTTGACCGGCAGATCCGGCAGGATATTGCCCCTGCTCTCTTCCGGAGGCTGCGCTTCACCCGTTGCGACAGGGCGGCGGTAGACATCGAGATTATCAAGCTCCAGCGTCTCAACGCTCAGCTTGCGGCTTAACAGAGCCGAACGATTCCAGACCAGCCGGGCACGATCAAGCCTCAACCATACCCCATCCCTGTCGGATATCGTCAGATCACGAATGATGGCATTCGATGAGAGCGCTCCTTCAACCGAGCCGATGGTGACCCTGTTGTTCGCTGTCGAGAGAGTCCGTGAAATAATGTCGCTTAGAAAAGTGCCACCATCGTTTCCGCGCCAGAACACCACCACCGCTATGGAAGCGATGAACAGGAGGATAAAAACCAGGAACCCGGCCAGAAACAGCCTGAGCTTGCGACGGGAGCGATGGAGAGGTTGTCCGCTCATCAGAAGGCCTGCCCCAAGCTGACATAGAGCACGACCGGCTTGTCACCGTCGCGCTTGTTGATCGGGAAGGCGAGATCGGCACGGATAGGGCCAATCGCCGTGTAATAGCGCAAGCCTATGCCGGCAGCATAGTGAATGCTCTCGCCGAAATCCGGATAGCTCGATTCGAAGGCCGTTCCGAAGTCGAAAAAAGGAACGACGCCGATTGTGTCGGTTATTTTGATGCGTCCTTCAATGGAACCCTCAAGCAAGCTGCGACCACCAATCGGATCGTCGTCAACACCTTTCGGGCTCAGGGTTCGATAGGCATACCCGCGCACAGAACCGCCGCCGCCGGCATAGAAGCGCCGATTTGCCGGAATTTCATCGAGGCCCGGCCCCAGGATAGAGCCGATTCCAAGACGCCCTGCGATAATATAACGAGCATCCTGATCGAGTGCATAATAGGTCGATGCCTGCGCCTTGCCCACCACCATACTCACAGTGGAGCCAAGAAAACCGGCATAGGGCGAAATGGAAGCAGTGAGACGTATGCCCCTGGTTGGGTCGAGCACATTATCCGTAGAATCATAGGTAACCGAAACCGGCGTGCCGACGAGAGTATAGTCAACCTGTCCGAGAGAGTCGCTGGTCTGGCCTCGCTCATATTCCACGCCACCCTGCATCGAGAAGCTATCGGAGAAACGATGCTTCACAGCCATGGTGGTATTGACGAAGCGACTGGTGTAGCCATCGGTAGTTTCGCGTGCACCGACAACATCGGCGAGAAAGTCGTTTCGTGTTCCCCACAATGCCGGTTTGATGAAACTGATGGAAACCTTGCCGCCAAGATCGCTCCAGTCAAACCCCTTCTTGCGCTGCGGCGCCGTATCGGGGCGGGAGGTGTGCACGAGATCGCCGTCAATCCTGATCCGCTCTCCTCCCCCGAACAGGTTACGATTGGCCCAATAAGCCCTGATACCAGGGCCATCCGTCGTGGAGTAGCGGGTTGAAAAACCGAAAAGACGGGGAGGCCTGTCGGCGATGTCCAGCTCCAGAGGCAAATTTCCATCTGCATCAAGCGCCTCACCTTCGCGAATCCTGATCGAGCCCAATGCTTCTATCCTGCCAACCGATCTGCGAATGTCGGCGACTGCCTGCGGTGAATACGGATCCCCCGGCTCAGCATAGATAAATGAACGAACCACCGCCGGATCGACCCCAGAGCTACCCTTGATGCTGACGGTACCGAGGCCCGCCTTGGGCCCAGGATCGACAACGAAGGTAATATCGATGGCGTATGCCGGATGATCGATAACCGGATCTCGCGATACGACCCTCGCGAAGGGATATCCAAGAGAACGGAGCCGATCGACGATACGAACCTCCGCCGCCAGAATTCTTGCTGTCGGCGCCGGATCACCTTCGTTCAGCCTGACGACGCTCTCAGGTAACTGACTTTCCGGAAAGGGGCTTCGCGTCCGAAAATCCCTCACCACAATGTCACGCAATGTAAAGGGGGTGCCGGGCGTTACCTGAATGGTGACCGGCACAATAGCTCTGTTGCGAGCACTTTCCGCCCGTGACGCGGCTTGAGAAACAGCAACGTCACCTTTGCTGATATCAATTCCGTCAATCAGGATCGATACCGTGCCGTTATAATAGCCCGATCCCCACAGGGCGTCCGTTATGGGAGAAATATCAGCACGAGCCCGGCGAACGAGCCCTTCGCCATCAGAAGGGAAATCCCTTCTCAGACGCATCAGAACCGAAGCATCATTGATGTTCTGTTTCAGCTTACTGCTGTCGGTGCCCTCTATCTTCGGCTCATAGGCTATTGCATTGGCGCTCGGCTTCACCGGCTCTTCACGACTGCCAAAAAGCCCGAAAAAATCGAAAGCCATCGCTTCCCGCGGCCCTGCCACCAGAACGGAAAACATGAGGACAAAGGCGACGGCCGATATCCTTCTGGCATTCATTTGTAACGCAACTGCCACCAAACAGGGCTTTCTTCAGAAAAACGAACCTAGACTATAATGTCCATTACAAACTTAGAAAAAATTAATTCTCCTTCATTCCAAGACGGGCATATTCGAGATACGGGCTTATCACTTTCAAGCATAGCTTGCTGAAATAACATACCTTTCCTTATAGCCGTTTCCCACAGCCCTTTTTTCCGCCCCGAGATGGAGAGGATAAATCACTTTATGGTTAACATGTCATCCCATTCAAGCTTCTACTCCAAACCATTCCATTAAAGTGGAAGTTTGACTTGGTTATGATGTCTTCCCCCGGTTTATCACATAGAATGTTTTGGTTTAACCGGAGTCTACTTAAACGCGCCTTACTTTAAATTCACCATAGCATTCCAGGGGAAGATTGTATTGCTCCCTCCTCATCCGAAGCCCCATCGCTCAAAAAAAACCACACTTGCGCACAGTCATCATTAACACTCGCTAACCGTATTAAAGATTGTATAAACATGAACTGATGTATCGAGGAAATATAGCGTCCACCTCCGGGTGCCAGACGAATTTTTTTGAACCTCGGAACGCTTATATATGAATTTAAAAAACATCAAATCTATTGCACGCTTTAAATATTCTCACGATTACCACCGGCTATATTTAGGCAAATACATACAAAGAAAATAATTTATCTATAATATTAACAAATATAAGAAAATATTGAATATATAAATGAAGATTATCTCAATATAAATTTTCAACTTTTGTTAATAAAGCATATTGATTCAGCATACCGAGTTCGCTACATCCCCCTTTCGTTCCGTATCTCAAAGAAGGGGGTTATCATGCGTTTTGCTTTGTTGGCGAGTGTTCTCGCGGTTGTGCTGGCAGGTTGCCAGTCTCCTGAGCAATCGATGGACAATGCTGAAAATGTTTGTCTGCGGACCGGCCTGAAGCCGGGAACCAAGCAATATAACAGGTGCATCCAGGCCAGCTACGAAAACAACCGTCGCAATTCCGAGCAGGCGACCAACGCCGCAGTCATCGGCGCTGCTGCGGGCGTCATCGGTGGTGCAGCAATCGCCGCAAGTGCGCGCCCACGCTATTACCGCTGCAATGGCTGGGGCTGCTGGTAAGATTTCTGTACGCAGGGCCTCTGCCAGATGTGCAATGATCCGCTGTTATCAAGGGGTGCCCTTAGGCGCCCCTTTTTGCATATTTAATGATAGCTCATAGGCGGAGATTCGCTCATTGGCACGAATGAAGTAATCCAAATTTACATTTTTAAAGAACAAAAAACAGTTAATTTCTCAATACCGGGCGACATTTCTCAATCAAAGAGACGCCAATTCCTTAATTGCCAGAACTATTCAACTGGAAATTAGTCGATAAACAGTCCGTAAAATGCCGATTTTACGGCAAGTGTTGCAAGCGCGCGATATTGAAACACTGTAAGGTTCCATTAGAGACTTTTTGAAAATTGTTGCGCGGCGGGAACCGTTATGATTCAAGCGGTTCATGTGGAATGATCAGACACGCAAGCGCCACAAGAACCTCAAGAAGATTTTGAAGCGCTATCCGAGCG
>Ga0153996_1000607_pt1 | contig 16021 bp, 14 predicted proteins | sample TSNC080MetaG_FD_104728 | JGI IMG/M metagenome (GOLD analysis project Ga0153996, IMG submission 104728) | Attine ant fungus gardens microbial communities from North Carolina, USA - TSNC080 MetaG | ecosystem: Host-associated > Fungi > Mycelium > Unclassified | place: USA: North Carolina, Lumber...
TCAATTTTGATTTCTGCAAGGCACTGGATTGAAGCGTACTGGACGTACGCTGAATGACAGTAACAAAGCAGAAGTCAAAATTGATGTTTCAAAACCGTGTGTTACTTTGTCAAGTGATGGTACCTTCCTCAATTCACTCATAAACTATTCTCCACCCCAGTGCAGCATTACTTTGTCAAGTGATGGTAAGGTTCATAATTGGGCAGTTTACAGCCAAATTCTTTAAGGTACCGAATTCTGTCCTCCTGGTCCCATCGGATAATTGAAACACCATCGAATCCATCCACTTTGGATTCCTCCATTTCACATTTGAAAAACCATTCTACCACCGTTTGCTGATCACGGTGAAAAAACTGCTTTATATCCCAGATTAAAACCCGATTACTCTTATTCCAGTCGTCAAACCACCGCTTTACCGCTTTTGTTCCCAAATACTTCGGACCCCAGCTTTCAATATATACACAATCCCGGGCAAATATACCTTCAATGCCGCGGTCTTTCATTTCAAGCCACATATCAAACCATAGGCGGATTATTTGTTCACGCTTCTCCATATTTCTCCTCTTAATATCCCATAATTCCATCTAACGACTCATCATTTTCGATCCAGTCGGAAACCTGTACTACCCTGTAATTATCGCTGTCATCCCTGACGTATACCGTCTCGATGCCGGCGTTAATAATCATTTTCTTACACATAGAACAGCTGTTGGAATCAGCCACATAGTTTCCCGTATCCACTTCGCGCCCGGACAAATATAAGGAACTGCCGATCATCTTATCCCGGGAAGCGCTGATAATTGCATTCGCCTCCGCATGCACACTGCGGCACAGCTCGTAACGCTCCCCCCGGGGAATCATCATCTTCTGCCTGATACAGACACCGGTATCAGAGCAGTTTTTTCTTCCCCGCGGAGCACCGGCATAGCCGGTAGACACCACTTCATCATTCTTCACGATCACCGCACCAAAATGTCTGCGCAGGCATGTCCCACGCTGAGACACCATATCAGCCAAATCCAGATAATAATTAATTTTGTCTCTTCGATCCATTGTCCTTTTTAGCTCCTTTTATTCTCGATGTATATTCACCTTATTTATTATGTTATCACAAAAATCACTGTTCGACCACATTATAATGTAAAGAAATCAGAACTGTTCCAATTCTCGGTACCTGACCGTTCGTACCTGCCGTTTAGCTGACCCGACTATATTTCTACATAATAAAAAACACCGTATCTGCGGTGTTTTTTATTAAATCATGCATGTTAAGAACACGCAAAGAAAATCCCAATTTGAAGACTTTTAAAACCATATATGCTAAAATTATCACATGCCTTCCTAATAAGGCTACACCACTAAGGCTCATCTTCTGGACCCTCATCTCGGATGAGCCTTATTCCTTTATATGATTAAGTCAAGTGTTTTCCCTCTCTCATTATCTGATATGTAACTGGACTAAATACTCAGTTTCTCAACAATCTCCTGAAGCCCCGGTGACTTCCCGCACTGTATATATATACTGGCCGCACAATTAGCAAACTGAAGTCGATCATCCGGCTGCAAGCCTATAACTGCTGCAAAGCATGACGCAGCATTAAAATGGTCACCTGCCCCGGTCGAAATTACAGGGTGCGTTACAAACTCCGTATCCGCCGTGAATAAGCCTTCTTTACATAATAACATACTCTTGCGCGTCGTGTGAACCAGCACTTCATCAATCTGGTACTCTAATCTGATCTGCCGCGCTATTTCCGCCACATCGGAACTTTTTCCAAGAATCTTTTCCCCCAGTACTTGCGCTTCATTATCATTCAGGCTGAGGATTGCCGTCCGCCGCCCGGCATATAAACTGATCAGATTCAATACTGCCCTGATCTCCACTGCTGTCTTTCGCGAGATATCGCATAGATCGAAGAATGCGAAACGTTCTTTATTACATTCGATTTCTTTCAGCGAATTCTCATACGTCCTTTCCCACAGACTTTGTGCAAAGGTTAGTTCACTCCAATTCACTAAGGCGATCAAATCAGCCGCTGCAAATAACTCCGGCGCCTTACTGCCCGTAGCCTCCATCACCATTTCCCAAGGTTCACGCGGTAAAGTAACGGTAGGGGCCAGCATTACCTTGCCATCCCCAAACTCCAGACAGGTGGACTGACTGGAAGCCGCATAGGGATAAAGCGTTCCCTTTAATTCTTTAAAGGGCTCCTCAACAACTCCGCCCTCTCCCAACATCCCGATACCGGTGACATTCAACCCCAGCGCTTCTGAACCTCTCGATAAAAAAGGCAGATTCCCGCCTAAATGCCGGGACTCTATCGCCAGTTCAACAGAACAGCTCTTTTCCGCCTTACTAATCAAAAATTCACCAAACTCACGTATGGTTTCAAACAGTTTCACAGGTGAAGAACCGGATGCACTTTGTGCAACCGGTCTCGCCGTCGTATCAACAAATCCGTCATAACCAGCGACAATCCGCTTCCGGGATATTTCTCCGGTCCGATATAAAAGTTCTCTCCACTCTCTCATAACTTTGCCCCGGCCTCCAGATCAGTAAATATATAGCAGTTCGGATGCCTCTGCAGTACACTTGCCGGTACTTTACCGGTGACCGGCCCCCGAACCGTCCGACGGATCATATCTGCCTTATGAGCACCGCTTGCAATCAGAATCACTTTTTTTGCTGCCATTATCTGTGCCACACCCTGTGTAATTCCTTGAGTGGGATGAAATTTTTCCCCGAAATATTTCTTCATGACCTTTCTCGTGGTCTCGTCCAGCATTGTAATATGGGCATTCAGTCCAAAATCTACTCCGGCCTCATTAAATCCCAGATGTCCGTTCATGCCGATTCCCAATACCGATACCGTCAAAGGACCATGGGCATTGATATAAGCATCCATTGACTCCCGTTCTTTTTCTATATCCACTGCTGCCCCGTTAATAAGATGTACGCCGGCAAAAGGACTTTCCAGCCGGTCCAGGAGCTGCTCCCGGTTAAACCTGCCGCAGGAACCTTCATCCGCATCGGAGAGCCCCACCCATTCATCCAGAGAGATATAATATGCCCTGCTGATATCTACAGCACCTGTATTCACCATTTGAGTAAAGTTACGAACCATCAAAAGGGGAGTGTCTCCTCCCGGGAAACTTACCAGTCCGGCCGGATTCTCCCGAATACCCTCGGCAGCCGCTTCTGCCGCTTTCAGGCTCATTTCTTGGTAATTCTTACATATTATTACCTTCATAATATCCTCCTAGCAAACCATATTGATTGCCCGCAGGTAATCCAGATTGCGCTTTGCCGCTGCAAAAGCCTGTTTAGCGGTCGCGCGGGGCATATCCTGCTCAATTACGCCAATTCCTTCATAGCCGATCTCATCCAAAACCGACTTAAGCTCTTTATAATTGATAATGCCGTCTGCCAAATCACACATAACATCAATATCGAACGCCGTATCGGAATCTATATGCTCGCGGCGCACCTTTTGAAAGACATCGTACGCAATATTTTTAAAATGCAGATACTTAATCCGTTCCGGAAACTTTCGGATAAAATCGATTACACTCGTTTCATCACGGCTCCCATCCCCATTCACATAAGCATAGTGGCCGGTATCAAAACACAGATTCAATCCCGTATACTCCATCAGGCGGGTAATTTCCGTCTCAGTCTCAATCATACTTTTTATATGTGGATGATAGAGCACTTCAACGCCATATTCCGCTTCTGCAAACTGTGCCATATGGTGAATTTTTTTCAGGAAATCTTCCCACTGGTGTGTTGTGAAAGCATCTTTTTTTTCACTGTAAAGCCCCACGTCAGACTCATCCATGGTCACCAGATATTTGGCGTCAAAGGCCTTGATCCGCCTGCACAGAGCTTCGATTTCAGGCCGGAAGGTTTCAAAAGATGCCTGCTGATCGAATTGACAGCATGCCGTCCCGGCGCAAACCGTTAGTTTTCTCGCCTCCAGCTCCTCCCGCAGCAAACTTTCTTCGGCAGGAAGATAACCATCCGGCCCAAGCTCTATGGATTGATAGCCGGCCGCCGCCGCTTGATCGAGAAACGTTCGGTACGGGGTTTTTGAAGGAGTGCCGTCGGCCCACCAGACCCCCCATGAACACGGGGCCGTCGCACTGATTATACCACTCATTGACTACTCCTTCCCATTACCCGAACAATCTCTTCGAATAACTTTAGATCATCCACCGCATCTTCCGGTATCGTCTTCGGCTGTTTCCCGGTTTCAACACACTCAGCAAACAGATTTAGTTCGGTCTGAAATGCATCCCGGAAGTCCGGCCCGTAATTTGTCGTCTTCGTTTCTTTGCCGGTTGATTCAATCACTTCAACATAAGCCGGCTGGTAACGAATATATGGTGTTTCATACTTGATATGTACTTTCCGGTCCTTCTGGAACACTTCAATAGCCGCATCAAACTGTACCACTTCCTGATTATTCACCAGTTCATAAGTCGCTAAAAAGCCGTCGAACTCCATCACGATAATCACATGCTGTCCATTCGCCGCCGTTGTTACCGAATGAATTTTTTTCGGCGTACCAAATAATTCTCTTACCGCCGAGAAAGAATGGCACCCCAATCCGGCCATCATCTGATAAGTCGTCCGCTGTTCATCACTGGCTTCGGCGCCAATCGCCCGTTCCAGATGAGCCCGGCGTCTTTCATTCCCTTCTTCAATCACCTCCGCCGGCACATCGGATGGATAAAAAACCGGTCTGGTCTGCCCGATGTAAAACGTGCCTTCCAGAATAATATCACGAAAACGCAGGTATTCCGTCTGCTTCGGTTCTGCTGAAAGGATCTCTTTCGCTTTTAAAAACGGCCCGGCATACCTGCGCATATAACCTATCATTACCGTCTGATCCGGATACTGCTTCTTCAGTTCGATCAGTTCCGCCAGCTCACCGCTGTACAGAGTTACCGGCTTTTCTACAAAAACATGCTTTCCGGCCGCCAGCGCACGGGCTGCATATTCACCGTGGTACTGGTCTGGTGAAAGAATCAATACCGCATCTGCATCTGCCTTTTCTATCAAATCCACGGCATTTAAATATCCTTCCGCAACATGGTATTTCTGCCGGATAAATTTCACCAGTGACGGCGACACATCCGAAACGGCTGTTACTGTATAAGATTCTGTTAAGTCCTGTAAGATCGGCAGATGCATCAGCTGTGAAACTTCGCCTAAACCGATTACGCCAAGTTTAATCATCGTTTTTCTCCTTTTTTATCCCTTTATTGAGCCTGCTGTCAGGCTGGATACGACCTGTTCCTGGAACACTGCAAAGACCAGAATGGAAGGTATCACCGCAATTGTCACTGCGGCAAACATGGCCGTATAATTGAAACTGAATTGCGCTGTAAAATAACTCAAAGACAACGGCAATGTCCGCGCCTCCTGCCCGCTGGTCAGCATCAGGGCAAAGGTAAATTCGTTCCATGACCCTAAGAATGCCAGCACTGCTGCTGAAGTCAGCCCGCCCTTTGCACAAGGCAGCATGATCTGAAAAAAAGTTCTCACAAACCCTGCTCCATCCACATAAGCTGCTTCTTCCAACGCCCGGGGAATCGACAGGAAGGTTCCCCGCATAATCAGCAGTGACATTGGAAGGTTTAAAGCCGTATAAACCATTATCAATCCGGTTTTCGTATCATACAGACCCAGTTTCTGAACCACGTTGTATACCGGATGCAGCAATGCCGTCATCGGTATCACCATGGCCAGTGACAGAATAAAATAGATAATATTCTTTCCCCGGAATTCACATCGGGCAAATACATACGCTGCCATTGCCAGAAAAAACACATTCAGTACGGTGGAGATTATTGCGATTACCACACTGTTAAAGAAATAGCTCAGTATCGGTGATATACTGAGTGCATCCGTATATCCTTTAAAATCGAAGCTCTCCGGTAATGAAATCCCGTTAGATAAAATTTCCGCATTACTTTTAAACGATGAAAGAACGACCCAGACAATCGGGAAAAGCGCGGCAAACACACAGCAGCTGAAGAATATATATTTAAGTGTTGATAACACACCCTTTTTCAACCTGTTCACCCCCTAATAGTCTTCATCATTCACTTTTAGTGATCGATTGATAATGGTCATAAAAATAATGCCGACGATCACGATGACTACGCCGATGGTATTGGCATAACCATAATTATTCTCTCCTTTATACACCCCGTACAAAAGGAGCGGCAAATTAGTCGTAGACTTTCCCGGACCGCCGCCGGACGTTATGTAGATTAGATCAAACATCTGCAGCATATAGGTCGCCGCCATGACCATCGTAGTCCCGATGATCTTTTTCAGCAGAGGCAGCACCACAAACACATCGGTCTGAAATGATGTCGCTCCATCCACCTTCGCCGCTTCCAAAACAGCCTCGTCAAGTGAGAGGGCCTGGGCCAGCACCAATGTAGTGGTGTAACCCGCAAACAGCACCCAGACAAAGGTCACAGAAGGGAAGGCAGTATTGGCATCCATCAGCCAGTTTCGGGTAAGGTGTTCCAGCCCAATAGCTTTCAGCACCGAATGAAGCACGCCAAACTGAGGATTAAAGATATTCAGAAAAATCATCCCAATCGCCGCATTGGAAATAATATTCGGTACCATATATGCCGTTCTGATAAACTTCCATCCGCGCGGCTTCTTATAGAGGAGCAGCGCCAGAAATGTCCCCAGAGCAACGTGAACCGTACACTGAATGATAATCCAAAGCACCGTATTCTTTAGTGCCGTATAGAAATCCGGATCGCCAGACAAACGGATGTAATTGGTAAAACCGATAAACCTCATCTCCGGTGAACTTAAGCGATATTCAAACAGAGAGGTTACGAATACCATTCCCAACGGGATCGCATAGATCAGTAAGAATAATATGACTGCAGGCAGTAAAAATACGGGAATCCATCCCTTTTTCATTTTCACGGCTTCTCATTCCTTTCTGTACCGTATTTCTATTGATTATTCTTCGCTGCAGCATCAGTCAGAGCCTGGCAAAATGCTTTTGCATCCAGTTCACCGGAATACAAGCGGGGCAGTTCCTGACTTACCACGTCCAGAAGGTTGGAGTACATCGTTGCCTGCATATTGTCGGTACGAATCTCTGCTTCGACGGTCAGATCTAAGAATTGTGCCAACAGCGGATATTTCCCGGTTGCCTCATCAGATACTTCAACCGCTGGTGATGCCGGAACCATTCCCTGTGTTTCCAGACCCAACTCCTGTGCATGTTCGGAAGTAAAGAATTTCACCATTGCGATAGCTGCTTCTTCTACCTTCGGATTACCCTGTTTGGTTACAAAATATCCCTGAATCGGTGCGTCGTAAACAAAACTTTCCGGGTAAATTGCTGAACCTACCTTTTCTGCAAACTCTTCACTGGTCTTATCCGTATCCGAGAAATCGCCGATCATCCACGGTCCGTTGGCGATCATCGCTGCCTGTCCGGAAAGGAAATTATTGGCTGCATTTTCATATTTTCCGCCAATTGCATCTGCGGTAGTATATTCCTGAAGCATCTTCTGGATCTTTTCAACCGCCGCGATCATCTCCGGTGTATTGTAGTCATCCGGATTCATGATCTCCATAAATGACTGACCATCTTTATTTTGGGTTGCAACCATCGCCCCCCACCACAACTGGGTTACCCACGCAGAATCTGCCGTGTCCATTGCCAACGGCGTAATCCCGGACGCCTTCAGTTTCCCGCACTGCTCGAAAAATTCATCCCAGGTCTTTGCCGGTCCTTCTATCCCGGCTTCAGCAAATAGATCTTTATTGTAAAAATAGCCGATAACCGACCCTTCTACAGATGACGCATAGATTTTTCCATCACGGCTGTTGACTTCCAACGCGGAATCAGAGTACAGAGCTTTCCATTCCGGATCATCATTTACCGCATCGGTCAGGTCTACCACCAGATCATTGGCTAATGCCAGATCCAGCAGGTTGTATCCGCCACCGTACACTACCGGCGGCAGATCGCCGGTTCCCAATTGTACCTTGATCTTATCCACATAATTTGCATCCCCCGGAACTTCTTCCAGAACAATCTTATACTTTCCTTCATATTCTTCGTTAAATTCTTCCACTAACTGTGCAACTACCGGCGCTGCCGTATTCACACCGCACTGGAACGTCGGATAATTAATAATAACCACATCGTCAGTATTGCTCTCATCACCGGGACTGCTGCTGTTATCGTTTGATTTGCCACAGCCTGCTAATAGTGAGACTGCCATAATACCAGTCAGAAGTATTACAATCCATTTCCTTTTCATTTAAGAATCCTCCTCTTAACTTTCAACAAGTGATTAACTTCATTTCTGCGCAGAAATTTATTGTCTATATTATATCCCATGACCTTTTCTTCAACAATTGAGATTGTTGCACATCCTGTGGGATATTTATGTTCTCCGGATGACAAGAAACTGTCCGGATATGCTTTTTCGACCAAAATAGAATTATTTTGTCTTAAAAATATTACTATTTTATCCTTTCCGTCATCTGGGTTAAAATCCCAGTTATTCTTTGTTTCTTTCTAAAAATAAATATGGTAAATTTAAATTATGAGGAGGGCGATTGATATGAAAAAGAAAACATCGATTATCTGGATTGCCATATTACTGTGCTGTGCTCTGGTTCTTGCTCCGGTCTTGTGTACACTGATCTATTTCAACAATACCGTCTCCTCCCGCTTAGAAACCACTGCGAAAGAAACCGCTTCTTTTTATGTCGACCAGTATGCCGTTGAAACTTCATCGGTCCTCGACACGCTGCGCCGCAGTACTCATTATCTGATCAACGATACACTGACGCAGGAATATATGCGTAAGACTGAGACGCCTTCGCAGATGGAACGACTGGCAATTGAAGAAGGTCTGGGCAAGGTGTTTCTTTTAGGAAACCTCCCTGACTCCAGTATCGTGACCGGAATCTACCTGATAAAAGACGGTGAACAGTATCTTTCTATCCTGCGGAGCGGTATATTTCAGGGCACTGCGGCGCGGATGCAGCAGGTTTATCAGGAAAGCGCCGATTCAAATTCCGCCCGGGACTTATATACCACTCCTTCCTATACCGATTATTGCTACTATATCGTCAATTATCTGGATATGGAAACGTTGAAGCCTTTGGGGAAAATTATCATTGAACTTAACAGTCTGCAGTTTATGAATGCTTCCAGCATTGATACAATTTATCATAATGCAGTCGTACAGCTCAGAAGCACTTCCGGTGATTTTATTGCCGGAGACCGCCGGACCGATTTTACCGGTCTTCCTGCGGTGACTTCTGCAGGATATACCGAGATCGACGGCACTTCCTATTATTATACCAATCGGCAGCTGTATCCCAATAATCTGCAGATCGCCCTTTTTATCCCTCATCAGGAGATCTTAGAGACCATTCACTCCACTGCGAAGGTATCGATCCTGTTTACGATGATCGTTCTGCTGATTACGCTTGGTGTCGGGATTACGCTTTTTCATCTTATCTTTAAACCGGTGAAACAAATGGCTGAAAAACTAGACCGGCTGGCGACCGGTGATCTGGAGGTTCGGATGGCTCTCACCCCTTATCGTGAAACCGATCAGATTGCCGTAGCATTTAATGATATGACCGGACAGCTAAAGGAGCTGTTCGACGAGGTATATACCAAAGGTCTGCTTCTTCGGGATGCCGAATTTAATCTGCTGGAGTCCCAGATACGTCCTCATTTTATCTTCAACATCCTAGAATTGATCAATATGCGCTGCCTGGCCTCCGGTCAGAATAACATCTGCCATATCGTATCTAACTTAGCCCAGCTGCTGCAGTCAAATATCATTCACAAACATCAGCAGGTTATTACGTTTGAGGATGAATTACGCTATGTCCGCTATTATCTGGAACTGCAAAAAGAACGTTTTGAAGAGAAACTGTCTTATACAATTGAACTGGAAGACCCGGTGATACTGACTTATTATCTGCCCAAGCTGACCATTCAGCCGCTTGTTGAAAACAGTATTGTCCATGGTCTGGAAAACAAACGGGAAGGCGGATTTGTCAATATCTCAATATGGGAAGAGATGGATTCCGTATGTGTCCTGGTTTCCGATAACGGCATCGGATTTGATGCCGCCTCCATCAACTGGGAATCTGACAGTATCGGTAAGGATGATTCTTCTCATAATCATGTTGCCCTGCTGAATATCAACCGCCGTATCCAACTGCTTTACGGCGATCCGTATAAAATGGCAATTACCACCGCCCCGGGCGAAGGAACCGGTATTTTGCTGACCTTTCCTGTGAACCCTAAACACGATGTCCAAAAAGGAGGGATACCGCTTGCTTAACGTAATGATTGTAGATAATGAAACATCGATCAGAAAAGGGTTGATTCACTGTATCCGCTGGCAAAGCCTGGATTGTGTCATCGCAGCTCAGGCTGAAGACGGCATCGATGCGCTGGAACAGATTAAGTCGGTCCGGCCCGATATCATCATCAGTGACATCCGGATGCCGGGCATGGACGGATTGGAACTGGCCGAAACAGTACATATCCGTTATCCCGGGATAAAAGTAATCATCCTGACCGGCTTCCCGGACTTTGAGTATGCAAAACGAGCTATTTCTTACCGGGTTGTGGATTTCGTTCTAAAACCCACCACCATTGAAAATCTGACCCGCGCGATTGAAAAAGCAAAATCCCAGATTGACGAAGAGTGTCTGGGACGTGCATTAAAAATGGAATTGGCAGATAAAGAAGAGGAAAACCTGATCCTGCAGCGTGATATTTTTCTCCGCGATCTTATTCAGGGATTGGAACTGTCGCATCTTCATATTTTAAACCGGATGGCGCGCTTAGGAATTAATCTGACCGGTTATTATATGCTCCGGCTTGATATAGCACCACTGTATGAAGATGAGAATTCTTTATCCGAAGTGGATGACGAGAGACTGTCTATGCATTTAGAGCAAGCCCAGTCTATCCTAAAAGAATGCCTGTCTGAATGTACCATATATTTTCTTTCTTACGGAAACCAGACCTGTTACACTGTCGTCGAAGCCCCCTCCAGCTATCCTCTGACCAAACAGTGCATGGAAGCGGTCAGTATATTAAACAGTCTGCCTCAGTTTATTCTCTCTATCGGTATCAGCAGTTACTGCGACAGCCCGCTTAATATGCCCAGAATAGCCGAACAGGCCGACCAGGCGGTACAATTCGCCCGCTATACACCGGATACTCCGGTGATCAGCTTCAATCAGCTGCCGGCAATCCCGCAGCAGGTAATGGAGCGCGTTTTCTCCGATCTGCGGCTGTTAAAATCAGCAATCGAAAATCAGAACCATGAGGGGACCAAAGGAATTCTGAGTGAGTTGTTTTCTTTTATCCGTAAAAATAAGCTCCCTATAGACACCGTCCGTACAATCTGTTTGTATGTACACCAATTCTGTATCGGGCTTCTGTTTCTGCCCAACGCTGAACGTATTATGGCGAAAGACAGTGTCCCGATCCTCAAGAAACTAATTGAAAACACGACGTTCGATGTCCTGGAGCAAAATATGTTTTCTTTCGTCGAACAGATCTTAAGCCGGGCCGCCCAGACAGATGCTGAAGCAGATCAAGTAATACATACCATTAAAACATATATCTCACAAAATTATTCCGGCGATCTGTCACTTGATACACTGGCTGGCTATGTCTATCTTAGTTCCTGCTACTTAAGCCGTCTCTTTAAGAGGGAAACTGGTGAGAATTTAAGTTGTTACGTTCAGAATATCCGTATTGAGGAAGCAAAGACCCTCCTGTGTACGACCAGCCTGAGAACTTACGAAGTTGCCGAGCGGGTTGGTATACCCGACCCGGTATACTTCTCCCGCATTTTTAAAAAGCTGACCGGTAAAAAACCCAAAGATTATCGCTGAGATGAAGATCGGGAGTAGTTAGTTAAAAGTAGCGTCTCACTTTATTACAATAGTCATCGTATTCCTTACCATAAATATTTCTCAGAGCATTTTCCTCCAGGCAAACCTGACGGTCAATAAGCCATAGACCGGCAGCAAAATAGGCAAAAAATATCCACGCAGGAAAAATCATAAAAACGCCGGCCAAGATCATAAAAAAGGCGACATAAAGAGGGTTTCTGCTAACCGAAAACGCTCCTGTGGTAACAAGGCCGCCAGGCTTATCCATATCAATGCCAACACGAAAACTTTTACCGAAAGAAATGATCCCCCAAAGAAATAGGGCGGGTGCAAGTATGCAAAGTACAGCTCCAATCCATGCCGCACCAGAACTATTGGTTATGATCTCATCAGGCTTTGGCAGATTGAATATGTTTGCCGTAATTAAATAAAAATATAAAAATACAAATGGTGGGATTAAAAAATCCTTCCTGTCTGTTTTGCCAAAATGAAAGGCTTTGATTCCATATTTTTTCATCTGCCGGGCACGAACCAAAACAAACAAAATCATTAAAAATAACGTGAAAATCACAAAATAACCCTGCATTTAAATTTCCTCTCTAAAAACCCAAAAACTCTGGTTACTTATCTTTAGAATACAGCAACTTCCAGTAACTATCAATATTAAGTTTTCAACATGGCTTCCTTCCACTTTGATCATTCTTACATACATCCTCTATCCCTTTCGCTGTCATCCCTATCAAAGATTTCGATATGCTTTATGATCTTTTTGAATCTGTGCTTCTACCTCAGGATTCATCTCAAGTTCATCGGCAATCCGGCACAGGATTCGGGCCCCGTCCTTCATTCCACGATAAGCCTCCGCCGTTTTCAGCAAAGCCGCAAAGGCTCTGTCGTGCAGCGGTATTTCCTTCCGTCCGTTGGTAATATCTACCATCGGATGGAAAATCGGAATCCTCATATCTACATTGCCGCCGTCGGAGGAGCCTTTCGGCTCTTTGGGTACCGCACTCCTGCGGCCCGTCTTCTCAAATATCCGCCTCATAAACATATCTCTATATTCGTTACTGAAGATTTCTCCATAATCAGGATACCGCTGCTCCATAGTTACGACAGTATCGGTGGCATGCGCGGCACCTTCTGCACAAATACGCGCTTTCTCATTGACCAGTGCCAGATTCTCCATAGTCGCCGCACGAAAATAATAATCCAATACGACTTTATCCGGCACAATATTCGGCGCTTCGCCGCCTTCTGCGACAATACCGTGGAATTGGCAGTCCCTCGGGATGTGCTGCCGCCACATGTCCATAGCATCCATAAACAGCCGCGCCGCATTCAGGGCGTTTAGTCCGATTTCCGGTGCAGCGGACGCATGGCTGGCTTTCCCACGGAATGTAATATACCGGTCATTGGAAGCAAGCACCCGGAAACAGGTACAATCCTCGTTATTCATATGGGCCATGGCGGCATACGCATAACCGTCGAATCCTCCGTTTTCCGCTATGACCACCTTTCCTCCCAGATTCTCTTCTGCCGGAGTCCCCATAATATCGATGCGGACAGACCGGTCACTGAAGGCTTCATTGATGGCAAGGCCGGCCAGAATACTGGCTCCGCAGCTCACCGAGTGGCCGCAGGCATGGCCGACTTCCGGAAGGGCATCGTATTCACATAGAAATACGGCGCGCCTGGTCACCTGCTTTTTTGCTTCCGGCACCGCCAGAAAGGAGTGAGGCATTCCGGCATATGGTGTCTGTACCTCATATCCCTGATTTCGCAAAAATGATACCAGATAAGCGCAGGACCCTTTCTCTTCCCCTCCGATCTCCGGATGATCGGTCAGATAGTCGGCGGCTTCCCGGCATTTGTCAAAATGCACATCTATTTTTTGTTCTACAAGCTCAAATGTCTGTTTCATAGTTAATATCTATCCCTCCCGCGTAAACAGCAGAAAGGCAGACCACGCCAACGTCTTGCAGTCCACCCTCTGGTTTTATTGTTTTACGATTAAAGCATCTGCAATCCCTACGCCTTCTCCCTTTGGATATACGAAGATTGGATTGATATCCAGTTCACGTAAGGTATCTTTGTTTGCACATGCATATTCCGCAACCTTTACAATCACCTCGCAAAGCGCATCCACATCACAGGGCTCACTTCCCCGGTAGCCGTCCAGCAGCTTAAACGATTTCAGAGACTCCAGCATCTTCCGGGCCTCCGCCAGATTTAACGGTGCCGGATAAAGGGCAACATCCTTAAAGATTTCGACGAATACGCCGCCCATCCCAACCATGACGATCGGTCCAAACTGCAGGTCGTTATTCACTCCGATAATCATCTCGATACCGCTTTTTAACATCGGCGCGATCAGAATACCGTTGATTACCGCCTCCGGCCGCCGGCCGGTCACATTAGTCATAATCTCCTGATATGCCCGGACCGCTTCCGCTTCGTTCCGGATATCAAGCTTCACACCGCCGACATCACTTTTATGCAATATGTCGGCCGATTCCACCTTCATCGCCAACAGACCGTCAAAGGATTTCGCAAAGGCTCCGGCTTCATCCGCCGTCTTTGCGATAATTTCATTCGGTACCTTAACGCCAAAGGCCGCCAGCTCTTTCTTGCTGTCAAATTCCGAGAGTGCGTGACTCTCTCCCGGTGTCCCACTTCCCGGCGCCAGTGACAGCGTCTTATCCTCAGCGTGATATTTGATAAAATCAGACAGATAAGACAGCAGCTTAAAGGCATAGGTCGTCGGCGGCAGAACCGGCACGCCGATATTAAACAACTTTGCGCTGTACTCCGGATTTCTGGTGTTTTCCACAAATGGAATGATTGCAATCGGCTTACAGTCCGGATCCTTCCTTACCTCTTCAATCGCTTCATACATATAATGGATGGCCGGGTCGGCAATCTCAAACAGCAGCGTATATCCGATCAGCACCATCCCCACGTTGGGATCATACATCACCGTACGCAGGGCTTTGGCGTAAGCTTCCACGTCATAGGATAAGGTCGTAGTGGTATCCAGCGGATTGTTAGGTGTTGCATAGCCGGGAAGCTGCCTGCGCAGATTCGCCAGAGTCTCCGGTTCAAAATCCGGGTATTCCACTCCGTACAAGCTGGCCACATCTGCACAAATAGCGGTTTCCCCGCCGGAGAGATTCATTGATGCAAAAGCCGCTTTTTCCGGCAGCGACGGCAAAGTTGACAGCATCAGTGACATCGCCATCAATTCTTCCAGATCGTCCACCCGGATAGCACCGAATTTCTGAAGCACGGCATCAAAAGCTTTATCCGAGCCCGACAGGCTGCCCGTGTGAGAGGCTGCAATCGCCCCGGCTTTCTGGCTTCTTCCCGCCTTCAGGATGACTATCGGTTTCTTTTTCTGCGTTGCTTTCTTAAGTACGGCGGCAAATTTTTCCGCATTCTTTACCCCTTCCATATAGACGGTCACCACTTTGGTCGATTCATCGTCTACCAGGAATTCCATATAGTCTTCTAATTGTATCAGCTTGGCATTACCGGCCGAGATACTGAAAGAGAACCGCATCGACGGATCCTCCATCATCGAAAGGCACAGCTGCCCGCTCTGGGATATGACGCCCACACTGCCCCTGCGGTCACGTTGGGCCGAAATAAAAGCAAACGCCTGCACATCATCCACATAGTTATTGAAGCCCGCACAGTTCGGACCCATAATAGCAATCCCCAGTTCCTCCGATACCTGCTGCAGTTCTTTTTCATTGGCGATACCTTCTTTTGAGCCCACCTCCGAGTAACCGCTGGCAAACACCACCGCACCGCCGCACCCTTTGCCCGCGGCTTCCCGCAGCAGCGGTACCACCGTCTTCTGCGGGGTACAGATAATCACCATATCCACCGTATCGTTTATATCCGCTAGGCTCTTATAACAAGATACTCCAAATACCTGCCCGCGTTTTGGATTCACAAAATAAACCCGGCTTCGGTCTTTCACATAGGTCAGGATATTCCGGCAGACGTCGCCGCCGAATCCTTCCTTTTCGCTGGCCCCTATCACTGCCGCCGACCGCGGTTTGAGAA
>Ga0153996_1000608_pt1 | contig 16007 bp, 13 predicted proteins | sample TSNC080MetaG_FD_104728 | JGI IMG/M metagenome (GOLD analysis project Ga0153996, IMG submission 104728) | Attine ant fungus gardens microbial communities from North Carolina, USA - TSNC080 MetaG | ecosystem: Host-associated > Fungi > Mycelium > Unclassified | place: USA: North Carolina, Lumber...
AAGTAATTGTTTATCATTATTTTGACCTAGTTTCTAGGTCCTTTTCCCTTTGTTTTTTCTTTTTTGTTTTCTTTCCTCTTCTTTTTTCTTTTTTTCTTTCACGAATCCATTTTCTTTCTAAATCAAAAAAATACCTGATACAAATATATTACTATATTTGTAATCCAGGTATCGCCTTTTCAGTAACAATCCTAAACCTAATAAAATCGTTCTTATATAACGATTATAGCAAGGCATAGCTTAACTGTCAAGGATTGGTTCGACTTTTATAGTGATTTTATCATCATTTTTTCATTACATCATGACAGAATTCTATATGTTTATTTCAAGTAAATAAAAAGAGAATTTCTATCTCAAATTAATGATGAATTGAAATAGAAAATTCTCTTGTTTTCTTCTATGATAAATATTTTGAGTTTCTTGCTTTTTTATTCAATTGTAGAAATACTCCAACTGCTGACAAACAAAGTAATAGATAAAGTTGTACTAGATCATTATGATCACCAGTAGGTACAACAACTTCTGAACCTGGAGTTGAAGATTCAGGTGGACTTTGATTGAATAGATTTTGTTGTGTTACAAAATCAAGTACTTTTTTCTCTTTCATCCAATCAACTAAGCTATCACGAAGCGGAATCAGCGTATCATTCACATTTATAGCATTACTAAAGTCGTATTTATCTCCACCTGTTACCATAAAGTCTAATGCTGCAACAGTGTATTTTTTATCCATTTCGATTTCTGTTCCATCTAGAAGGAACATTTTTGAAATGACTGCTTTTCCAGCCTCATTATGCTCATAGTATACATTAATACCATAAAATTGCCCTGCTTTAAAGTCACATGGAGGAATTCCATGTTCAATGACTGATTTAAGATCAGCACCAGTTAATTCCATAGTGACTAGCGTATTATCAAATGGAAAGATTTCATACATTTTACCCATTGTAATATCGCCACTTGTTAGTCCAGTACGAATTCCACCACCATTAATAATTGCAATTTGTGTTCCACTAATATCGCTCATCATCATGGCTGTTAATTGTCCCATATCCGTGACTGGCGTTAAAGTTGTATCATGTGGATAATCAATAGGTGTTGAGGCAATTTTTTCATTTAAAATTGGCTCTAACTCTGTTTGATATTTTGCAACGATTTGTTTTGCGGTTTCATCTTCTGTTAATGTTGCTATTTGTGCACGGATATCTTCAACTTCGCCAAATTTACTAATTAGCTTTTTATCTGAATTAAAGACTAATGTTAATTCTGATAAACCTCTACCATTATAAGTTCCCTGTAGAATTGGTACACCATTCACAATTTTATTGACTGTCAAATGATAATGAGCAGAGAAAATACCATCTAATGAACCAACCGCTTTTGCTAATGCTTCTGCCTCTAAATCATATCCTGTCATTCCCTCAGGAGCAGAACCTAAATGTGATAAAACAATAACTGCATCAACGCCTTGATCACGAAGTTCTTTTTCATATTTGATTGTTGTTTCAATCGGATCTAAAAATTTAAGATTAGCAACATTTTCAGCAGCTGTTTGATATTTTGTATTAGGAGTAGTAAGTCCTATGATTCCCACCTTAATACCATCCGCTTCAATAATTGCTGTAGGCATAGCCCATGATGGTCTTGTTCCATCGAGATATGTAACATTCGCAGCTAAGAATTTAAAATCACCATCTGCCATAAATGTAGTAAGCTTATCTACACCCCAATCAAATTCATGATTTCCAACAGCAGAATACAGCATTCCTAAATCTTTGAAAACTTCATTTACCACTTTCCCTTGTGTTAAATTAGAGACTGCACTTCCTTGATACAAATCCCCTGAGCCTAAGAAGTAAGCATGTTCATTATTATTTAGGAAATTTTTAACAGCTGTTGCAAATTTTGCAAGACCTGGATTTGAACTTGATTCTGCGACAGTCCCATGATAATCATTTGCACTTCCAAATGTAATAACAGTTGTTACACTTTCAACATCTTTCCATGTAAATGATTTAATATTTGGTGTTCTACCATCATTTGTATATGTCGTGCTAAGTTTGCCATCATTTACTAATTGCTTAACAACATTATGTCTATCAAGATTCCAGTTTGTTCCAATGATTTCCCAGTTATTATCAACCGTAGGCTGAATCGTTCCTTGTTGTAAAATGTAGTCGCTTATCATTTCACGAATCGTTGAAACAGAATCATTATTTGAATCATACACTATATCTAATTGTTGCCCATTGTTACTAACGATATCATTAATTGTACCATTGGCACGATAGTTATTAAGTGTAAGATAAATTAGATCATCATTACTTACTGGCGTTTTATCATCACTATACACTAAATCAACGATTCTTTCTCCAGCTGGTTTAGAAATATCGATTTTGTAATCAATTCCACCAAACATATCATAGTTATACATACGAATCGCAGGATTAAATGAAATTGTTAAATCACCATCTGTATATGTATTATAATAAGAAGCAGACCATTCTAAATAATCAAGAAGTATCTTGCCATTTATTTTAACTGTCATTAATGTGTTATCATATTTATATATATTGGCAACATCTGATTTTTTGAAATCACCTTCTAAAACATTAGAGTCTTCAATAAATAGAGCTGTGCTAGCCACATGCCTTGCATTTTCAGGAATCGCAATACTATTACTTGCTTTTTCCATTTGTACTTTTAGAATCAAATCAATTAATGCAGTATCACTTACTTGTGCTTGTGGAATTCCTTTAATTTCTGCTTCTGGTACTAAACTACCACCTTCTAATTTTCCAATCACAGTTTTAGAATCAGCAAGTGCCTTTTCATGATACGTTTTTAATGTCGTTAGAACTTCTGAATCAGCAACATAAGAAGCCGTTTTAATATTCTCAGCAGTTACATTAATAACTTCGTAACCATTTCCATCCGTTTTTTGTTGTACTTCAAAATTAATGTTGGAAACATATTGTCCATAATTTCCAGGTTCAACAATAACCACTTTATTAACTACTTTATTTACTACTGCATGTTCATGCCCGCAAACAATAGCATCAATTCCTTCCACTTCATTAGCAATTTTTGCGGCAGAATCTGTCATTCCTTCATATTCACCATCAATACTTGCATGGAAACTTACCACAACAATATCAGCATAGTTGTTAGTACGAATCTCATTGACAGCATTTTTAACTTCATCAAGTGGATCTGTGACAACATACCCTTCTAAATTATCTTTATCCCATCTTGTGATATTAGGGGTAACAACTCCAATAATGGCAGTTTTTACTCCTTCTCTTTCAATGATTGTATAATTTGATGTATTTTTTAAACGATTTTCCGGTAATACTTCACCTTTATATACATTCGCTAATAGAAATTTGCCATTAAATGTATCAATTGCTTTTTGTAAAACATCAATACCATAATTAAATTCATGATTACCAGCAGTCCATGCATCATAACCTAATAAATTTAATCCAGCAACCATTGGAAAAACATCTTCATTTAAGAAAATGGCAGATGAGTTATCTTGAATGGTATCTCCATTATCAATTAAGATAGTGGTATTCGGGTATAACGCCCGTCGCTCTTTGACTACACTAGCGATTTTTGCTAAACTTCCAGAATTATAATCACTAGCAATCATATATTGGTATGGATAAAAATGGTTATGTATATCCGATGTAGCTAATAATTGAATTGTTTTTTTCGTTGATGATGCTTGTGTATCGGTTGGAAATCTAAGCCCTGTTAGTATTATCATAATAGCTAATATTGGCATTAAAATTCGTTTAATCTTTTTTGACATGAATAAAAGTCCTCCTTTATATAAAATAAATTAATACGAAATTTTAGATTACCATTCTATTTATTCTATTTTCTTTACCATTATTTTGGATCCTCCTTTATCTGTATTTTCAAATATAATTCCAGTATAACATAAATTATGAATCGATAAATAAAAAAGTAACAGATTTCATAAAATTTTAGTATTTTAGCTTATAGCAACTATTTTTAGTGCATATGAAAAGCCTGTGAGAATTAACTAAAGGCTTTTCCAATATCTTAAAATGTTCATGATACTTTATTTTTTCTTTTTCAAACTGGCTCCTGCACCACTTAGTATTAGTCCTAAGATAAAATAGCGTTCCTGAAACACTTCTATCAATACTGGAAATAAAAACTGTTACACTACTTGCGATGACTAATAAAACACCAATTATTACAATTATTTCAGCATACTTTGCCAGATTCTATTCCTCCTTCATTTTATTGCATTTTTTTCATAATAAGCAAAATCTATGTTCTTAATATTATGATAGTTATCTGTATGAAATGTATCATCTTAATGACATCGATAGGCATTGGTGTAATTCCAAATACTGAATAAATATATCCCCAACTACTTTCACTTGGAAATATAGTAATTGCTGATATAGATATTATTAAATACTAATACTAGGTTCTTTACTTAATGGTTTTAGAAGTGATAGATCTGGCATATAATCTCCATTTTCCCACCTAGATATTGTCTTATTAGTCACACCTACTTTCTCACCTAATTCTTGTTGCGTCATCTTTTTTTCTTTACGAAGATGGGCAATAAATTTTCCAATTTTTTCTTGATTCACAGTGTTACCCCCTATCATCGCATATATTTTATATAAAATAATATAGGAATACTATCCCACAAATAGCGAATTTAATAATCATCAGTATTATATATATAAAAATACCACCTCAATTTTAAGGAGTGGTATTTAAAGTTTACGATAATATTTTATTTACAATTGATTGGATAGCGTTGAAATCATATCCAGCTTGCGTTAATTTTGTCTTACGTTCGTTTCCATTTCCCCATAAACCTTGTATGACTTCATTAGCAATGGTTTCGTTCGATTTGGTGGTACTTGTGTTTACTCCTAACAATTGATTAACTATCGTTTGTACGCTTGCGAAATCATAACCAGCATTCGTTAAATTTGTTTTCCTAGTTTCTCCGTTTCCCCATAAGCCTTGTATAACTTCATTCGCAATGGTTTCGTTCGATTTGGTGGTACTTGTATTTACTCCTAATAGTTCATTAACTTTCGCTTGTACGCTTGCGAAATCATAACCAGCATTCGATAATGCAATTTTTCTTGCATCGCCATTTCCCCATTGCCCGGCAATCACTTCTCTTGCTATTTCTTCGATTGTTTTTGTTGTCGGTGTTGTCGTTTGGTTTAATCCAAATCCTTCCACAATTCCATCACTAACTAATTTTGCTACCGTATCTTTTTGACTTGCATAAATCGTCATATCACTGGCAGAATCAATAAAACATACTTCTAATAGTGCAGTACTTATTCCTAAACTGTTTTTAATCGTTTTAATTACTTTAAAATCTTCGACTTTTACTCCTCTATTCCTATAGAGGCTAGATAGTTTATTGACAATTGCTGTTTCTACAGATCTTCCTGTTTCGCTAGATGTAATATAGATTTCTGATCCAGTCCCTCCACCAGCGTTGAAGTGGATTTCTAGAATGTAATCAAATCCTTTAAAGTCATTAATACTAGCACTAACTGTATCATAAGCATTTAAATTTACGTTATCAGCATTGTATAAATCGACTGTTGCATAGGAAGATAGATGATTTTTAATTAATTTCGCAAATTCTCTTGTAATAATGTATTCACTATAGCCATTCCCTACTGCTCCTACACTGCTTTTACAGTGACCGCTAATTAGTAGAATTTTCATAATTTCTCCTTTCTATTATATTCGTTGGTTGTTAAAAACATTGATAGTATCAATTTGAATTTAGTTCACTACTATCTGTAAATTGAATCCATTACGTATTTTAATTGATCTATCTAGTTAATTATATTCAAATTCTAAGGGTCCCCTTAATTAAATCTACCAGTTTTTATGTATTATTATTATTAAAAGAAAGATATGATTTCTATAATCGTCATACTAAAAAACGAATACTTTCACATATTCGTTACTTTATGTTGGAGCTAAAGAAATTATTAACTAAGACTACTAACTGAGAAAGATATATCAAAATTTTAAGTTTGCTTTTCAAACTTGTTTAAATGATATTTATTATTTGTTTCATACCATCAAAATTTTAATATCTATTTTCTAGAATTTATAGGGGGCATGATTATAATTATCAACGAAATACAACTTCTATGTAGTTGAAGTCGAATACAGTAAATTCAATATAGTTTAATCTTCTTATCTATCTACAAATTAGAAAAGAAGCACTTATTTAATAAATACTTCTATTTCTTGTATTTTGCTTTTGCTAAATTATAACCATCAACAAAGCCACATTTAAAGGCTCTATTTTCATAAACATATATGCTATCAAAGTGATTTCCCATGATATCTTCAATAATCATTTCTACCTCCGCTGAATCCTCTAAACCTATCACATATTTTAGCATAATTTCAACCATTTTTTCTTTGTATCGTATCGCTTCTTCATCTTCATTATTTAAGATATTATTCAATTGTAATATCATCGTTTCTAGGATAATAGAATCATTTAATAAGATTCTATTATATTCTTTTATTTGTTCATATATTTGTTCACTAGGGGTTATTTCCATTTTTATTTCTTCCTTTTCTATCAATGTTTTCCTTAGGGTATAATATTTCCCGTTCTTTCTTCAAATACTCCGTTGTAAGATGATGGTCTCCAGTTTTTTCTACACAATAAGTCAATAATATTTTGAATTGTTCACTAATCAACCTATCTGCTTTACTTATTACAAAATATTTAAATAAATCTTGTAATATTAATTGTTGAGCTCTCTTATAACTCTTATCAATATGAACTAAATCAAGGCATTTTATAAATAGACTTATACCACTACTTTTTTTAAATTTCAGATTTTTTAAAGTTAATCTGTACTTTACATAATCATTATTATTGTTGGAATTTATTATCATTATTAGCAATATTGTACTAACATGAGAAATTATGTTTTCATTTTTAATTGATTCCTTCAATTCATAAAAGCTTCTTTCAGGTTTTCCCATTAGATATAAATGACTGCCTAATTGATGATAAAGCATTCCACTCTCTAAATCTGAAAAAAAATAATTCCAATTTTTTTTAATATGTTTTTGCCCTTCATCAATAATTTCTTCAACTTGTGATGATTCTCCATGAATAGTGAATTCATAAGCTTTAATAGCTAAGAAACTTTCATAAATAGCTTTATTTTCTGTTTGATACCATTCATTAGCTCTTATTGTAGCTAAGCCACCTTTACGAGCAACATTATTTAAGTATACTACGTTTGCATATTTACAATATATGTTTGTTTGAATATCATTAGGGGTAGCATAATTATATAATTCAGTCAAAATTCTATTACACTCACTTGTATCATGAACATAGTTATTGTAATAAAAGTAAAGAAAATATAATAATGTTAATTTAAATTGATGATTACTTATACAAACTGCTATTGCCTCAATTTTTGTAATTGATAGACTCTTTGGAATAAACTTTCCATATATAATACTCTCAATTAAAATAATTGATTGATAAAGTTCCTGATAACCAATATAATCTCTATCTCGTAAAATAATTTTGAAATAGTTTATTATGGTTGTTATATTAATGTAGGAGTGTTCTTGTAATGCTAAACAGAACTTTTCTAAATCTTCATAATAATCATCTTCCTTATAATTACTGTAAATGTAAAAAGACATATCTAAATTCTTTGTTAATTTTTCATAATATTCAAGTTTTTTTAAAAGCTTACCATTACATAAAAGCTGATATGAATTTCTTGAACAAATATTGCTACCATCATAAGTCTTTATGAAATTAGTTTTTCTATATTTCTTATCATTAGTTTCTTTTAAGTATTTTATTCTATAGTATTCTATTAATCTTCCAATGACATACAACACAATATCACCTAATCTCCTATGTTTATTTTTTACTATTCAATTATAACGTTAAATATTTTTGCTGACAAATCAGCAATAATCAAATTTGTTTTTTTCGATAATTATCTGTTTAAAAAAATTAAAATAAAACAAAAATAAGATACAGTAATAACCTTAAGCTAAATGAATATGAAAATGCAAATTAAAATTTACTTGTTTTAAACAATGCTTTTTATTTTTGATAACAATATATAAAATGTCGAATACATATTTTTTTATAAGTCGGAAAAAATTACTTTTTTCCACAATTTGTTTTTGTATAATAAAATTATGCTATAATATAGTAAGATATTGGTATTTATAGAAAGGAAAATTGTTATGAAGAATACAAAAAAAATAATCATATTATGTGCTTTTTTAATTTGTTCAATGAATTATATACCTAGAACTAGATTAATACGTGTAATTTCATTAAGTGAAGGTTGTCCTACAATTTTTTGCTCATAGGTTAATATTTTTTTGATATAATATCACTTTTGCATTTTGCATCAGTTAAGGAAATAAAATTATTCTCATAGGAAATCAAGAGAATATCTGATTAAATTACAAAGAGAATTTAGTTCATCAACACTTTTTTGTTTTTGTGCATTTCTATTTCCCCCATATTTTTATGTTAATACATTTCGTAATCGCTCTTTTATTATGATTAATAAGATTCTCTGGTAAATTATCTAAATTAAACCAAGTTAGCTCTACACATTTATTTTGTTCCATAATTTGGGGGTTCCACCAAATATATCACAACTGAAGAAAAAAATTGTAGTAGTTTTCCGATGCATTAGAAACAATCGAAGGTATCCTTTCTTCTACTTAGGATACCTTCTTTATTTCTTTCTTTTCGGTGAATAGTAACAGATAGGCACAACGGACGGAGAATATTTCGTGACTGATAATAATTATTTTGCTATACTTATTACGTGATAACATGACGTAAAGGAGCTGGTGCCATTCGGCAACGCTTGATATTACACAATCGGTAATATAAGTGAAGCACGGAAAAGATAGATAAACATAATTGAGCATGAATTAAGCAGTTGCTTATAGCAGCTATTTTCTCTATGTAAATTATTGTTTCGTCTATCATTTCACACTCACTTAATGGAGCACTTGATGAATGCTGTGGAATGATTTCCACAGTTTTTTTAATAACCATAATCAATAAAGACTACGCTGTCTTTTCGATTACAGATAGAATAGCGCTCCTTAAAAAGGTCTATCAAGCTTTAAAACCGGGTGGTAAATTCATTTTTGATGTAATGACCCCAAAAAGGAGGCAAAAAGAACATACTACGGTGATGTTGCAGGAAAGGAATATTCTGATACAGGAGAAACGATTTGTGGTGTTTTCACAAAGTAGAACCCTCGCATAGTATAATTATTTGTTAATTTCAATAAAAATGTAACCATAAATGATGATTTAAAAATTACCATTTATGATGATGAATTAATACTCATCAATCATATCAATTTTATCTTTGGTTCGATACGAACGACCAGTAATATTAAATTTTATGGGTACAGAATATCCTGATCCTTTGTAGGTGACAAGTAATGTTTGTGGCACTGTTTATGTAATAACTTCATCTGCATTATTATCAAGTAAGACTTTATTTGGTAAGGGATTAAGATATTCTTTTTCTTTTTTGAATAAGACAAATGGTGGAATTTTGGTTGCTTTCATCTTTTATTTCTCGTTCAATGAAAAGATTAAAAAAACCATAATAAATCAAGAGAATTTTCCCCAAATTTTTATGGAATGTTTTAGTTAATAAATTTCGTAAAAAATGCCGTCAAGCAGTCTACTAATCGCTCTTTTATTATGATCAATAAGATTCTCTGTTAAATTATCTAAATTAAACTAAGTTAGCTCTGCACATTTATTTGGATTCGTAATTTTGAGGGTTCCATCCAACTAGTTCCAATCCTCCTTGTTGACTCCTTTTATACATCTATTTTAATTCTCTTATTACTTTAATAACACTTGATGAGTCTTTTTTCCCATAACCTAGTTTTTGTGCTTTTCGATAAAACTGAATACCAGTATTAAGAGTAAAGTTAGGTATTTGACTATCTTGAGCAAGTTGACTTGCTAATTCCAAATCTTTAAGCACAAGATCCACAACAAAGCCTGGTTCTAAATCATTATTTTTAACTTTATTCATCTTTGCTGCAAGAATCGCATTTGCTCCTGAACTACTTAAAACAACATCATAAAAAGTATCCATAGATATACCTAATTGATCCGCCATCAAAATAGCTTCTCCATTTATCACTTGAGCAGTAAATGACATATAATTATTAATTATTTTAATAGCTGAGCCACCACCACGCTTTCCAATAAAATGAAAAGTATTCCCTACTGTTTCCAAATAAATTATTAAGTTAGCTTGTTTTATTTCTTTCTTAGTAGCTCCTATCATTAATGATAGTTCTCCCTTTTCTGCACCTGCTCCTCCACCACTTACTGGTATATCAATATAAGTAACACCTTTTTCTAAAGCTAACTCTACCATTTTTTTAGTCGTTGAAGGAGCAACTGTACTAAAATCAATAATGTATTGTCCTGATTTACTATTTGCCAATAATCCATTTGATCCAGAAACGATTTCTTCAACTTCAATAGGTCCTGGCAATGAAAGGAAAATAATATCAGTATAACCAGCTAATTCTGCAACACTTTCAGCAACCATTGCTCCTTTTTCAGCTAATGCAATACAAGCTTCTTGGCTACGATTAAATACCATCAGTCTTTCAAATCTTGTCAACAAATTTTTGGCCATGGGAAATCCCATATTGCCTAATCCAATAAATCCTAAATTAACACTCATACTTCTGCCCCCATTCTTATCCTAATTTAATATTTAAATACTTTTCTTCTTGTTGTTCTAAAGTAAGATTATAATAACGAATACCTTTATCAACTTTTCTGATCTTATCCATTTCTTCTTCTGTTAAAGTAAAACTAAAAATTTCTAAATTTTCTTTCATATGAACTGGATTTGATGATTTTGGTATAATAATATTTCTTTCCTGAACATGCCAACGAAGAATAATTTGAACTTGACTTCTTTGATATTTTTCTGCTAACTCTACAAAGATAGATTCATTAATTAATGCAGGATCTCCATGACCTAATGGAAACCAACATTCTAATTTTGTACCATATGCTTCAATTCTCTTTTTAAGTTCATTTTGTTGATAATATGGGTGACATTCCACTTGTAATATAGCAGGATTGATGGTTGCAATTTCATAAATTTCTTCTAATCGCTCTGATTCAAAATTGCTTAATCCTATGCTTCTTACCTTTCCTTTTGCTACTGCTTTTTCCATTGCTTTCCATGCCCCAATATAATCACCAACTTGTTGATGTAAAAGTAATAAATCTAAATATTCTAAATTAAGTCTCTCAAGCATTCTATCAATAGCTACTTCTGTGATATCTTCACCATATTCATTTGGCCATAGCTTACTAGTAATCCATACTTCTTCTCTTTTTAATCCACTTTCTTTAACAGCTAAGCCAACACCTTGTTCATTGTAATAATGGTGTGCAGTATCAATATGTCGATAGCCAACTTCAAAAGCTCGTAAACATATTTCTTTTGCAACTTGATTATCTTGAATTTGAAATACGCCAAGTCCAATTTGTGGTATCTCACAGTTGTTGTTTAATTTTAAATAATTTTGCTTCATAATTATTTCTCCATTTCTTTAATAGTACTAATAAATTTTTATATAATTGTCCTCTTATATAAACATACTATCACCCTGTTGTTACCACTGGTCAAGCATTTATTTAAAATAATTTTACAAATCATCTAGTCTACACGTAATAAAACAGAACTCACGAACAAAATACATAAGTTCTGTTTTTTCTATTAAATTCATTTTATGCTTTATAATCAATTATATTACTAGAATATTCTATATCCCCAGATAATACATTATCAAAATACATTTGTTTCTTATCAATAAAATCAATACTCTCTTGGATTTCAACCATTTTACTTTGCAATATTCTCTTTTGATAATCCAACATTTCTTTTCTGTCAAGAATGGAAGAAGGACCTTCAAGACAATATTGCATATATTGTTTCATATCTTTAATACTCATTCCACATTTTCTTAAGCATTGCAATCCCTCAATCCAAGCAATATTTCTTTCATCAAAATTACGATAATTATTCTTATCACGTTTAATATTAGGTATTAAGCTTTCATCACAATAAAAACGTAATGTTTCATAAGTCATCCCTAATTGGTCACAGACCTGCTTCATTGTGTACATATTGTTACCTCATCTTTCTTACTATCAAACTACCATGTTGTTACTACATGGTATTACAAAAATAATATACAACAGATTCTATTTCTTTTCAAGAATAAATATTTGATTTTAATAATTAACGTTTTAAATAGTATCAAATTGGTAAACACTAATTTTATATTACCAATTAAAAATGCATTGGAAAAGAATAATATATCTTGCTCTGTTGTAACAACAAAGTATTACAATGTTAGTAGTTTGATAGTTTTAGACTATTAAATAATAAAAAATCTGAAAGAAAGAGGTTTGAAAAAATGGAATATGTAACATTACATAATGGCTTAAAAATGCCAAAAGCAGGATTTGGAGTATTCCAAATTGCAGATAAAGAAGAATGTATTCGCTGTGTACAAGATGCTATTAAAGCAGGTTATCGTTTAATAGACACAGCTCAATCTTATGGAAATGAAGAAGCTGTAGGAGAAGCAATTAAAACTTGTGGAGTGCCAAGAGAAGAATTATTTATTACGACAAAAGTCTGGATTTCTAATGCTGGATATGAAAAAGCGAAAGCTTCAATTTTAGAATCTTTACAAAAAATGCAATTAGATTATATTGATTTAATGTTGATTCATCAACCATTAAATGATTATTATGGAACATATAGAGCAATGGAGGATTTATATAAAGAAGGGAAATTAAAAGCGATTGGTGTCAGTAATTTTTATCCAGATCGTTTAACCGATATTGCGATATTTAGTGAGATTAAACCAATGGTCAATCAAGTAGAAGTTAATGTTTTTCACCAACAAATAGAAGCTCAAGAAGTAATGAAAAAATATAATGTTCAAACTGAAGCATGGGCCCCATTTGCTGAAGGAAGAAATAATATGTTCAGTAATCCTACATTGAAAGCTATTGGAGATAAATATAATAAATCAATTGCTCAAGTTATTTTACGATGGTTAATACAAAGAGATATTGTTGTTTTATCAAAAACTTCTGACTTTGATAGAATGAAGGAAAATATTGATATCTTCGATTTTTCATTATCTAATCAAGATATGGATACAATTAAAGGATTAGATTTAAAAGAAAGTTCTTTCTTTAATCATCAAGAAGCTGCATCAGTGGAACGTTTAGCTGGTTTGGTTAGATAAAAATATGATAACGTATTATTAAATTAAACATCATAAGTTTTTATGGTGTTTTTATTTAGTTTTTGATTGTATTGAGGATAAATAAATTATTAAAAGAATTAGTATTACCTATTGCCTTTTTAATTATGGCAATTGCAATGTATTTAATTAGTATAAGTAAAACAATAAAGCCAAGAAACTTTTTTTATCGTTTCTTGGCTTTGTTAAGTAACTTTACATCTCAATAAAGTTTCTTCTTTGCCATTCTTCTTTTTCAGGTAATCCAAATTTTTCTTTTCCTAATTGAATACTCTTTATCATAAAGGCAGTATTTCTACCTAATGTACGCATTGTTTGCATTCCTTCTGTATCTAAGCGTACCTCCTCTGGTGTATTCCCATGTACACTATTCCAATATTGACTTGAAACAACAGGCATTCCAGAAATCGTAAAATATTTATTAAGTTCATCAAAAGTAGCACTTGCCCCTCCTCTACGACAACTGACAACGGCTGCACCAACCTTCATTGTTTTATCTGTCATTGTACTGTAGAAAAGACGATCAATAAAAGAAACTAAAGTTCCATTAGCTGATGCAAAATAGACTGGTGATCCAATAATAATTCCATCACACTCTGCAAACTTAGGTGAAACTTCATTAACTAAATCTTTAAACACACACTCACCAGTTGATTTACACTTGCGACATCCAATACATCCTCTAAGATTTTTATTGCCTACATGAATTATTTCAGTTTCTATTCCTTCTTTATTCAATACTTCAGTAACTTCACTTAATGCTGTAAATGTACATCCTTTTGCATTAGGGCTACCATTAATCAATAATACTTTCATACAATTTATTCCTCCTTGTTTTCTCTTTACTTTATTTAATTTTATGTTGTATAGATACATTTTAACACCTTGCAGTAACTACAGGTCAATAGATTTATTTTAAATTATAGAGAAAATGAAAACAAAAAATATTTTTCAATATTTGTATTGACCTGTAGTAACAACAAGGTATTATAGTTAAGATATAAAATCAGAAATTTGCAAAGGAGGCATACTATGTTATTTTATTTTACGGCTACAGGCAATAGTTTATTTGTAGCAAAGCAATTTGAAGAAAACCCAATTAGTATTCCACAAATTATCAATAATTCAAACTTAGATTTTGAAGACGAAAAAATAGGTGTTGTATTACCAGTATACGGTGGTGAACCACCAAAAATAGTTTTAAACTTTTTGAAAAAAGCAACTTTTAAAACAGATTATTTCTACGTAATTCTAACATATGGTAAAGACGATAGTGATGCACCCGAATATCTAGCTAATTTATGTAAAGAATTTGGATTACACATTGATTACATCCAATCTATTCTTATGGTAGATAATTATTTGCCATCATTTGATATGTTAGAGGAAAAAGCTATTGATAAAAAAATAGATGAACAATTAAAAGCAGCATTAAAAGATGTAAAAGAAAGAAAAAAAGAAATTCCAGAAGCAAGTCAAGAAGGTAGAGATTTTCATGCAAGAGCAGCAAAAATTTTTGCTGATAATCCTAGTATTATTAACGGAGAACAGATTACTATCACAGAAAAGTGTGTGGGATGTGGAATTTGTGTAAGAGTTTGTCCAGTAGGCAATATTTATATTGAAGATGGAATAGCGAAAAGAAAGAAGGAAACATGCGAATTTTGTTTAGCGTGTGCTCATCACTGTCCTAATCTTGCGATTACACTTAGTATCAATGATAAAAATCCAAACGCAAGATATATCAATGAAAATGTAAAGCTTGCAGAGATTATCAAAGCTAATAATCAAAAATAAATCATTAAGTTTGAAGGGAAGAATGAAAATGAATAAAAGAAATGCAAATGCTTCAAAAATAATTGTGACATATTTTTCAATACCAGAAACAGATAATCCAAACAATATGACTCAAAATGAAGCAAACAGTGTTCATGTCGTAAATGGAGAAGTATTTGGTAACACACAATATGTTGCATTATTAATTCAAAAAGAATTGAATGCCAATATTTACAGAATTGAAACAAAGATTGATTATCCATTAGATCACACTACATTAGTTAACTTAGGCAAAGTAGAAAAAAATAATGATGTAAGACCAGAATTGAAAAATAAAATAGAGGATTTTGAGGAATATGATGTTATTTTTATTGGATATCCTAATTGGTATGCTGATTTTCCAATGCCAATTTATACATTTTTAGAAGAATATGATTTTTCTTATAAAAAGATTATTCCTTTTGTTACTCATGGAGGAAGTGGGTTATCTAATACAGTTCAAACAATTGAAAGAAAACAACCTAAAGCCAAAGTAGAAAAAAATGCGTTTGCCATCTATCGAGATGATATGGATAAAGCTCCATCAATGGTTAATGAATGGTTGAATAAGTTGAAACTTAAATAATGAATAAAGAGAAAAGAATACAAAGTATAGCATAATACTTTGTATTCTCGTATTTATGGGGTAGTAATCTGAAAATAAAAAGAGGAAATAAAGCAAAAAATAAAGAAAAAGGACAAAGTGCCCCTTACCCCAAATAAGCAGCTAAAAACCTAGGTGGAAAGTTGGGGATTGTCAGGTAAAATAGAGT